>Ga0307374_10006595_pt1 | contig 18181 bp, 16 predicted proteins | sample OX3MG_FD_202532 | JGI IMG/M metagenome (GOLD analysis project Ga0307374, IMG submission 202532) | Soil microbial communities from Risofladan, Vaasa, Finland - OX-3 | ecosystem: Environmental > Terrestrial > Soil > Coastal area > Acid sulfate soil | place: Finland: Risofladan, Vaasa | collected...
GGCGCAGGTGGTCACGGCCCGGCCCAGGTCCACGGCGCAATCCACCCATACCGAGTTCCCCTCAAAGCGGATGTCCGGGTCCTGGCGGGCAAGTTGCAGGATCACCCAGGGCAATTCGCCGTCCGGAAGCAGCACATTGCTGCCGCCGCCCAGGAAACGGTATGGCACGCCCGCCTGTTTCAGCAGCTGGACCAGCTCCGGCAGGGACTCGTGGTTGCGAATCACCAGAATGTCGGAGGTTCCGCCAATTCCCAGCGAAGTCTTCTCTGCCAGCGAGGCGCCCGGCATGCGTTCCACGCCCAGAGCGGCTATTGCCGCGACCAATTTGGAGTCGTTAATGCGCATGATGCATCGAAACCCTTGCACCCAATAGAATGGCCAGTTCGCCCGCCGCTCGGCTCACGTTACCCGCACCGATGGTCAGGATGGCGTCGCCGGGCCGCGCGGCATTGAGCAATTCCTCGATTCCCTCCTGCATCGAGCTGTGGAAGACGACGTTTTTGTGTCCCGCGGCGCGTATTGCATCCGCCAGCGCCTGCCCGGAAATGCCGGGGATGGAAGGTTCTCCCGCGGCATAGATGTCCATGAGCACTACCATGTCAGCTTGATTGAAGGCGCTGCAAAAATCGTCCCACAGGTGCTTGGTTCGGGTGAAGCGGTGGGGCTGAAAAAGCACGAGGATGCGTTCGAAATGGCAGCCGCGCGCCGCTTCCAGCGTGGCGCGAATTTCCGCCGGGTGGTGTCCGTAATCGTCGATCAGAGTGATGTTGTTGATGACGCCCTTGATGTCAAACCGGCGGCCCACGCCGGCAAATTCCTCCAGCCCTGCGCGAATCAGGTCCGCGGGCACGTTCAGGTAGAGGGCCACGGCGGCGGCCGCGGCGGCGTTTCGAACATTGTGAATTCCCGGAGGGCCGTTCAAATGGAATTTGCCAAGGTCGTCTCCGCGAAAGGTCAGGCGGAAGATGCTTTGCAGGCCCAGTAGTTCCACCTCGCTGATGACCAGGTCCGCCTGGCTCGAAGTGCCGTAGGTAATGATGGGGCGCTTCACATTGGGAATGATGGCCTGCACGTTCGGCTCGTCCAGGCAGAGCACGGCGGCACCGTAGAAAGGCACGCGATTGACGAATTGCGTGAATATTTCCTGAATTTCGGGCAGCGACTGGTAGGTGTCCAGATGCTCGCGGTCGATCGTCGTCACCACGGCTACGACGGGGGCGAGCAGCAGAAACGTGCGATCGCTTTCGTCGGCCTCGACGACCATGTACTCGCCCCGGCCCAGCCGGGCGGCCGAGCCAATGTGATTCACGCGGCCTCCCACGACGAACGTGGGATCCAGGCCGGCGGCGGCCAGAACGCTGGCGGTCATCGACGTGGTGGTGGTCTTGCCGTGCGCGCCGGCAATGGCAATGCCGTATTTCAGGCGCATCAGTTCGGCAAGCATTTCGGCGCGGGGAATGACGGGAATTTTCTGGCGGTGCGCCTCGACCACTTCGGGATTGTCCGCGCGCACGGCAGAGGAAACCACAACCACGTGCGCGCCGTGAACCTGCTCGGCTTTGTGCCCCTCAAAAATATCGGCGCCCATGTTCTGCAGGTGATCGGTAATCGGAGAAGTTTTCACGTCCGATCCGGACACGCTGTAGTCGAGCGTCAGCAGCACTTCGGCGATGCCGCTCATCCCGATGCCGCCGATGCCCACCAGGTGAATGCGTTTGAAATTGCGAAAGGTCACCATCATCCCAGTGCCACCCCTTCGATCAGGTTTACGATATCCTGCACAGCGCGCGGCTTTGCCAGCCCGTGCGCGGCCGCCGCCATCGCCTGCAATTCGGCGGGCTGGTCGAGTAAACCAAAAATTTCCTTCGAAAGACGTTCCGCGGTGAGCTGGGGCTCCGGGATCAGACGCGCCGCGCCGGCTTTTTGCATTTCCTGGGCGTTGCGCAACTGGTGGCTATCGGTGGAAGCACCGAACGGAATAAAGATGGCGGCGCGTCCGGCCGCCGCAATTTCCGCAGCCGTGATCGCGCCCGCGCGGCAGATGATCAGATCCGCCTGGGCAAAACGCTCGGCCATGTTCCCGATGAAGGGGAGTACCTCCGCATTGATTTCGCGACGTGCATAAGCCACACGCACAGCATTATAGTCGCGTTCCCCGGTCTGGTGAACGATGGAGATGCGATTTTTTTGCGCGGCAAGCAAATCGGCGGCATCCACAATCGTTCGGTTGATCACCAGCGCGCCCTGGCTGCCCCCAGTGATCAGCAGATGGAACGGCTCGGACGGCGCGCGCGGGGGTATGGCGAAAAATTCGGGGCGCACGGGAATGCCGGTCAGTGTCGCGGCGCTGCCCCAAAGCTTCGTCGGCGCTTCATAGGCCGTGGCAATGCGCGTCACCATGCGGGCCAGAACGCGATTGGTAAAGCCGGGCGCGGCATTGGGTTCGAACACGACCGTGGGCAGCCTGCGCAGCACCGCCGCGAGCATCACCGGCCCGGCCGCGTATCCCCCGACTCCCAGGGCGGCCGCAAATTTATGTCTGCGTAGAATCGAGAAGGAATCCCACATGGCGGGCGCAAGCTTGGCAAGGTTGCGTGCCAGTTTCATCCCTCCGATGCCCTTGAGTCCCGCCGAGCGAATCGTTTCCAGGGCAAACCCCGCCTCCGGCACCAGACGAGCCTCAATCCCGCGTTGGGTTCCGACGAACACGACGTCTCTTTCCTCGCCCCGCGACATCCACTCGCGGGCAACGGCCAGCGCGGGAAATACGTGCCCCCCCGTGCCGCCTCCTGCGATGAGTAGCTTCACCGTCAATCCGCCTGCTGGCTGATGTTCAAGAGCACCCCGGTGGCCACCAACATCACCAGCAGGCTCGATCCGCCATAACTGATAAATGGCAGTGGAATTCCCTTGGTCGGCATCATTCCCAGGACGACGCCGAGGTTGATCAGGGCCTGGCTCAGCACCATCACCGTGATCCCCAGCGCGGCGAGCCGCCCGAAATCGTCGTTGGATTTGAACGCGGAGCGCATCCCACGGTAGCCGTATACGGCAAACAATCCCAGAACCAGCGCGCCTCCGATGAACCCGAGTTCCTCGCAGAGAACGGCAAAAATGAAATCGGTGTGCGCCTCGGGCAAATAGAATAATTTCTGTTTGCTTTCCATCAAACCGACGCCAGTGAAGCCCCCCGATCCCACCGCGATCAGCGACTGCAGCAATTGGAAGCCGCGCCCTTGCGGGTCCGCAGTGGGATTCAGGAAAGCGACCACGCGCTCGTAGCGGTAGGAAACGCGCACGATCAACAGATAGATGATGGGCATCGCGGCAAGGCCCGCGCCCAGAATGTACTTCCCGTTGAGGCCCGCGACGTAGAGCATGGCCACGGCAATCAGGAATATTTCCACCGCCGTCCCCAGATCCGGTTCGATCACCACCAGCCCAACCAGCACCAGGACCGGCAGCAGCGCCGGCAGGATCGTGTGCTTCCAATCGTTGATCCCAAAACCATCCGGGCGGCGGCGCCTTTCCAGAAACCACGCCAGGTAAAAAATCACGGCGAGCTTGGCAAGCTCGGAGGGTTGCAGGCTGGCCGGGCCCAAACGGATCCAGCGGTGGGTCGCGTGCGACTTGTCCAGAAAGAAAACGCCAACCAGCATCACGAGCACGACAAACAGGCCGGTGAAAATCACCTCGGGACGCCGCAGCTTGCGGTAGTCCATGTTCATCACGGCCATCATGGCGGCTAGCCCGAACACCAGCCAGAGCAATTGGCGCAACAGGAAATGGGCGCCGTTGCCGTACTCGTCGCGCGCCATGACCGCCGAGGCGCTATACACCATGATGGCGCCGATCAGGCACAGGGCCAGTGTCGAGCCAAACATCCATCGGTCGGTTTCCAGGGGCCGGGGCATGATCAGACCTTTCGCGCGGGTTCCCGCGCCGCATGTTTTTGTGCGAGTTCCCGGACGAGCTGCTTGAAAACGCGTCCGCGGTGCTCGTAACTCTCAAACTGGTCAAAGCTGGCGCAGGCCGGCGCGAGCAGGACCGTATCGCCGAGCTGCGCACGCTGCGCGGCAATCTCCACGGCCCGCGCCATCGTTCCTGCGCGCTCGGCCGGAACCACGCCGCCAAGCTGCGCTTCGATTTTTTCCGCTGCGCTGCCGATCAAAAGGACCATGCGGGCGTGGCGGCGCAGGGCGTCGCGCAGAATCGCGTAGTCGCTGCCCTTGTCCTTACCGCCCAAAATCAGCAGCACGTTGCCGGGAAACGCATCCAGCGCCTTGACCGTGGCATCGACGTTGGTGGCCTTGGAATCATTGAAATATTCCACCCCGGAAATCGTGTCGACATACTCAATGCGATGCTCCACCCCGGCAAAGCTCCGGACGGCTGCGGCAATGGCCGCGGGCGCGACACCCACCAGCCTGGCGGCGGCCGCGGCGGCTAAAACATTTTCGACGTTATGCTCTCCCCGCAGTCCGATGTCGCTGCGGTGGAGCAGGACCGTTTCCATGCCGTCGCTCCGGAAAACAATTTCATCGTTTTCATCGCCGCGCAGAAAACAGCCGCTCAGAACACGCTTCTTGCGGCTGAACCAGAACAGCCGGGGTCGCGAGGGCGCGTACTGCGATGCCGCCTCATCGTCCGCATTCACGAGGGCGGCGTCTTCCTCCCCCTGATTTTCGAAGATGCGCGCTTTTGCTCCCGCATAAGCTTCAAGCGATCCGTGGCGGTCCAGATGGTCGGGCGTGATGTTGAGCAGGACGGCCACGTCCGGCCGGAACGCGGCAATCGATTCAAGCTGAAAGCTGCTGGCTTCGACCACCGTGTACCCGGAATCGCTCGACACGTCCACACGCGAGATCAGCGGCGTGCCGATGTTTCCCGCAATCTGCACGGGGAGCCCCGCGGTTTCCAGGATGTGGCCGATGAGCGATGTGGTCGTGGTCTTGCCGTTTGAGCCGGTGATACATACCAGGCGTCCGCGCAGGAACCGCCAGGCCAGTTCGATTTCGCTCCACACCGGAATTCCCGCCGCGCGCGCCCCGGCCAGCGCCGTCATGGACGGGGGCACGCCGGGACTGGGCACGATCAGGTCCTGTTCGACGAAGGTCTTCGCGCCATGGCCGCCCAGTTCCAGCGTCACGCCCGCCGCACGCAACTTCGCCGCCGTTTCGGCCATTTGCAATTCGGGACGCTCCTCGGTAGCGGTGACGCGCGCGCCCCGGGCCGCGCAGAATAAAGCCGTGGCGACACCGGTGCGAGCCAGGCCGACCACCAGCACCCGCTTACCGGCAAGTTCGATGCCCGGTTTCATTCCCGGTGTCATTTCCGGTGTCATTCCCCCTGTCATTTCCGGCTTCGTTTCCGGCGCCAGAGATTCACCTCAATTTAAGCGTGGTCAGCGAAAACAGCGCAAACACCAGCGCCACGATCCAGAAGCGCACGATAATTTTTGATTCGCTCCATCCCACCAGCTCGAAATGGTGGTGCAGCGGAGACATCCGGAAGATGCGCTTCCCGGTCAAGCGAAACGAGGCCACCTGCAATATCACCGAAAGCGCCTCCACCACGAAAACGCCGCCGACAAAAAACAGCAGAATTTCCTGCTTGATGGCCACCGCGATCATTCCGATCGATCCGCCCAGCGCGAGCGAACCCACATCTCCCATGAACACCTCGGCGGGATGCGCGTTGTACCAGAGAAATCCCAGCGCGGAGCCCACCAGGGCGCCGCAAAAAACGGTGAGTTCACCCACTTCGGGCAGGTGCTGCAAATCCAGATAGGCTGAGAATTGCGCGTGGCTGGTGACGTAGGTAAGCACGGTGAGCGCCCCCGCCGCGACCACCACGCAGCCTATCGCGAGCCCGTCCAGGCCGTCGGTCAGGTTCACGGCGTTGGAAGCTCCCACGATCACAAGCACGACGAAAAGCAGGAACGGCAGATAGGCCAGCGACCAGAGATAGGAACGCGAAGTCAGGGAATGAATCACCATATCCGGATGAAACTTCTTGAAAAACGGAACGCTGAGCTGCGTCGAATAATCGCCCCTGGCGGTAAGAAAAAGCAGGATCAGGGCGATGACAAAGCTGGCCAGCGTTTGCAGGAAAAATTTGCGTTTCCCGGTCAGGCCGAGATTGCGGCGTTTCACGACCTTGCTGTAATCGTCGACAAAGCCGATCGCGCCAAATGCCAGCATCGTGAACATGGCCAGCCACACGTAAACGTTTCCGAGATTTCCCCACAGCAGTGTGGGAATGATGGTGGAGCTGACGATCAGCACGCCGCCCATCGTCGGCGTTCCGGCCTTGGACTGATGGCTTTTCGGTCCCTCTTCCCGAATGAACTGGCCGATCTGCAATTCGCGCAGACGGCGAATCACCCAGGGACCCAGCGCCAACGTAATCAACAGCGCCGTGAGGCTTGCCAGCGCCGTGCGCACGGTAATGTAGCGAAAAACATTGAGCGCGTGAAAATAGGGCTGCAGCACATGGTAGAAGAGGTATAGCAGCATCTCAGCCGCGCTCCCTGGACGCGCCGCGCGACGCCGGTGCCTCGGAAGCGTCCCCGGAACGCGGGAAACGCGCATCCAGCGCTTCGACGACGCTTTCCATCTTCACCCCGCGCGAACCCTTCACCAGCAGCAGGTCTCCCCGCCCGGCCATCTCCGTGACGAAGTCGGCGGCTTCGCCCGACGACGGGAAAAATCGCGCGCGACGCGCCGGATGGCCCGCCTCTACCGCCCCGCGAACGAAATTTTCCGCATCCCCCTGCACGCCGATGATCCAGTCCAGTTTTCCCGCCTCCACCGCTGACCGCCCGGCCTTGCGGTGCAGCTCGGGAGACGTCGGCCCAAGTTCAAGCATTTCTCCGGCGGCCAGAATGCGGCGGCCGGAAGCGGGCGTGCGCGCCAGCAGGACCACCATCGCCGCCAGCGCCACAGGATTCGAGTTGTAACAATCGTTGATCACGGTAAATCCGGCGTCGTAGCGCAAAACGCGTCCCCGCATGCCGGTAGCCTGCAATGCCGGAAACACTTCCCTTGCTTCGGTAGCGCCCACGCCCCAGACGCTTGCCGCAGCCAGCGCCGCCAGGGCGTTCGATACGTTATGGCGGCCGGCAAGCGGCAAAGACAACCGCGCCCTGCCTTGCGGCCCGATGAAATCAAATTCCGTGCCGTCCAGGCCGCGGTCGTCGATCTTTTCAGCACGAAAGTCCGCTTGGTTCGCGATGCCGAACGTCAAAACGCTCCCCGGCGCAACCTCGCCGAAACGCGACACGAAGGGATCGTCGGCATTCAGAACCGCCACGCTCTCCGCTCCGGCCAGCCCTTCGATCAATTCGCGTTTGGCCAGCGCAATGTCGCCCAGGGAAGCGAAAAATTCCAGGTGCACCGGAGCGACGCACGTGACCACGCCCACATCCGGATGCGCAATCTCCGCTAGGCGCCGCAACTCCCCGGCATGGGACATTCCCAGCTCCACGACGGCTGCCTCGTCCGCAACATCCAGGCGCAACAATTGCAGCGGCAGGCCGAATTCATTGTTCAAATTGCCCTCGGATTTCAATACGCGGAACCGCGAGGCCAGCAGGGCCGCCAGAATTTCCTTCGTGGTTGTCTTTCCAGCCGAGCCGGTGACCGCTGCCACGCGGCGGCCCCATCGCGTTCGAACGGCTTGCGCGAGCCCCTGCAACGCGGCAAGCGAGTCGTCAACGGCAAGCAGTTTCGACCGGACCGGCTCGGCATAACCGGAGAGACGTTGCTTCGCCACGACGCCCGCCAGCGCCCCGGCGTCCAGAGCCGCCGCAATGTAATTATGTCCGTCATGGTGCGGTCCGTGTATGGCGACAAATAGTTCGCCGCGAGCCACGGTGCGAGAATCAATCGAGACACCGGCCAGCCGGGCCAGGGGGTCGAGGCCACTGGGCGGTGTAACCCCCAGAGCGCGAGCCACTTCTTCAACCGTCCACCGCATAGCGTCCTCAAAGGGCTGGGCTTCACTGGTCTCGGTTCACCCTTGGATCAGCGTCCCTTGCAAAATAAAGAGCACGTTGCTTGCCGCGCGCCATGGACTGCGCGGCGAAACCGTTATTCCCCGCCAAAGCCGCGTTGGCGCAGGATCGTTCGCGCCATTTCGCGGTCATCAAAATTGATGGTGCGGTCGCGCAGGACCTGCGTCGTTTCATGCCCTTTGCCCGCAAGCAACACGATGTCGCCGGAGCGCGCCTGGTCCAGTGCGAGTTCGATGGCACGTTTGCGGTCCGGTTCCACCATGTACTTGGCGCTGGTCCGCTGCAATCCGACAATGGCATCGTTGATGATCAACAGGGGATCTTCGCTGCGCGGATTGTCCGAGGTGAGCACGACGATGTCGCTCAAACGCCCGGCCGCCTCTCCCATCAACGGACGCTTGGCGCGGTCCCGGTCCCCGCCGCAGCCAAACAGCGTGATGATGCGCCCATCGGGATTGAGCTGTTTCGCCGCGGCAATCAGGTTGCGCAGCGCGTCATCGGTATGCGCGTAGTCCACGACCACCAGGAAGGATTGCCCCAGATCAATGCGTTCGAAACGCCCGGGCACGGCCGAAAGTTGCGCTATGCCCGCGGCGATGATTTCCGGCGAAAGGTCCAGAGCCACCCCCGCGCCGATCGCCGCCAGAATATTATAAACGTTGATCCGTCCGACCAGTTTGGAGTGAATTTCAATTTTTCCGATGGGAGTTTCGACCGTGCAGGAGATCCCTGAAAAAGAAAGGTCGGGTTTGCGGGTGGTAATGTCGGCGCCGGGGTCCAAGCCATAGGTCAGGGTCCGCGCCGCCAGGCCCTCCAGCCGCTTGCCGTATTCGTCATCGCGGTTGATGATACCCGCCGCGGGAGCTGCCGCGCCCGTGCCTTCGAACAGGCGGCGCTTCGCGGCGAAATATTCATCCAGGGTCTTGTGATAATCGAGATGCTCGCGCGTCAGGTTGGTGAAAATGGCCACGGCAAACGGGCAGGTCCACAAACGGTCCATGTCGAGCGCGTGAGAACTGGCTTCCAGAACCGCGTGCGTGCCCCCCAGGCGCACCACATCGGCCAAAGAACACTGCAGGTCGAGCGATTCCGGAGTGGTGTTTGCCGCAGGGCGCAGCTCGTGCACCAGGCGATGGCCGATCGTACCGAACAGCCCCACTTCACAGCCCGAGGCGCGCAAAATGGAATCGACCAGATAGGACGTGGTCGTCTTGCCGTTGGTTCCGGTCACGCCGATCAGCTTCAAAACTTCGGCGGGACGCCCAAAATAATTCGCCGCCATGACGGCCAGCGCTTTGCGCGCGCTCGTAACCTGAATCCATGGAAATATCGGAGGAAGCGTCCCGGGAATTGCCTGCTCGCTCGCGATGGCCACGGCGCCATGTTCGGCAGCCTCGGCGACGAACTGATTGCCGTCGGTTTTTTCACCGCGAATGGCGACAAACAGGGTTCCAGGTTTCACGCGCCGGCTGTCATAAGCGATTTCAATGATTTCCAGATCTCCGTGCGCCGCCACGCTCTTGGGATCCAGTTTCCCTTCCAGGCCTCGCAATAATTTCGCAAGGCGCACAGCGGGGCGCGGTGCACCGGTCCTGTTCCCCTGGGTCGCGTTTTCTTTGTGCTCAATCACTGATTCCACCTTCACCATCACCTTGACTTCCTTCCGGCCCCCACGGGTCCCAAGGAAACATCCCGTGCAAATTGCACTGTGATCCGGCCGCCGCGGCGGATCATGGTTCCCGGCTCCGGCGATTGTTCGGAGGCGATTCCGGTGCCAACCAGGACGGGTGTAAGCCCCAGCTCCACGCATTGTTCGGTAACATCGCGCACGGTCTTGCCCACAAGCGCCGGCACCGGTATGCCCTTTCCCTGGGCGACCTCCACGGTAGGAGCGGGGTTGCCAGGCGTCGAAGACGGCGCCGCGGGAACGGGATCTTCCGGGCCTGCGTTTCTTTCCAATTGCCCGGGATCAAAATCGCTTACGTCGTCATCAAGATTCCGGTCGGCGGCACGCTCGCGGCTGGCCCGCAAAGTTTCCGCGGGAAGCGGAACATCGTGCGGCACATTCAGATAAGCCAGCACTTGTTCGGCGATGCGTTTGAACGCGGGCGCGGCAACCTGGCCTCCATCGTGCGGTCCGACCGGCGAATCCAGCTCCACCAGGATTGTAATCGCGGGCGCGTTGATGGGCGCAAAGCCGACGTAGGAGGCGATCAGATTGTGCAGGGAGTAGCGTCCGGTGGCGGGATCGTATTTCTGCGCCGTGCCTGTTTTCCCCGCCGAAGTGTATCCATCCAGCCGCGCGCGCTTGCCTGTTCCGTTGAGCACAACTCCTTCCATCATGCGGCGCATCGTTGCCGCCGTGGTTTCCTTGATGACGCGGCGTGGCAGCGGTTCGGCCATATCCTCTATATTCGTTCCATGGCGCATCGCGAGAACCACATGCGGCCTGAAAATTTTTCCGCCGTTGGCTACGGCCGATACCGCATTGATCATCTGCAGCGGCGTTACGCCGATTTCCTGCCCCATGGAAATCGAACCCACCGACACCGGCGTCCAATTATTGAGCGTGCGAAGCAATCCGCGGCTTTCGCCCGGCAGGTCCACGCCGGTAAGCTGGCCAAACCCGAACGCCCGGATGTACTTGTAAAACTCGGGCGCGCCGAGGCGCAGGCCCACCTTGATCGCGCCCACGTCGCTGGAATACGCGAGGATTTGCGAAACCGTGAGCATCCCGTAAGCCTTGTGGTCGCGAATGCGGGTTCCGTCGATATAGATTGCGCCGTTTTGGCAATTAATGATGTCGTTGGGATGGATCAGACCCTGATCGATGGCCGCCGAAAGCGTCACGACTTTGAAAACCGATCCGGGCTCATAGAGCGCACTGGTGGCCCGATCCACGCGCGCCTCCGGACTGCTGTCATTGGCGGCGTTAGGGTTGAACGTAGGCCAGTTCGCCACGGCCAGCAATTCGCCGGAGTTGGGATTTTCGACGATGACGGTGCCGGCTTTGGCATGCGTGTCGTGAATGGCCTTGTCGAGTTCCTTCTCCGCGATGTACTGAATATTTTCATCCAGCGTGAGGACGACGCTGGCGCCGGTGTCGGGCGCCTTGCTGGTCGAGTCATACCAGCGGCGGTGAGCGTCGGCAAGGACGAGCATTTTCCCCGGCTTGCTGCGGATTTCCTTGTCGAGCAGGTACTCGATGCCCCCCAAGCCCTTTTCGTCGATGCTCACATAGCCCAGAACATGCGAGGCCAGGTCCCGCTTGGGATAAAAGCGTTCGCCTTCCTTCTGGAAATAGATCCCGCGAAGATTCATGGCGGCCAGGCGCGCGGCCTTTTCCGGAGAAAGTTTTCGAGCGACCCACACGAACGAACGCGATGTCGCCAGACGCGTGGCGATTTCCGCGGCGGGTATGTCCAGCACCTTACCGATCAGGCGGGCATCCATCGCCGGGTCGGCAATCTCCGGGGGAACCGCGAAGGCCGAATCCACGGGCACGCTCATGGCCAGTGGGTTCAGGTTGCGGTCAAAGATATCGGCACGGTGCGCGCCGACTTCCACAATCAGCTGCTGCTGATGCTGCGCTCGTGAGTAATATTCTTTGTAACGGAAAAGTTGCAGGTAGGCCAAGCGTCCAAACGCCGCGCCGGTCCATATCACCGCCAAGGCTGCCACAATTGCTAATCGGGTGCGGGGACTGCGCAGATCCATATTTTCGCCGGAGACTCCGGGTCAAAGGTCATCCGGATTGAAATCCCCGCCGCAAAGGACGGTTCCGGTTCACCTTTTGCATCGTTTTATTCGGCGGGCTCCACGTCCCGGCACGGCCGGAACGCTCAGCGTAAAAGTAGAGCCCGCACCCGTTCTGCTGGGCACGGCAACCTAACGCCGCATTGAGAAGCCTATTGCTGCCCCGTCGGAGCGGCAGTGGGCTGCGCTTCGGCCATCACCGCGTTCGGCGGCAGGTCCATCGGCGCAACCTGTCCCGGCACGGGCACGGTCAATCCAAGCTGGCGCCGCGCGATCAGGTCAATCCGTCCGGGCGCACGCAAACCCGCGACTTCCAGTTTGAGCTCCTGATTGAGCTCCGCGGCCTGGGAACGCTGGTTGCGAAGCGATTCGAGGTCATACCGCAGCTGAATCGTTTCGAAGTGCTGCCAGGCGTACAGCAGTGCGCACAAGGTGATCAGGCTTCCCAGAAAAACCAGCCGCGCGCATTCCCGCATCCGGTTCGGCGCCATCGGGCGCACCAGGCGAGAATTGTCGATCTGCTTGACGGTGTAGAACTCGCTCATTGTTGCCACTCTTTCTCGTGCCGCATGCCGTACCGGTCCGCCGCAGCGGGCTGTCCAGGAGCGAGCTTTTCGGCAACGCGCATCTTCACGCTGCGCGCGCGCGGATTCGACGCAATCTCCGCATCCGAGGCTTGAATCACCTTCTTGGTGAGAATCTTCAGCTCGCCTTGCTGCGCGAGCCGCTGAAAGCATTGCTTGACCGGGCGGTCTTCCAGCGAGTGGTAGCTGAGCACCACCCAACGGCCGCCCTGAGATAGTGTGGCAGGAACCCTAGAAAGAAACTGCCCGAGTTCCTCCATCTCTCGATTCACCGCAATCCGCAGCGCCAGAAACGTTTTTGTCGCGGGATGCAGCTTCTGCCTTCCCCTTACTTTTCGGGCCCCTGCCACAACCGTTGCCAGGTGTTCGGTGTCCCGTATGGGACGCGCACGAACGATCGTCCTGGCGATTCTGCGTGAATCCCGCTCTTCCCCGAGCTGATAGAGCAGGTCGGCGAGTGCTTTTTCATCCACCGTGTTCACAATGTCTGCTGCCGTCTCTTCCATGTCGCGGTCCATGCGCATGTCGAGCGGGCCGCGCGTGCGAAACGAAAACCCGCGCTCGCCCAGGTCCAGCTGCATGCTCGATACGCCCAGATCCGCCAGCACGCCATCGGCGCCAGCGAGCCCTCGCTCCGTGAAAACCTCGCCGATTTGTGAGAAGTTGGCGTGCACCAAAGTCACCTTGTCCCCGAACTCCGCCAGCCTGCCGCGCGCGATTTCCAGTGCCGCCGCGTCGCGATCCAGGCCGATGAACCTGCCCCCGGCCCCCAGCCGCCGGACGATTTCGATTGCGTGTCCCCCGAGCCCCACGGTGGCATCCACGTACAGGCCGTCGGGCTTGATTGCCAGCCAGTGGATCGTCTCTTCGACGAGCACCGGCGTGTGTTGCGCGCTCAAACTAAATGCCCAGATCGTCCAAAATCTTCAGATCCTCATCGGTGATCGGGTTCTTCTTCAAATTCTCCAGAGACCTGCCGTGGTTCCAGACATCCAGGTAGGTCAAATGGCCCGTCACGTCCACTTCGCCCTTCATCAGAGCCGACTCACGAAGCACCGGCGGAATCAGGATTCTCCCCTGTCCATCGATTTCCACCGCCTGACCGTAATAGTTGGTCCATGTCAGGAATTTCCGCTTCGTCTTGTTGTGCGAGGAAAGCTTGGCAAGCTTGCTTTCCAGCTCTTCCCAAACCTTCATCGGAAAAATCCGCGCGTAATCGCCGGTCTCGCTGGTGACGTAGAACTGATCTCCATAGCCCTTGAGCTCTTCCAGAAAGGCCGCAGGTATCTTGAGACGGCCCTTCTCGTCTACTTTTGCCGGATTGTTTCCCCGTAACATGTAGTCGTCTGCGCAAAGAACAGGAAGATCGATTGCCCCTCACTGCGAAACCCCTTCACTTCACGATCCACAGCGCCCTGCATTTCCACTAAACTGCACTTGCTACCACTTCTTCCCACTTTGTGCCACGATTCTAGACAGGTTCTAAAACTTGTCAAGGGGAAACTGGATTGTTAGAAAACTTTATTGTGGAAATTTGCGTGACTTGTATGAGGGTTGCGGAAAACCACTACAGGTAGTATTCGCCGGCGAAATTCCGGCTAGGATTAGAGCGAGGATTCCCGGAGCGCGTCGCCGCAATTGTTTCGAAACAGTTACCAGGCCTCTCCCGCAAATAAATCCATTTGCTGTGGGAACCGGGAAAAGTCACGCTGGGTGGAAAAACGAGGCGGTTCTGGCCGGAGCAAAACTGCGGGCGAGGCGGGAGCGGATTTACATCCCTCCAGGCGCATCCGGCGCCATGTTGACGCGCAGGTGGGCGAGTTGGAAGAGAGTCTCGCGGTCTTCCTGGTTTAAACCGTTTGTAAATGCGGGGTCGTTAAGCTTTGCCCGGCGGTCGGACTCTTTCATGTTCCGCAGTGCGTGCAGACGCTGCAGGATGGCCCGGCGGCGCGGCGGCGGTAATTGCCGCCAGCGCGGAAGTAGCGTTTTCCGGACATACACTTGCTGCTCGGGGGTCATCTTCTCCCAAATCCGCTGCCGATCGCGCAGGTTCTGCTGTTGTTCGGGAGTCAGACGGTTCCAAGCCTTGAGGCGCTGCCGGATCTGCGCCTTGCGTTCCGGCGAAAGATTCTGAAATCTGCGGTTATTTCGCAGGAATTGCTCTTGCCTGTCCGGCGGCATATTTTTAAGGCGTTGGAAGGCCCTGGGAGAAAGATTCTTTGCATTTCCCTGCCGTACGCGGGGACTGGGAGTGTCAGATTGGGTCTGTTGAGAGGATTGTGATTGGCGCTGCTCGTGTTGTTGCGTTCCCGCCTTCTGAGCAATCAGGCGCGGGCTTTGTGCGGAGGCGGGGACGCACACCAGCGTGGCCGCTAGCATGGCGGCCGGGACAATGCCGAACCGGGAGCGCAACTTCATTGCCATGTCGATAGCCAAGTTCATTGCGAGGATTCTACCGTCACATCTCCATTGTCATTGTCGGCCGCCTGCGCAACCGGCAGTTCCGAAAGAGCATCGAACTGGGAAAGCACATCATAATTCTCGAGCACCGGAAGATCCTGAATCATTCCAAAGTCCGCGTCAGCGGATATCTGGTCCGATGGCGCCGGATCGATTGCGGTGCGGGGCGCATAGGAAACCCAGACCGACATGACCACCAGCGCGGTCACGGCAAACGCGATTCTCGGAGAAGGCATCCAGTTCCAAAACCGGCGGCGCACAGGCTCGGCGGCAATACGCGCGCGCAGCGACGCATCGAAAGCGGGAGAAGGCGAGAGCACGGGGAGGTCATTCAGCGCGTCCCAGATGGCGGGAAATTCCTCGGCGTGCGCGCGGCATCCGGCGCAGACGGCCAGGTGCCGCTCCACGGCGCGGCGCGCGGCGGGGGTGCCGTTGCCATCCAGATATTCAATCAGTTTGCTTTCCATCGCCGTACATTGCTGCGTACCGTGCTGCGTACGATGCTGCGTGCCACGCATATGCCCCTCACTTCCCTCAGCACACGTGTTTTTTCACTTCAAATTCCGCTTCCAATCTAAAAATTCAAATTTTCAACGAATTCATAAGCGGCGCAAGCTCAACGCGCAATGTTTCATAAGCGCGGAACAGCAGCGATTTCAGCGCGCTTTCCGAACACTCCAGAATTCGCGCGATTTCGTCATAGTCCAACTCCTGATACTTGTGCAGGAGCACGGCCGCGCGCTGCTTTTCCGGCAAGGCCTGAATCGCGCGCAAAATCATTTCCGAGCGCGAACGCGCCACAAGTTCCTGTTCCACGTTGGGCGCGCGATCGGGAACTTCGATGCCGCGCTGCTCGTCCTCGCCTGCATCCACGACCTGATGCATGGAAATTTCCATCTGGCGGTACCGATTGTCGCGCACCGAGTTCAGCGCCAGGTTCGTGGCAATTCGGAACATCCAGGTGGTGAACTTCGCGCTGGGGGCGTATTGCTTGCGAGCGCGGTAGACGCGGAGAAACACTTCCTGGGCCAGATCTTCGGCGACAGCGGAATCGCGGACCATCCGGTAGAGGAAATTGACAAGGGGAATCCTGTATTTGCGGAGCAAAAGCTCGAAGGACTGTTCGTCTCCGGCTTTTACGTCCAGCATCAGTTGGACGTCGGTCCTCGCCATGGCCTCCACATCCTATACAACCCGCGTTGTGCCTGAAAGTTGCGGGGAAACGCGCCTTGTGCAAGCGATACCGGGGCTTTCGCAGCCCACAGAAAGCAGATAAGTTGACGACGTTCGTGCGCGAAGTTCAATCGCCGTTTACCGGGCCGGCTTGAACCCGAACTCCTTATAGACGGCCTGCGCTTGCGGCGTGGTTAAGTAGGCGACCCATGCACGCGCCGCGGCAGGGTGCGGTGCATCGCGCAGGACTCCGGCGGCGTAGATTCCCGTAAAATTCTGATCGCTGGGAATGTCCACGCCTGCGATGGGATTTCCGATCATCTGCTGGAAGCGCACTTCGGAAGTCCAGGTAACGCCGGCATCGGAGTCTCCCCTTAAAATTCGCATGGGAGTCTGTCGATGATGGACATGGGTCACGAAGGTCGAATGGTTTCGCGCTTTGGTCTCATAGACGGCGCGATACAGGGCATCGCCACCCGCCTTGCGCAGCGAAATCGCGATTTGTCTAGCCACGCCTTCCCACTCAGGATTCGGCATCGACAGACGCACATCGGGCCGGGCGAGATCCCGGAGCGAACGGATATGTTTCGGATTGGAAGCTTTAACCATGATCGCAAGATCGTTGCTGGTATACCTCACGGCCTTCTCCACGATTTTGTTCCGCTCCATCCCGGCCAGGGCATTGGCTCCGGCTTCAAACACATCGGGTTGAACGCGCAGCGTCAGATTGCCCAGCGTAAGCGTGTTGTTGTTCGCCATTTGTCTTCGCAGGATTCCCGGCGGCAGGGTTTCGTAAAAAATCGCTCCGCGCAACTCGGGGTGCAGCTTCTCAAAGCCGGCAATCAACCTGGGCAGCACGAAGAATTGATTGCCGCCGATGAACAACACCAGAGCGGCGTTCTCAGGATTCCCGTGCAGGTCCGGAACGTTATCCACGTCCCCCACCTGGAACACATACCCTTTACTCGCCGCGGGATTATTTTCCCCGCGGCTCCATGGCGGCATGGCCTGCGCAAAGACAGAAGGAACCATCGCCAGCAACATCGCCGGAACCAGCAGCACCTTGAAAGTTGTCATCGTATTTTCCCCCTTGCCGCGGCTTCGAGCGGCCCGCGGACGGATTCAGCCATGAAAAAGTTTGTCGAGCACCAGCATGAGCGCCACGCCCGAAAAGACAAGCAGGGCCATGCGCGCGTCGGGCTCGCGGTTTACTTCCGGAACCAGATCCGTCGCGGCGACATACAACGTCACGCCCGCCGAGATGGGCAGCGCGTAGGCCACCTGGCTGTGCAGCAGCCCCATCAGCAGCACGCCCGCGACGGTGGCCACGCCCAGCCAGATCGCCGCCAGCAGCGCCGTGCGGCGACTCTGTCCGCTGGCCAGCATCAGCGAAGCGACGGTAAAACCCTCCGGGATTTTATGCAGCACGATGGCCAGAAAAATCACGCCGCCGAGCCAGCCGGAAACCAAAAAACCGGAAGCGATCGCGACGCCGTCAAAAAATGTGTGAATGGAAAGCCCGAGCAAAGCCGAAATTCCCGCGTGGTCGGGCACGAAATGTTCGGGGTGCGTTTCCTCCCCGAAATGGAAGTGCGGCGCCAGCGTATGCTCGAAGAAATGTACGATGAAATATCCGATCAGCGCGAGAATGTAGGCGCGATGCCCGGATAATACCACCGATTCCGGAAGAATCTCCAGCAGGGCCGCGGCCAGCATGAAACCCGCACCCAGCGCGAGAAAGTATTTTAAATATTGCCGCGACCAGTCGCGATGCAGGATGAACAACCCGCCGAGAATGTTCGCCGCGGCCGCCGTCAGCCCCAGCAGCAGCGCCAGCAGCATGCGGGATGCGGGAACGGGGATGGATGGCGCGATCATAATCGACAGCCCGTCGTCAGCCGCTGTGGCGGAACAGCATGACGTCGCCTTCCTGCACGATATATTCCTTCCCTTCCAGACGCACCTGCCCCTTTTCGCGCGCCGCCGGAAGGCTTTCGGCGGCCAGCAGGTCTTCACAGCGAACCACTTCCGCGCGGATGAAACCGCGCTCGATGTCCGAGTGAATTGCGCCGGCGGCTTTTTGCGCGTTCATGCCGCGCCGAATCGTCCAGGCGCGGACTTCCGGCTCGCCCGCGGTGAAAAATGAAGTCAGGCCGAGAAGCTGATAGGTGGCCTGAATCAACCGGTCCAG
>Ga0307374_10006596_pt1 | contig 18181 bp, 15 predicted proteins | sample OX3MG_FD_202532 | JGI IMG/M metagenome (GOLD analysis project Ga0307374, IMG submission 202532) | Soil microbial communities from Risofladan, Vaasa, Finland - OX-3 | ecosystem: Environmental > Terrestrial > Soil > Coastal area > Acid sulfate soil | place: Finland: Risofladan, Vaasa | collected...
TTTCCTTACTGGAGCCGGTGCGACGACGGTCGACTTCGGTTTGACGGCGAGTTCGACGGTCAACTGCGCCTCGACGACGTCGTGCACGGCGACGTCCCCGGCAGAAGCGGCGAGCACGGTCCACGTCACTGTCACCACCCCAGGTGGGAAGAGCGCCACCTCTCCGGCCGATGAGTTCACGTTTGTTGCGGCTCCCACGGTGACTGCGATCAGTCCCACGGCGGGCCCGACCGGCGGGGGCACGACGGTGACCATCCCCGGAACCGGATTCCAACTCGGTGAGACGGTCGACTTCGGTTTGACGGCGAGTTCGACCGTAAGCTGCTCCACGACGATGTCGTGCACGGCGACGTCTCCGGCGGAATCGGCGGGCACGGTCCACGTCACCGTCACCACCACCACCGGCGGGAAGAGTGCCATATCTTCGGCTGATGTCTTCACGTATGGGGCACCCACGGTCACCGCCGTTAGCCCCACGGCGGGCCCGGTCGCCGGGGGCATAACGGTGACCATTACGGGCACCGGATTCACCGCCGACTCTACGGTTGCCTTCGGTGTCACGGCGGCATCCCCCGTAACGGTTGTGTCACCCACCTCCATCAGCGTGACCTCCCCGGCGGAATCGGCGGGCACAGTCAATGTCACCGTGACCACCCCAGGTGGGACGAGCGCCACCTCATCAGCCGACGACTTCACCTATGACGCGGTGCCTACGGTCACCGGCGTCAGCCCCACGGCGGGCCCGGCCGGCGGGGGCACCACGGTGACCGTCACCGGCACCAATTTCCTTACTGGAGCCGGTGCGACGACGGTCGACTTCGGTTTGACGGCGAGTTCGACGGTCAACTGCGCCTCGACGACGTCGTGCACGGCGACGTCCCCGGCAGAAGCGGCGAGCACGATCGACGTCAGAGTCAACACCCCAGGTGGGAAGAGCGCCACTTCTTCAGCTGACGACTTCACCTATGACGCGGTGCCTACGGTCACGGCCGTCAGCCCAACGGCGGGCCCGGTCGCCGGGGGCACTGTCGTGACCATCACCGGGACTGGGTTCACTTCGGGCTCGACGGTCAAGTTCGGCACCGTCGCGGGAACCGGCGTGTCGGTCACCTCACCCAACTCCATCAGTGCGACATCCCCGGCAGAAGCGGCGAGCACGGTCCACGTCACAGTCACCACCCCAGGTGGGCCGAGCGCCACCTCTCCAGCCGACGCATTCACATTTGACGCGGCACCCACGGTCAGTGCCGTGAGTCCAACGGTAGGCCCGGCCGGCGGAGGCACGACAGTGACCATCACAGGTACAAATTTCCTGACTGGCGCGGGAGCGTCGTCGGTCAACTTCGGGTCGACCCCTTCATCGGGTGCTGGCTGCTCTTCGACGACATCGTGCACGGCGACGTCCCCGGCGGAATCGGCGGGTCCAGTCGACATCACTGTCACCACTCCGGGTGGCACGAGCACCACCTCTCCCGCCGACGTATTCACTTATGACAACACACCGACGATCAGCGCAGTCAGCCCCACATTGGGTCCGACTACCGGAGGGACTGACGTGACCATTACCGGGAGCGGGTTCACCTCGGGTTCGACGGTCAAGTTCGGCACCGTTGCGGGAACCGGCGTGTCGGTCACCTCACCCACCACCATCAGAACGACTTCCCCAGGAGAATCGGCGGCCACGGTCGATATCACTGTCACGACCCCGGGTGGCACGAGTCCCACCTCGGCCGCCGACCAATTCACCTACGACGCGGTGCCGACGGTGAGCGCGGTCAGCCCATCCGCCGGCCCGACAGCCGGGGGCACCTCGGTGACCATCACCGGGACCGGGTTCACTTCGGGCTCGACGGTCAAGTTCGGCACCAACGCCGGAACCGGCGTGCTGGTCAACTCGGTCACCTCGATCTCGGCCACCTCCCCGGCCGGAGCGGCGAGCACGGTCCATGTCACCGTGACCACTCCGGGCGGTACCAGCGCCTCCTCTGCCGCCGACCAATTCACCTACGACGCGGTGCCGACGGTGAGCGCTGTCAGCCCATCCGCCGGCCCGACAGCCGGGGGCACCTCGGTGACCATCACCGGCACCGGGCTCACCGCCGGCTCGACGGTTGCCTTCGGGGCAAATGCCGGGACCGGCGTGGTGGTCAACTCGGCCACCTCGATCTCGGCCACCTCCCCGGCCGGAGCGGCGGCCACGGTCGATATCACTGTCACGACCCCGGGTGGCACGAGTCCCACCTCGGCCGCCGACCACTTCACCTATGACGCCGCGCCCACGGTGAGCGTCGTCAGCCCTGCTTCTGGCCCGACGGCCGGGGGGACTCCGGTGTCCATCACCGGGACCGGATTCAACTCCGGCTCAACGGTTGCCTTCGGGGCGAACGCTGGGACCGGCGTGGTGGTCAACTCGGCCACCTCGATCTCCGCCACCTCCCCAGCAGGGGCGGCAGCAACGGTCAACGTGACCGTCAACTCAATCGGCGGAACCAGTGCCACCTCGGCTGCCGACGCGTTCACCTACATCGCGCCCGCGGTCAACCCCGGACAGGGCTACCTGTTCACGGGAGCCAACGGGAGCGTCTACAACTTCGGGTCGGCGCAGAATTTCGGGTCAATGGGTGGCAAGTCATTGAACAAGCCGATTGTGGGGATGGCAAACATGAGTAGCGGACTGGGCTACTGGCTGGTGGCCTCCGACGGCGGCATATTCACCTTCGGCGCCGCGCAGTTCCACGGCTCGACCGGCAACATCAACCTCAACAGGCCCATTGTCGGGATGGCCGACACATACGATGGGGGCGGCTACTGGCTGGTGGCTTCCGACGGCGGCATCTTCGCCTTCGGCGATGCCGCCTTCCACGGCTCGACCGGCAACATCACCCTCAACAGGCCCATAGTCGGGATGGCTGCCACATCCGATGGGGGCGGCTACTGGCTGGTGGCCTCCGACGGCGGCATCTTCTCCTTCGGCGATGCCGCCTTCCAAGGCTCGACCGGCAACATCACCCTCAACAAGCCCATAGTCGGGATGGCTGCCACGCACAGTGGGGGGGGCTACTGGCTGGTGGCCTCCGACGGTGGGATCTTCACCTTTGGAGATGCCGTATTCCATGGCTCGACTGGAAGCATCCATCTCAACAAGCCGATTGTTGCGATGGCTGCTTCTCCCAGTGGGGGCGGCTACTGGCTGGTGGCCTCCGACGGTGGCATCTTCACCGAGGGTGATGCGCAATATCTCGGATCCGAAGGAGGAGCCGTTCTTCCCGCTCCCGTGGTGGCAATGAATTGACCCTACGACTGACTGGAGAACTCAAGTGGCCAGGGCCAGGCACATTGGCTGATCCGCTTCGGTAGGTGGATGGAGATTTCCCTCTTCTGATGTAATGAAGGTCCGGATAATCATGACACCGGACCCGCAGTCGCCAAGCTTCATCTGCCTTCGGGACAGCTCAATGCAGATGCGGCCGGGGTAGTGGCTCTATTTCATTCGATTCCTTGCAGATGGTCTGGTGGAGGCGACGAAGTTGGTGGCCATCTCCACGGACACTTGCGAGGGAGGTGAACTTGAGTTTTCGACGTTATTCCTGGACAACTGTTGGAGGTCAATTGCTCAACGCATCCTCAGCCCCACTCTTGACGAAGAGAAGAGGGCCACAGCGCATGGCAAATCGGAAGTCTCCGAGGGCCAGCAGCATTCATGCTGAAACCACGAACCAATGATGTTGGGAAGACGAGTGAGATCCATGGTGCGGGACGGCAGGCCTAGCGGGCCAGGTGGTGGAGTCCATTTGCGTCTTGTCGCGTTGACGATTTGCGGCACGGCCGGCTTCGCCGTTCCCTTCCTGCTGGGCCCGCCGGCGAATTCAACACCCACTCAACCGACGGTCACCGCCGTCAGCCCGACGGCGGGCCCGACCACTGGGGGCACCAGTGTGACCATCACCGGGACCAATTTCGTAGCGCTGGCCTCGACAGTGAACTTCGGAGCGAATGCGGGGACCGTCGTTTCGGTAACCGGGACCACCTCAATGAACGCGACCTCCCCGGCCGGCTCGGCGGGACTGGTCGACGTGACCGTCACCACTGCGGGCGGCACGAGTACCACTTCGGCGGCTGACCACTTCACCTATGGTGCGCCGACAGTCACCGCAGTGGGCCCGAACGCGGGCCCGACGGCCGGGGGCACCTCGGTGACCATCACCGGGACCAACTTCACCTCGGACTCGACGGTTGCTTTCGGCTCCAATGCGGCAACCCCTGTGGTGGTCAACTCGCCCACATCGATCTCGGTGCCCTCACCGGCCGGAACGGCGGGCACGGTCGACGTGACCGTCACCACCCCGGCCGGAACCAGTGCACTATCGGCGGCCGATCACTTCACCTACGACGCCACACCCACGGTGACGGCCGTCAGCCCGGCGGCGGGGCAGACCACCGGGGGCACCTCGGTGACCATCACCGGAACCGGGTTCACCGCCGGCTCGACGGTTACCTTCGGGGCCAACCCGGGGACCATCGTGGGTACCCCCACGACCACCTCCATCACGGCCACGTCGCCGGCGGGGTCGGCCGGCACCATCGACGTCACGGTCACCACTCCGGGCGGGACCAGCGCGACTTCAGCGGCCGACCATTTCACCTATGACGTGGCACCCACGGTCACAGGCGTGAACCCAACCAGTGGCCTGACGGCCGGGGGCACCTCGGTCACCATCACCGGGACCGCGTTCACCGCCGGTTCGACGGTTGCCTTCGACGCCAACCCGGGGACCATCGTGGGTACCCCCACGACCACATCCATCACGGCCACTTCTCCCGCCGAAGCGGCCGGCACGGTCAACGTGACGGTCACCACGCCTGGCGGGACCAGCACTACCTCGCCGGCCGATCAATTCACCTATGACGTGGCACCCACGGTGACCGCGGTGAGCCCGACGGCAGGCCCGACGGCCGGGGGCACCTCGGTGACCATCACCGGAACCGGGTTCACCGCCGGTTCGACGGTTGCCTTCGGCGCCAACCCGGGGACCGTTGTGGGAACCCCCACGACCACCTCCATCACGGCACATTCGCCGGCGGGTGTGGTGGGCACCGTCGACGTCACCGTCATCACCCCGGGTGGCACCAGTGGCACTTCCGCGGCCGACGATTACACCTACGGCGCGCCAGCCGTGACCGCAGTGGGCCCGAACGCGGGCCCGACGGCCGGGGGCACTTCGGTGACCATCACCGGGACCAACTTCACCTCGGACTCGACGGTTGCTTTCGGCTCCAATGCGGCAACACCTGTGGTGGTCAACTCGCCCACATCGATCTCGGTGCCCTCACCGGCCGGAGCGGCGGGCACGGTCGACGTGACCGTCACCACACCGGCCGGAACCAGTGCACTATCGGCGGCCGATCACTTCACCTACGACGCCACACCCACGGTGACGGCCATCAGCCCGACGGCGGGGCGGACCACCGGGGGCACCTCGGTGATCATCACCGGAACCGGGTTCACCGCCGGCTCGACGGTGGCCTTCGGTGCGAATACGGGAACCGGTGTGGTGGTCAACTCGCCCTCGTCCATTTCGGCCACCTCACCGGGAGGAGCGGCGGGCACGGTCGACGTGACCGTCACCTCAGCCGGCGGGACCAGCGTGCCTTCGGTGGCCGACCATTTCACCTATGACGCACCGGTGGTTCTTACGCTGCCCCAGGGGTACCTGCTCCCCGGAGCCGACGGGAGCGTCTACAACTTCGGGGCGGCGCTCAACCTCGGCTCCATGCGGGGCACACCGCTGAACAAGCCGATTGTGGGGATGGCCTCCACACCCGGCAAGGCGGGCTACTGGCTGGTGGCCTCCGACGGGGGGATCTTCACTTTCGGCAACGCCACCTTCCACGGATCGACGGGCAACCTCGCCCTCAACAAGCCCATCGTGGGCATGGCGGCCACCCCGGACGGGGGAGGGTACTGGCTGGTGGCCTCCGACGGCGGCATCTTCAGCTTCGGCGACGCCCATTTCCACGGCTCCACGGGCAACCTCGCGCTCAACAAGCCGATTGTCGGCATGGCCGTCACCTACTACGGGCGCGGCTACTGGCTTGTGGCCTCCGACGGCGGCATCTTCGCCTTCGGCGATGCTGTCTTCCACGGCTCGACCGGCAATATCACCCTCAACAAGCCCATCGTCGGCATGGCCACCACCTCCGATGGTCTCGGGTACTGGCTGGTGGCCACGGACGGGGGCATCTTCAGCTTCGGCGACGCCGTCTACTACGGCTCGACCGGCAATATCACCCTCAACAAGCCCATTGTCGGAATGGCCGTCCCCTTTGACGGAAGCGGCTACTGGCTGGTGGCCACGGACGGGGGCATCTTCACCTTCGGCGACGCCCAGTACCTTGGTTCAGAAGGGGGCAGTGGTATTCCTGCCCCCATCGTGACCATGAATTGAATTGAATGGACCGCCTGCTGCACGGCCCGCCGCCCCGGAAACATGGGAGTACCGGTGACGCATGAGTATGCAAAGGTATGTATACTGATGCGATGAAGGCCGGGATCGTCGGGGCGTCGGGTTATACGGGGGCCGAGTTGCTGCGCCTCCTGGCGGGACACCCCGCCATAGAGGTGGCCGTGGTGACGGCCCATTCCCACGCCGGCCAGGTGGTGGGGGAGCACACGCCGTCGTTGGCCGCCGCCTACCCAGGGTTGGCCTACGGAGCGGCCGAGCCAGAACTGCTGGACGGGTTGGACCTGGTGTTCTGCGCCCTGCCCCACGGGGAGTCGCAGCAGTTCGTGCCCGAGCTGCGCAGCCGGGTGGGGGTGATCGTGGATCTGGCGGCTGATTTCCGGTTGAGGGACGCCGCGCTCTACGCGGCCTGGTACGGCGCAGCGCACGCCGCACCGGCGGTGCTGGCCGAGGCCGTTTTCGGCCTGCCCGAGCTGTTCCGTGACCACCTGCGGGGAGCCTCCCTCATCGCGTCCGCCGGCTGCTACCCGACGGCGGCGGGACTGGCGCTGGCGCCCCTGCTGCGTGCCGGGCTGGTGGAGCCGACCGGGATCATCGTCGACGCCGCCTCAGGGGTCTCCGGGGCCGGGCGGAGCCCCAAGGAGTCCCTGCACTTCGGGACGGTGGACGAGGACTTCGTGGCCTACGGGTTGCTCGAACATCGCCACACCCCCGAAATGGAGCAGATCCTGGGGGCCCAGGTCCTGTTCACCCCGCACCTGGCCCCCATGACCCGCGGCATCCTGGCCACCTGCTACGCCCGCCCGGCCGCCGGAGCCGGCGCGCTCTCGACGTCCCAGGTGATGGACGCCCTGCACCAGGCCTACGACGACGAGCCGTTCGTGGTGGTCACCGACGCGCCCCCGTCGACCAAGGCGACCGCCGGGTCGAACACGGCCCACGTCACCGCCCGGGTGGACGGGCGCACCGGATGGGTGCTCGCCCTGTGCGCGCTGGACAACCTGGTCAAGGGCGCCTCGGGCCAGGCCATCCAGTGCGCCAACGTGGCGCTCGGGCTGGGCGAGACGGCGGGGCTGCCGCTGGGGGGGATGTACCCGTGAGCGTGACCGCACCCGAGGGGTTCGTCGCCACGGCCGGGGCGGCCGGCATAAAGGCCGGGGGGGTGCCCGATGTGGCGGTGGTGGCCACCGCCGACGGGCGCGCCGTACCCGCCGCCGGAGTGTTCACGTCCAACCTGGCCGCTGCCGCGCCGGTGCAGGTGAGCCGCACCCATCTGGAGGCGACCGGGGGCCGGGCCGCCGGTGTCCTCTTCACCTCGGGCAACGCCAACGCGGCGACGGGCAAGGCGGGGGTGGAGGCGGCGTGGTCGCTGTGCGACGCGGTGGCGAGCGGGATCGGCGCCTCGGCCAGGGAGATCCTGATCGGGCAGACTGGGCTCATCGGCATTCCGTTTCCCCTGAACGTGGCGCTCCCGCACGTTCCGGCAATCGTGGCGGCGCGCGCGGGAGGTGCCGAGGCGGGGGCGGCGGCGGCCCGGGCGATCATGACCACCGACAGCGTGCCCAAGGAGGCGGTCGTGCGCGCCGAAGGCTTCACGGTGGGCGCCATGGCCAAGGGGGCGGCCATGCTGGCTCCCCACATGGCCACCATGCTGGCCCTGTGCACCACGGACGCCGATGTCGACGCGGCCACCCTGCACCGGGCGCTGCGGGTGGCCGTGGCCGGGTCGTTCAACGCCCTGACGGTCGACGGCTGCACCTCCACCAACGACACCGTCCTGGTGCTGGCCAGCGGGCTGGGGGCGGCGCCCAGCACCGAGGCGCTCACAGCGGCCCTGGCCGAGGTCTGTGCGTCGCTGGCCGGGCAGATGGCCGACGACGCCGAGGGGGCGACCAAGGTGTCGCACATTGTGGTGACCGGGGCCGTCAGCGACGCCGCGGCCCATGCGGCGGCGCGCCGGGTGGCCGACTCCCTCCTGGTGCAGTGCTCGCTCAACGGGGAGGACCCCTACTGGGGCCGGGTGGTCAGCGAGCTCGGGTCGGCCGGCGTGGCCTTCGACATGGAGACGGTCAAGGTGGCCTACGGCGGCGTGGTGGTCTGTGACGGCGGCGTGGCGGTGGCTCATGACGCGGCAGCGGTGGCGGCCCACATGGCCGGGCGCCACGTGGAGATCACCTGCGACCTCGGGCAGGGCCGGGGGGAGGCGGCGGTCCTGGGCACCGATCTCGGCTACGCCTACATCGACGAGAACCGGACCACCTCGTGACGGCGCCCCGAACGGTGCCGGGGGTGCCCTCGCCGGTGCCGCCCAAGGTGACGCGGGCCCAGAAGGCGGCGGCCGAGAAGACGGCCTCGGTCCTGGTCGAGGCGCTGCCCTACATCCGGCGCTTCCGGGGGGAGATCGTCGTCGTCAAGTACGGCGGCAACGCGCTGCACGGCAGCGACGGGGGTGCCGACGAGGCCCTGGCCTCGTTCGCCCAAGATGTGGTGCTCATGCGCGCCGTGGGCATCCTGCCCGTGGTGGTCCACGGTGGCGGGCCCCAGATCGGCCAGCTCATGGCCCGGCTGGGCAAGGAGCCCGAGTTCCGCGACGGGCTGCGGGTGACCGACGCCGACACGCTCGACATCGCGCGCATGGTGCTGGTGGGCAAGGTCAACCGCGACATCGTCTCGGCCATCAACGTGCACGGTCCCCTGGCGGTCGGGATGTCAGGGGAGGACGCCAACCTGATCACGGCAGCCCAGAGCAGCGCCGAACTCGGGTTCGTGGGCAGCGTGTCCGAGGTCGACCCGACCATGTTGCGGCGCCTGGTGGCCGAGGGGATCATCCCGGTGGTGGCCACCATCGGGGCCGACGAGGCGGGCCAGGCCTACAACATCAACGCCGACACGGTGGCCGGCGCGCTGGCCGTGGCCCTGGGGGCGGAGAAGCTGATCTTCCTGACCGACATTGAGGGGCTGCGCGTGGTGGCCGACGACCCGAGCACAGTGATCCACCAAGCGCCGCTTGACGTGGTGGACGAAATCCTGCGCAGCGGCGGGGCCGAGGGCGGCATGATGCCCAAGGTGCAGGCCTGCGCCCATGCCGTGCGGGGCGGCGTGGCCCGGGCGCACATTCTGGACGGGCGGGTGCCGCACTCCCTCCTGCTCGAGCTGTTCACCGACTCGGGCATCGGGACGATGGTGCTGCCGTGACCGGGACCCCGCCGGTGACCGGGACCGACCGCCAGGCCCTGATGCGCACCTACGCCGAGCCGACGGTCACCTTTGTCCGCGGGGAGGGGACGAAACTCTTCGACGCCGAAGGACGGGAGTACCTCGACTTCATCACCGGGCTGGCCGTGGTGTCGCTCGGCCACGCGCACCCCGCCGTCGCCGCCGCCGTGGCCGAGCAGGCCCGCACCCTCAGCCACGTCTCCAACCTCTACGGCAACACGCTGGCTCCCGAGGTGGCCACCACCATCGACCGCCTCATCAACGGCGGGACGGGCCAGGCCGGGGGCCAGGTCTTCTTCACCAACTCGGGGGCCGAGGCCAACGAGTGCGCCCTGAAGCTGGCCCGGCGCTGGGCCGGCCCGGGGCGCCACGTGGTGATCAGTGCCGACAACTCCTTCCACGGGCGGACCCTGGCCACCCTGACCGCCACCGGTCAGCCCGAGAAGCACGTCCCCTTCCTACCGCTGCCCGAAGGATTCGTGCACGTGCCCTACGACGACGTGGCCGCACTGGACCAGGCCCTCGATGCCACCACGGTGGCGGCCGTGTTACTCGAGCCGCTCCAGGGGGAGGGGGGCGTGGTGGTGCCGAGCTCGGACTACCTGGTCTCTGTGCGCGCCCTGTGCACCGAGCGCGGCGCGCTGCTGATGCTCGATGAGGTGCAGACCGGCCTCGGGCGCACGGGCCACTGGTTCGCCTTCCAGTCGTTGGGGCTGGAGCCCGACGTGGTCACCATGGCCAAGGCTCTGGGCAACGGGATGCCCGTCGGCGCCTGCTGGGCCCGGGCCGAGGTGTCGGCGGCTTTCGGCCCCGGCGACCATGGCTCCACCTTCGGCGGGCAGCCGCTGGCCCTGGCCGCGGCCCGGGCCACCCTGGCTGTGATGGAGGAGGAGGACGTGTGCGGCCGGGCCCTCAAGGCGGGAAAGCGGCTGGCCGCCGGCCTGGCCGCGCTGCCCGGAGTGGTCTCGGTGCGCGGTGCCGGCCTCCTGCTGGCGGCGCAGCTCGGCCGGCCAAGCGCCAAGGAGGTGTCGGCCGCGGCGCAGGAGCGTGGCCTCCTGGTCAATGCCGTGCGCCCCGACGCCATCCGCCTGGCCCCGCCGTTGCTGGTCGCCGACGACGAGCTCGACACCGCACTGGCCGTCCTTGACGGCGTGCTGCGCGAGCAGGGGGAGTAACGGTGCCGCATCTCTTCGACGTGGACGACCTCGGGCCCGAGGACTGGGACGCGGTGTTGCGCCTGGCCGTCTGCGAAACGCTGGGCCCCCTGCTGGGGGGCCAGGGGGTGGCGCTGCTGTTCGAGAAGCCCTCGGCCCGCACGCGCAACTCGACGGAGATGGCAGTGGTGGGTCTGGGCGGGCACCCGGTCTACATACAAGGGGCCGAGGTCGGCCTGGACGTGCGCGAGTCCGCCGAGGACGTGGCGCGCACCCTGGCCTGCTACCACCGGGTGCTGTGCGCCCGCGTCTTCGACCACGCGGTCCTGGAGCGCATGGCCGGCGCGCTGCGCGCCAGCGGCTTTGAGGTCCCGGTGGTCAACCTGCTCTCGGACCAGGCGCACCCGTGCCAGGCGGTGGCCGACACGCTGACCCTGCGCGAGGCGCTTGGCCCCCTGGCCGGGCGCGCGCTGGCCTACATCGGCGACGCCAACAACGTGTGCCGTTCCCTGGCCAAGGCGGCTCTGCTGGAGGGGATGGACTTCCGGGTCGCCTCGCCGGCGGACTACACCTTCTCGGCCGAGGAGCGGGGCGCCCTGGACGCCTACGCCGCCAAGGTCGGCCGGGGCGGCACGGTGCGTCTGACCGACGATCCCGCCGAGGCCGCCTCGGGGGCCGACGCGCTCTACACCGACGTGTGGACGAGCATGGGCCAGGAGGAGGAGAGAGCGGAGCGCCTGCGGGCCTTCGCCGGCTTCACCATCGACGAGGCGCTGGTGGCCCGGGCCGCGGCCGGGGTGGTCGTCCTGCACTGCCTGCCGGCGCATCGGGGCGAGGAGATCACGGCCACCGTCCTTGAGGGGCCCCACAGCATGGTGTGGCGCCAGGCCGCCCACCGACAGACGGCCATGCGGGGGATACTGGCCTGGAGCGTGGGGGGGTCATGACCAAGAACCAGCGCCAGCACCGCATCACCAAGCTCCTCGAAGCCCAGGCGGTGACCAGCCAGGGGCAGCTGGTGGCCTTGCTGGCTGCGCAAGGGGTGGAGGCCACGCAGACCACGGTGTCGCGCGACCTGGAAGACCTGGGTGCGGTCAAGGTGCGCCTGCCCGGCGGCGAGACCGCGTACGCGCTGCCCGAGCTGCCGGCCCATCAGATCGCCCCCGAGGACCACCTGCGCCGGGTGCTGGGGGAATGGGTGGTGGAGGTGGCCCACTCGGGCAACCTGGTGGTGCTCCGCACGCCGCCCGGGTCGGCTCATGTCGTAGGCTCTGCGCTCGATCGGAGCGGCCTCGACGCCGTGGTCGGGACGGTGGCCGGCGATGACACCGTGCTGGTGATCGTGGACGAGGGAGTGGGGGGGCAGGCGATGGCGGACCGCTTGAGGGATGTGGCGGGCGTGGCCGGCCAGGCCGACGGCGCCCATAAGGGCGGCGCCCACAAGGGCGGCGCCCACAAGGCCCGTGCCCGCAACAACTCCAAACGAAGCAGCCCCGCACGCAACGGTCCGAGAGCGCCGGCCAAGGGAGGGACGAAACATGGGTGAACGAGTGGTGCTCGCCTACAGCGGGGGCCTCGATACGTCGGTGGCCGTGCGCTGGCTCATTGAGCACGAGGGCGTCGAGGTCATCGCCGTGGCCGTCGACGTGGGCCAGGGGGCCGACAAGGGTGGCGAGGACTGGGACGCCATCCGTGAGCGGGCCCTGTCGGCCGGCGCCATTGAGGCCGTGGTGATCGACGCCCGGGCGGAGATGGCCGAGGACTTCTGCCTGCCCGCCCTGGCGGCCAATGCCCGTTACGAGGGCAAGTACCCCCTGGTCTCGGCGCTCTCCCGGCCGGTCATCGTCCGCCACCTGGTGGCCGAGGCCCGGCGCCATGGCGCCACCGCGGTGGCCCACGGTTGCACCGGGAAGGGCAACGACCAGGTCCGCTTCGAGGTGGGGACCCGGGCGCTGGCACCCGACCTCGGCATTTACGCGCCGGCCCGGGTGTGGGGCCTGACCCGGGAGGACTGCGTGGAGCTGGCGGCCAAGTGGGAGATCCCCATCACGGTGACCAAGGAGAAGGTGTACTCCATCGACGACAACCTGTGGGGCAAGGCCATCGAATGCGGGGCCATTGAGGACCCGTGGTCGCCGGCGCCCGACGACGTCTACACCCTGACCCGGGTCACCGAGAGCGAGCCGGTCGAGGTCATCGTCGGCTTCGAGTCCGGCCGGCCGGTCACCCTCGACGGCGCCGCGCTGGCCCCGCGCGAGCTCATCGCCCGCATCGGCGTCCTGGCCGGCAGCCGCGGCTTCGGGCGCCTGGACATGGTGGAGAACCGCCGGGTGGGGATCAAGAGCCGCGAGGTCTACGAGTGCCCGGCCGCCCTGGCCCTCCTCCTTGCCCATTCCGACCTCGAGGACCTGACCATTGAGCGCGACCTGCACCACGAGAAAGCCCGCCTGGAGCCCCGCTGGTCCGAGCTGGTCTACGACGGCCTGTGGTTCTCGCCGCTGCGCGCCGCGCTCAGCGCCTTCATCGCCGAGTCCCAGCGCCACGTCACCGGCGAGGTGCGCCTGCGCTTCGCCGCTCCGGGCACCTGCACGGTGGTGGGCCGGCGCAGCCCGGTGGCTCTGTACGACCGTGACCTGGCCACCTACGACGCCGCCGACACCTTCCGCCACCAGGATGCCGAAGGGTTCGTCCGCCTGTGGGGCCTGGGCGTCGCCACCTGGTCGGCCCGCCAGGGGCCCGGTGCGGCCGCCAGGGACGCCGACCTCGATGAGGCGGGGTCATGACCCTGTGGAAGGGCCGGATAACGACCGCCATGGCCGACGCCGTGGAGGCCTTCACGGTCAGCCTCCCCTTCGACCAGGTGCTGGCGCCCGACGACCTGGTCGGGTCGCGCGCCCACGTCAAGGGGCTCGGCAAGGCCGGCATCCTGACCGACAGCGAGGTCTCCCGGCTGCTGGACTGCCTCCATGTGGTGGAGGAGGAGTTCGCCGCCGGCTCCTTCGCCTTCGCGCCCGGGGACGAGGACATCCACACGGCCATTGAGCGCCGGGTGACCGAGCTGGCTGGGGACATCGGCGCCAAGCTGCACACCGGCCGCAGCCGTAATGACCAGGTGGCGACCGACCTGCGCCTGTGGTGCCGGCGCTCCCTGGTCGGCGTGGCCGGGGAGGTCATGGCCCTGCAGGACACCCTGGCCCAGCGGGCCCGGGAGGCGGCCGACGTCTACCTGCCCGGCTACACCCACCTGCAGCGGGCCCAACCCGTCCTGCTGGCGCACCAGCTCCTGGCCCACGGCTGGGCCTTGGCCCGGGACGTGGACCGGTTGCTGGTCACAGTGGACCGGCTGAACACGTCGCCGCTCGGGGCCGGTGCGCTGGCCGGCTCCTCCCTGCCGCTCGACCCGGACTACGTGGCCGCCGAACTGGGCTTCCACGGCCGCTTCGAGAACTCGCTCGATGCCGTCTCCGACCGCGACTTCGTGGCCGAGGCGCTCTTCGACCTCGCCCTCCTCGGGGTGCACCTGTCGCGCCTGGGGGAGGAGCTGGTGCTCTGGTCGAGCGAGGAGTTCGGCTTCTGCACCATGGACGACGCCTACGCCACCGGCAGCTCCATGCTGCCCCAGAAGAAGAACCCCGACGTGGCCGAGCTGGCCCGGGGCAAGGCCGGCCGCCTCATCGGCCACCTCACCGCCGTGCTGGTCACCTTGAAGGGGCTACCCCTGGCCTACAACCGGGATCTCCAGGAGGACAAGGAGCCCCTCTTCGACGCCGTGCTGCAGGTAACCCGGGCGCTCATCGCCCTGCGCGGCGTCTACGACACGGTGACCTGGAACGAGGAGCGCATGCAGGCAGCGGCCGACGGCCCGGCGGCGGCGGCCATCGACCTGGCCGAGATGCTGGTCGAACACGGCATGCCGTTCCGAGCAGCCCACGCGCTGATCGGCGCCTTGGTGCGTGACTCCCTGGAGCGCCACGTCCCGTTGGTCGAGCTGGTGGCCGCCCACCCCGAGTTGGGTGACGCCGCGGTGGAGCTCCTGGAGCCCGGTGTGGCGGTGACCCGTCGGCGCACCCCGGGAGGGGCCGGCCCGGGCCCGGTGGCCGAGCAGATGGATCGCTTCACCCGGCGCCGTGAGGTCGACCGCACCCGCCTGGGCCAGTGGGCGGTGGCGCCGGGCTTGGGCTGAACTTTCGGAGCACCGTGGATTCGGAGCACCCGCCATTCGGAGGGGCCAGGTCAGGGCAACTCCGCACGTGCCGGCCGGCCCATCCGCGGTCCACCCCCGAGGCCCCGTCCGTTGCTGGCGGTGTTCTGGTGCTACAGGTCAAGGACGCGCCGGAGGCCTCGATCAACCTCGAGCATCACGGCAAGAGGGACCGTACGAGCTGACTCGGTCAGGTCCACCTTGTCCAGTGTGACCAGAGCGGTCACGTTGGCGACAGAGTCACGGGGAAGCCCGCTGGCGGCCGCTGGCAGGAACACATTTCCGGGCATCGTCGCTAATTGCGTATTCGAGGTGATGACGGCAGCCAGGACGGTGGCCAATCGGCTCTTGTTGTATGCATCGCCCGAGACCACCAGCACCGGCCGGCGCTTTGCCGGGTGAGACCCCATCGACGTTCCAAGATCAGCCCAATAGACGCCCCCTCTGTTGATCACCAGTCGTGATCAGCTTCACTCAGCAGACGATGGCCTTCGGCTACTGCTGCCGCACCCGAATCTTCCACGTGGCGGAATCCGGCGATCGACGAATCGATTTGCCGGGTCACTGATTCGGCATCAAGTGCATTGAGGTAATGGATTGCCGCACGAGCGAAGAACTCGGAACGGCTCATACCCAGATCCTGAGCACGTCGTGAGGCCCTGTCGAAAGTGTCGTCCGGCAGGGAGATTGCCGTCTTCATGCCCGTTAGTATAACCGAGTATGACCGTGAAGGGTCCGGTGTCGAAGAAGGGGCGCAACGTCTGTTTCCGGGAACGGATAGGTGAACGCAGCGTAAAGATCGGCTCTAGCTGTTGTATCTGCCCGGCTCGAGGGATAGGCCTGTAGGGGGGCTTACTGGCTGGAGTTGAACCCATGCAGCGGATGAGCGGCATCGATCCCATGTTCGTCTACTCCGATACGGCGGACACGCCCATGGAAGTGGCCTATGCCTGTGTCTTCGACCCGGCGACGGCTCCAGGGGGTTACTCGTTCGGGGCCGTGAGGGAGCTTCTGGCCGAGCGGCTGCCCACCCTGACCGCGTTCCGGCGCCGGTTGATGGCGGTGCCCCTGGGCCTCGACCACCCCCGGTGGGTTGATGATCCCGACTTCGACATCGACAACCACCTCCATCGCGCCGCACTGCCGGCACCGGGCGGCGAGGAAGAGTTCACGGAAGTGGTGGCCAAGGTCATGGGGCGCCACCTCCTGCACGACCAACCGCTCTGGGAGATGCACCTGGTCGAGGGTCTTGCCGGAGGCAGAGTCGGGCTCATCGCCAAGGTGCACCACTCCGTCATTGACGGCGTTGGCGGTGCCCAGCTCATGGCCGAGCTCCTCGACCTCACCCCGGAGGCACGGGCCGCGGAGCACGGCGCGCCGTGGCTCCCGCCCAAGTTGCCCTCGAGCGCGCAGTTGGTGGCCGACGCGCTGCCGAAGTTGTGCACCAGCCCGATCCGCGCCCTGCGCGCCGCCCGGGAGGTCGGCCGCACCGCAATGCGCTTGGCCCGGCGCGCCGCTGACGAGGATGCCGGGTCCCTCTCCCTGCCGGTAGGGGCCCCATCCACGTTCGGGACGCCGGTGGGAGCCACCCGGGCGGTGTCGTTCGCCCAATTGGACCTGTGCGAGGTGCAGAAGCTGAAGGAGCGTTGCGGGGTGACGGTGAACGACGTCGTCCTGGCCATCTGCTCGGGTGCCCTGCGCACGCATCTGTCCGCGCACGGCCAGGAGGTCGACAGCCCCCTGGTGGCAGTGGTGCCCGTCTCCGTACGGGCGGAGCCCGAGACCGAGGCCCTGGGCAACCGCCTCTCGGCCATGTTCGTCCCGCTGGCCAACGACCGCCAGTCCCCGCTGGACCGACTGGAGGCCATCGCCGCGAGCAGCGCATTGAGCAAGGCCCAGGAACGGTCCGCCGGTTTCGGCGCCATGGCGTCGGCGGTATCCGATGCCCTGCCCCCGGCGCTCACCCGACCCTTCATCAGCCTCGGCCTCCGGGCCGGTGTGGCGCGCCGCCTCGGGGCGGGGAACCTGATGGTCTCCAATATCCCGGGACCGACGTTCCCCCTTTACTTCGCCGGCATGCGGATGCTGGCGGCGCACCCGCTGGGGCCGGTGGTCGACGGGGTGGCGCTCAACATCACGGTGCAGAGCTACACCGACTCGCTTTTCGTCGGCATCAACGCCTGTGCCGAAGCGGTACCCGATGTGCCCGCACTGGCCGATGCGATGGTGGATGAGCTCCGTGCGTTGTGCCACGTCGCCGACCAGTACCACTATGTGGCTGACCGGAACGGATACGACAGGCCAGGTGCCGAGCCGACCAGGCGGACTGCCCGCTGGGTCCCGCTGGAGTCGCAACCCACCCGGCACGCGTTGGCGAGGGCGCGCACGCTGCACTGGGACTGACCCGTGACGCCCGCCTGATGCAGGGCTGAGGCCGGACGGCGCCTCATCCGGCCCGGCTGGCGCCCACCCCTCCGATTGGGGAGTGTGGGGCGGTGCCACCGGTGCGCAGGACCGATCTGGAGGGTGACCCCGTCCTGGTGGCGCCCTGGCTGCTCAACAAGGTGCTGGTGCGCGGGGGACGGGCCGGGCGGATTGTCGAGGTAGAGGCGTACCGGGGCGCTGAGGATGCGGCCTCACACGCCTACAGGGGGCCGACCCCGCGCAACGCGGTCATGTTCGGCCCTCCGGGGCATCTCTACGTGTACTTCACCTACGGGATGCACTGGTGTGCGAACCTCGTCTGCGCCCGCGCTGGCGTGGCCCGGGCGGTGCTGCTGCGGGGTGGCGAGGTCGTGGCCGGTCATGAGCTCGCCCGGCAGCGGCGCTGCGGCGGCGAGGACTCCCGGCGGGGGGACGGTCCCCGGGTCGTCAGGGACCGAGACCTTGCTCGCGGCCCGGCCCGGCTCACCGTCGCGATGGGCATCAATGCTCGGCACAACGGTGCGGACGTGACGCGACCTGGATCGCTGGTTCGGGTGTACGCGGGGACGCCGGTGCCGGACAGCTTGGTCCGGGCGGGGCCCCGGGTCGGGGTGTCCGGTGCGGGTGCCGCGGCTCCGTGGCGGTTGCGGATCGATGGCGAGCCGAGCGTGTCCGCGTTCCGCCCCGGCGTCCCCCGTAGGCGACAATCGCCGGCGTGACCCACA
>Ga0307374_10006597_pt1 | contig 18179 bp, 16 predicted proteins | sample OX3MG_FD_202532 | JGI IMG/M metagenome (GOLD analysis project Ga0307374, IMG submission 202532) | Soil microbial communities from Risofladan, Vaasa, Finland - OX-3 | ecosystem: Environmental > Terrestrial > Soil > Coastal area > Acid sulfate soil | place: Finland: Risofladan, Vaasa | collected...
TGGCAGGAGACCTGGGACGCCTGGATGCTGGGCGACCAGACGCAGCTCCGCAAGATCCGGTTCGTCCCGGCCAACTCCAAGTTCACCCCGGCGAAGAACTCGGACTTCAACGAAGCCTTCCCCCTCTACCTGATGCAGCGGGTGATCGCCTCCTACGGGATGACCCCGAACGACCTGGGGTTCACTGAGAGCGTCAACCGCGCCACCGGCGACACGCAGATCGACGTCCAGTACCGGGTCGGCATCGTCCCGGTCCTGAAGCACGTCGAGGACGTCGTCAACTTCTTTGTCCAGCACCACCTCAAGTTGCGGGCCCGCCTCAAGATCGACGACGGTCGCGAGATCGAGGACCGCGTGGCGACCGCGCAGGCGCACAAGATCTACGTCGCCTGCGGGGTGGAGAGCACCGACGAGGTGCGCAACCGGCTGGGCCTGCCGACCAACAAGCTGCGCCCGACGCCCCGGTACATCGACAACACGCGCGCGGGCCCGGTGCCGCTGATCGCGCTGGAGTCGTTGGCGGGCAAGACCGACCCGCTCACCTTCGGGCCGGCCAAGGATCAGCCTGGGATCAGCCAGACCTTCGTCTCCGCCCCGGGCGTGCTCCCGGTGATCGAGTCGGACGAGTACAAGGGCGCGGTCGACACCACGGCGGCGATGCAGCGGGGGCTGATCCAGCAGGCGACCGGGAAGATGCCGCCGCCGTTGGTCGTCCCGCCCACGGCGAAGCCGGTGGCGCCGCAGACGGCGGCCGACCCTGCCGACCGGCCACGGCCTACGGCCGCGGTGAAGGCCGGCGACGTTGATCCCTGGGCCGTCATCGACACCTTGCTCGACCGCCTCGGGGTATCCAAGGACGGGACGGTCGGAGGACCCGGGATCACCGGTGGGCCGTCCGGCACCGGGCCGACGCCCCTTCGCCTCGGCGCGCCAGACAACACAGGAGGCCCCGGCGTCACGCGGACGTCCCCGGCGGCCGTCCCGATCGAGGGCGGCCTCATGGTCGACACGGGCGTCCAGGGCGATGACCTGCTCGGCGGCCCCACGCTGCGGCCTCGGCGCAAGGGCCTCGAGGCGGATGAGGACGAGGACGACGACGAGGAGGCCGAGGCCGCTGCGAAGGCGCTGACGCTCCGGCGCTGGCGCGAGAACGCGCACAACCGGCTCCGCAAGGGTCTCCCGCTCCGGCGCTTCCTCGACATCGACCCGGACGTCGGGGAGGTGGTCTGGGCCACCCTCCAGCACGCCACTACGCGCGCCGACGTGGATGCGGCCTTCAAGGCACTCGACGACGCGGAGGGCGGCCCGGACCCAAAAGGATGACCCCCGACGTGGGGGGTGTCGCCCTCCGGGCCGAGGACACCGGCCGCGTGCTCATGCTCCGCCGGGCGCAGGATGGGGAGAGTTCGGCGGCCGGACGCTGGGAGTTCCCCGGCGGCCACGCCGATGACGGCGAGTCGATCGCCGCGGCGGCCGTCCGGGAGTGGTGCGAGGAGACCGGGTGCGCGTGGCCCGCCACCGCCAGCCGGTGCGGCACCTGGGCCAGCGACGACGGCACCTATCGTGGCTACGTCTACGCGGTTCCCGCCGAGGCCGACGTCCCCGTCGCGGCGCAGGGCGAGGTCGATCCGCGGGGCGACCACTTCGAGGCGGTGCGGTGGATCCATCCCGACGACCTGGAGGTGGCGCCGGCGCGGGCTGAGATCGTCCGCGACGCCGACCGCATCCGGGCGGCGCTCGGGCGAGCGCAGAAGGGGACGCGGGCCGCGCGCCTCGGCGCCCAGCTCGCTCCGATCCGCCAGGCCGTCCTCCATCACCTGGGCGACCTGATCGGCCGGCACCATGCGCTCGGGCTGCCCTTTGCGGCGGTCCTCGACCGGGCCACCGGCCTCTTCCACGGCACCATCCAGGCGACCTATGCCGCCGGAGCGCGGACCGCCGACCCCACCTGGGCCGCCGACGCGACCGACGACGCCGTGGTGGCCGCCCGCACCCTCATCGAGCGCCGGTATGTCCACGGGCTCTTCGACGCCATCGGCGAGGGACTCAGCGGGGAGGCGCTGGCGAACCGGCTGCGGCTCTATGCCCGGGAGACCCAGGGCGCCTACTGGGCTGGCTTCGTCCGGGCCTGGACCCGGCGCGACCCGCGGGTGCGCTTCATCTGGCATCTCGGCGCGGCCGAGCACTGCGACCACTGTGTGGCCCGCAACGGCCGCCGGTTCACCGCCGACACGCTCCCGTGCTTCCCCGGGGACGGCGCCTTCGGGAGCGACGCGTGCGCCGGTGGTCCGAACTGCTATCCGGGCGGGACGGTCGTCTCAGCGGCCGTGGTCGGCGCCCTCAGGGCTCGGTATGCGGGGGAGGTCGTCGAACTGACTACGGCGTCGGGGGGACAACTGACCGTCACCCCGAATCACCCCGTAGCAACCCCGGAGGGCTTCGTCCCGGCGCACGCGATCCGTGAGGGCGACCAGGTACTCCGCCACGCCGGTGGGCTCCAGAACGATGCGAGCGTTGACGACGACAACAACCCAGCCCGCGCCGATGAGGTCTTCCAGCTTCTGTCGGAACGTTCGCCCGCTGGCCCGCTGTCGCTTTGGGCTGCTTCGCACGATCTCCACGGCGATGGGCAGGCCGTCAACGGCGAGATCGAGGTTGTAGGCGTCGGCCGCGTACTGCTGCGTGACCACGATCCCGAGTGCGCGGCACGCCACCGCGATCGCGTCCTCGCCCACGCCGCGGCAGGCTCGACGCGCTTGGCGCGTGGCGGCGATCCGGCGCCGACGCTCTGGGCCGTGTCGACGGCCACGGCTGGCGGCCCAGGCGGCCCTGCATTGGGCGACGGGGTCCACGCCGCTGGCCCACACGAGACGGCCGGCCTCCGCGGCGCCACGGATTCGGATGCCCCGCGCGCGGAGGCGCTCCGTAAGAGCCTGCCGGCTGACGCCAGCACGCTTGGCCACGGAGAGCATGGACTCTCCGGCTGCGTAGGTACGGGCGAGCTCGTTGATGTCGACCCGGTCTGGCAGAGCATCGGCCCGGTGCTGCCAGTTGATCCGATTGCGATCGGCCGGGCTGCGCAGTTGGAGCCCTGCCTCTCGCAGCCAGCGGGACAGGATCGACCTGCTGACCGCCTCGTGCTGCGCCAGCTCCTTGAGGGAGACACCGCTGCGGTATCGCTCGACGAGGTAGTCAACGTCCGCCGGAGCGCGTTTAGCGGGTATGTGTACGACCTCCAGACGGCGACGGGCTGGCAAGTGGCCAACGGGTTTATTGTAGCAAACTGTGGCTGCTGGCTCAGCGTCCGACCCTCCGGGGCGGCGCTGCGGGCTGGGGCCGGGGGGGCGCCCCTCGGAACCCTGATCGGCGTCGCGGCCGGGACGATCGGCACCGCGGTGGCAGCGGGCGTCACCGCCGCGACCCTGGCTGCGACCGCCTCCAGCGCTGCGCTCTTCGCCGGAGCCGCGGGCGCGGGCGCGATGGTGGCGGGGGTCCCGCTCGCCGCGCCGCTCACCGCGCTCCCGGTCACGGCTCCGGTCACGGCTCCGGTCACGGCTCCGGTCACGACCGCCCCGACCAAGCCGAAGTCGAGGCCGAAGTCGAGGCCGAAGTCGAGGCCGAAGGCGAAGGCGGCCGCGCCAGCCCACCACCCGGCCGCGCAGCAGACCCAACCCATCCGTCCCCCGGGAGGCTGATCGTGCTGGTGGCCGCGGACGTCGACGGAAGCGTAGATAGCGACCCGGCGACCTTCGGGTCGCTCCTCGCCGCGCTCCGTGCAGCCGGCCATCACGTCGCCATCCTCACCGGGTCCTCCACGGCCCATCCGACCGCCCAGGATTGCGCCGACAAGGTGGCCTACCTGAAGGCGCTCGGCTGCGGCGCGTGCTGGGACACCCTCGTCGTCTTCCCCAACCCCCCCGCCGTGGCGAAGGCCCAGTGGTGCCGCGCCAACGGCGTGGCGCTCCTGCTCGACAACGACCTGGCGAACGCGAAGGCCGCGGCGCCGTACACGACCGTGCTCGTGCCGTTCAACAGCGCCGATCCCCCCAAGGGCCTCAAGCGCAAGTTCCGCCCGGAGGGACCGCCATGAGCGCGATCCGCGACCGGCACCGCGCCGCTCTCCGCACCGTGGGATGGCGCGGGACCAAGGCCAAGCGCCGACGCCGCGGCCTGCCGCTGCCGGTGGCGGAGCGCACCGTCGAGGCCGGATGGACGTGGCTGTGGGTGCGCGACGGACGGCCGCCGGCCGAGCCCGAGCCACCTGTCAGGAGGTAGGGGCTCGCTTTTGTGCCCATCGGCGGTTGCAAGGTGGACAGTAGCGGACCGTGACGACCGCACCCGGTCGGCCGGATGTGCCGCCGCGCTTGCCGCGGTGGACGGTGGTCAGCCGGAGTCCTCCGCCGCATCGGTGGCAGACGTCGCGCTTGGCGTAGAAGGCCGCGGGGGCGGTTCCCCGGAGCAGATTCTCACGATTGGTGACCGGCGCCAGGTGGGCCGGATTGACACACGCGCGGTTCCGACACAGATGGTCGGGGACGAGTCCCTCCGCCATTTTCCCGAAGGTGGATTCGTAGGCCCATCGGTGGGCCGTCACCGACCCGGATCCAGTCCAAAAGCGTCCGTACCCGTCGCGGGCCGTTCGTGCTCCAGTCCAAACCCAGCACCCATCGCCCTTTTGGACTAGCGCCCAGAAGCGTTCGTTGACCGTGCGACCTCTTGCGTACTGCCCCCCGGCGAACTTGACGGTGTCCAGGTTCCCGTGTCGCTGCATCCGAGCCGCGTGCATTGAGCACAGCCGCCCTCTAGCACGCTTCTCGCATCCAGGGGCTGAGCAGTCCCGCATAGGTGGAGGATAGCACATTGTGCGCCGACTGCGGATGCTTGAGGCCTTTCGACAACCATGGAGACCCGCGCCACCTCACCCTGCCCGATCTCCGTGCAGCCGCGAAGGCCAGCGGGACGAACGAGCATGGCGCGGTTGCGAACATGGTGCGAACGCTTTCGCTGATTGGCAAGGCCCGCAAGAGCCGCGCCAGCGCGTATGCCACCTGCCAGGTGGTGAAGGCGGCCACGGCGAAGCAGTTCACCCTGGGGGTGGCCTATCCAGCCTGGACCCCCGATGTCAGCGTGGCCGCCGACGGCCATCGGGACTTCGTGAGCGCGGAGGCCCTGGAAAAGACCGCCTGGGAGTGGATGGCGAAGTTCCGCGACGTCAGCCTCTTCCACGCGGAGGGCACGTCGGGCCACTTCACCCCGACCGAGTCCTACATCTTGCGCTGCCCCGACTGGACGGTCACGTCTCCGGTCGACGGGCGCGAGTACGTGGTCAAGACCGGGGCTTGGATGCTCGGCGGGACCTGGGATGACTATGGCTGGGACTGCGTCCAGCAGGACTTGGTGCGTGGCTGGTCGCCCGAAGGCGGGGCGCGCCGTTCCACGCCAACCCCCGCGCGCTTGGCGCAACTGAGGATTTGACATGCCCGAGACCGAGATCACCGAGCTGGATGAGCTGACCGCCGAGAAGGTCTCGGGCGTGGCCTCGCCGGCCAACGGCACCCCGTTCCTGGTGCTCAAGGCGCAGGCGCCCCCGGAGCCGGACGGCGACAGCGAGGAGGCCGACGCCATCGAGGACACGGTCACCAAGCGCAAGCTGAAGGCCAAGGACCGCAAGAAGCTGCCGAAGTCGGACTTCGCGGTTCCCGAAAAGGCCCCTGCGAGCGGCAGCTACCCCATTCCCGATGCCAGTCATGCGCGCAACGCGCTTGCGCGCGCCAGCGGCAAGCCGGTCGAGGCGCGGGTCAAGGCCGCGGTCCACCGCAAGTTCCCCCAGATCGGACAGGAGGAGGCCGCCAAGGACGGATCGCCCGGCGTGCCTGCCTTCGCGACGGCAACGCCGCGCGAGGCCGGCCACGACGCGTCGATGAGCCAGTCGGGGTTGGGGGGGCCCGCCACCGGGGCGAAGCGGCGGAAGCCGCGGAGCGACTCCCGCGCTGAGGGCGGGGCGAGTGCCTACACCATCCGCGACGAGCGGAAGGTGCCCAAGGAGCCGAAGCCGGTCAACGCCGCCAAGACGGAGGCGGGCGTCACGGTCATCGCCAGTCTGCTGGAGGCGATCGACATGCTGGCGGCACAGCGTGCGGTCAAGGCCTCCGGGTCGCTCTCCGTGGCCAACGTGGACCCGGACGACGACGATGACAATGACCTGACCCCGGCGACCGATACGGACCATGACTACTGGACCGAGGATGGGACGCCGACGCCCAAGGGCCGCGCCGCGGGCCTCGGGCGTAAGGAGGCCGAGGCGCTTCGCCCGGTGGTGGAGAAGCTGGCGGCCCACGCCTTCACCGACGATCACCTCCGTCAGGCCCGGGACCACCTGCGTGCTGTCCTGGCCGGCGTGGGCACCACCAACCCCGGTCACGCCGGAACAGACGAGGAGAACGCGATCATGACCACGGTGACCAAGGACGAATTGGCGACGATGGTCGCGTCCGGCGCGACCGCCGCAGTGAAGTCCGCGCTCAAGGCGGAACGCAAGGAGGCGAAGAAGGCGGCGCGCACCAAGCGCAAGGCCGCCAAGAACGCCAACAACGGCGGCGACATCGACGCGGCCGGCGAGCGCAAGGGAATCACCCGGACCGCTGACGCCGATGACGTGAACGCCATCCCGGATGGGGGCCACGTCGATGCCCAGTACCTCAACAAGCAGCAGCGGCGCGAGGCGAAGCTCCTCAAGGCGACCGCGACCCAGCTCAAGGAACTGTCGACCCGCATGGGGACGGTTCAGGAGCAGGTGACCGCGTTCGCGGGGCGGCCCCGCGCCGGCGGACCCGTGCTCGACGGGCGTGCGCGTGGGGCCTTTCCGGCCAGCGAGCACCGTCACAGCGAGCCGATGACCAAGGCGGCGGCGGACCCGGAGATCGAGAAGCTTGAGAAGGCGCTCGAAGTGGAATTGGGCAAGACCGGCCCCGAGGCGGCGGCGCGGGCCTCGGATCTCGGCCAGCGGCTCACGCGCGAGCGGCTGTACCAGGCCCACGCCTCCGGACAGATCTGACCCGGTCCGACGACCGGCCTCCCGATGCGCGCTGACGCGCGCCCATACAAGGAACCACACTCGTGTCGCTCCCCATTGAGGACATCTCCAAGGAGACGATCGACGCCTTCATCAAGGCGACGGCCGGCGTCTTCGTCTCCACCGGCGTCCAGGGCGTCGATCTGTCCGGGCTTGTCAGCCTGGTCCCGGTCAACGTCCCGGCCCGCAACAACACCTCGGCATTCCCGCGCGTGATCGCGGGCGAGGGCAGCAAGACCGCCACCTGGCGCACCTTGCTCAACATCAACGCCTCCCAGACTCCGGCCGCGGTCGGCATGGACTACTCGGGCTCACTGACCAACTTCCTGGAGCAGGACTGCTTCGCGGCCTACCAGCCCGTGGCGAAGGCTGGCCGGGTCACCCTCGACGCGGTCGCGGTCGCCCGCAACTACGCCGACGCACTCGCCGTGGCGGAGCTGCAGACCCTCAACCAGCTCTTCATCTACCAGGACGAGTACATCGTCAACGGCCAGGCGTGGCCGCTCGGCACCCCGACGCTCGCGTCCGGCAACCTTTCGACCTCGACCACCGGCGGGTCGATCCCCGCCACAACGGCGGTCTACGTCACGGTCTCGGCTCGCTCGGGGGCCAACTACTTCGACGGCGGCGGGACGATCGCGGCGACCCCCGCGACCATCACGACCGGCTCTGGCGGCGCGAACACCGTCACTGCCTCGATCGCAGCGGTCAAGGGCGCCGTGGCCTACGACTGGTACGTTGGAGGCTCGACCGCCTCGACGCAGTGGTATTACACGACCACCACGGTGGCCTCGGTCACCATCACGTCCGTGCCGACGGCCGCGGCTTCGCTCCCGAACCTGCCGCTGCTCGCGCAGCTTGCGCCGGGCGCTGGCGTGGCGCCGCTTGCCACCCCACAGGTGGCTGGCAACGGACACCCGAACCTCGCGGACACCTCGTTCTCGATCAACTACTACAACGGGGTGATCGCGTCGACCCTCGGCGACTACGGGGCCACCGGTCCCGTCACCCCGGGCTCCGGCACGTCCTCTGGCGCGACCTTCATCGACAACGCTGGCGCGGCGCTGACCCTGGTCGGGGGCGGCATCGGACTGCTCGACGAGATCAACGACAACATCTGGGCGAGCGTCCAGCTCTCCCCCACTGCCTACATGGTGAACTCGCTCCAGGGGGATGAGATCTCCAAGCTCATCCTCTCCACGGCCAGCGCGCTCACCTTCCTGCCGCCGACCGATGCCGATGCCCGCACCAACCTGGCGGGCGGCGGCTACATCGGCCGGTACATCAACCGCGCCGCTGGCGGCGTGCCGGTCATGATCGAGGTCCACCCTCGCGTGGCGCCCGGCACCATCATCGCGCGCACCGACCGGGTGCCGTTCCCCGGTTCCAACATCGGGACGGTCTTCGAGGTGCGCTGCCAGTACGACTCGATGCGCTTCAACTACGCGGCGAACCTGAGCCCTGGGACGCTTGGCGGCGGCCCGCGGTACGACTTCGAGGTTCGGTCGAACGAGTTGCTCATCAACCGGGCTCCCGTGGCCCAGGCCATCGCGGCCAACGTCGCCTGAGCGCTCGGCTCACACACCCTTCCTTCCGCCAGCCGGTGCCCGGACAGCCCGGGCGCCGGTCTGAGCGGCGGGGCCACCGGAGGCACGCGATGCGGCAGATCTACCACGCCGAGACGACCACCGTTGAACGGTACGTGCTGGACCCGACGCTGGGGCCGATCAAGCGTCGCGAGGAGGCCCTGAAGCCCTCCGGGACATGGCGCATCGGCGCCCCCGATGGCGCGACCTTCGAGCGCGGCGCGGACGGCACCTTCGAGGTGCCCGACGAGGTGGCCGCGTTCTGGCTGCGGCGACCGGGGTGGCATGAGGGGGCGAGCCCCTTCGCCGCCGAGGCCGCCGCCAGCCGGGGCGACTCGCCCGCGATGGCCGCTGTCGAGCGGCTGCAGACCAAGGCCGAGTCCGAGGACAAGGGCCGGCGTTCAGCGTAGCCCGTGCCCAAGCGGCTGGACGCGTCCGACACCATCGAGGGAGCGATCCATTTTCTCCACGGCCTCGCGGAAGAGGGGTGGGGGGTGGAGGCGCTGGAGCATCGGGTGGAGTACGTCAAGACGGGCCGGCCCGCCAAGCGGTTGCCGATCGGCGCCCGGGTCGTGATTCGGCTGATCCCGTCCCGCCCGTGACGCCAGCGGAGGAGAGCCATGGCGATCGCGCCCCACGTCCCGGCCCCGTTTGCCGTCCCGGCTGCCAATCCGGCCATCAGCAGCCAGGGCCAGGCGCTGCCGTACATCTCCAGCTCGGAGTACGTGAACTGGCCGACCGGGATGGATGTCGAGAACCTCACCATCGGATCGAGCGATGACTCCGAGGCATCCCAGTCCCAAACCCTCGCCGACCTGATCCAGACGGCGTCGGTTGCGGCGGACCAGTTCTGCTTCGGCGCCGACGCTGCGGCCAAGGGCGCGAGTCTCGCCGCCTCCCTCTCGGTGGAGACGGATCAGGTGCCGATCCTCGGCGGGATGATGCGGCTGATCTGCGACTACAAGCCGATCGTGAGCGTCCAGGGTGTGGACATCGGCTACTCGATGAACACCCTCGGGAGCGTCGGGGCGCAGGTGGCGGCGCAGATCCGGTTTGGCCGCCGGACGATCTACGTGCCGCTCGGCGGCTCGCTCGGGGGCGCCTTCGCCGGCGAGGCTCCCGCGCGGGGCTACCCCCAGTTGGGGGCCGGCGGCCCCCAGGTCGTGGTCTGGAGCTACGTCAACGGCTACGCCCACACCCAGTTGGCGGCCCCTGTCACGGCGGGGGCGAGCACCTGCCAAGTGACAGCGACTGACGGGGCCACCGGCCTGCTCGGGGTGATCCCGGGTCAGACGCGGCTGCGGGTCGTCGACGGGAACGCCTCTGAGACGGTGCTGGTCCAGGCCGTGAGCGGCACCACCGTGACGACCGCGGCGCCGTTTGCCAACAGCCATGTCCTCCCGGCGCTGCCGGACTTCGTGCCGGTGACCGCGCTTCCGACCACTGTCCGGAAGGCTGTGGTCTTCCTCACCACGGCCCTCATCAAGACCCAGGGGAACGCGGCCCTGGTGCTGAGCGGGACGGCCGAGCCCATTCACCCGGAGAAGGACCCCAGCGGCGCCAACGCTGACGTCTACCAAGCCAAGTGCTGGCTCATGCCTTACCGGGTCCGGGTGAAGTCCGGGCGTCACTAAATGCCTCGCGCGACGGTCCGGGCCGCGATCACCAGCTACCTGTCGTCCCAGAACATCGCCCTGCTCAGCACGGTGATGCCGCACCCGCCCAAGTTCACCGTCGACGGCACCATCTTCCAGGGCGTCACGCCCGGGACCGGGACGGGTGCGGTGATCTACATCCACCTCGCCGAGCAGGATGAGCACCGGATCGAGCTGCGCGGCAACGCCCCTGGAGGCAAGGCGCGACCCTACGTGGTGAGCCTCATCTGTGTCATGCACTCCAAGAAGCGCACCACGCAGGAGGCCGGGGCCGACAACGACACCTTCCTCGACAGCCTGGTGGCCGCGATCGAGGCCAACAAGAACGCCGGACAGCCCGGGGTGGTCTTCCTCTGGGGTGAAGGGTCCGATCTGTACGGGACCGACATCAAGGTGACGGCCGAGATGCCGCGCCCGATGAAGCTCGGCGTCAGCCAGGTCTACAGCCGCGTCGACGTCATCGCGCTCGAAATCATCTAGCCGCCGAGGGCCTGTCATGCGCACCTACCGCAACGCCGGCACCGAGCATCGCGTCTGGTCGCGTCTGCGCGACCCGCGGACGGGGCGCACCCTCGGCCTGGCACCGGGCGAGACGGTCGATCTGGACCTCCCGGACGACTTCCACGATCCCCACCTGCTTCCCGCGGACGCCAAGGCGCCCCGGAGCCGCAAGCCCCCATCCGAGCCCGCCGCTCCTGCGGTGAGCGCCGAGGAGTCCTGACGTGACCACACCGACGATCTTTGCGGTTCCAGAGTCCGCCATCGGGCTGGCCTTCGAGACGGCCCGCGGCACGCCGGTGGCGCCGGTGTACTGGGTCGGCACCAAGGCGCCCAAGTACAAGCCGGACCTGCAGCTCCTGGAGGACAACAGCCTCAAGGGGTCGTTCGTCGACGTGTACAACCTCGTGCCGGGGCTGCGCTATGACGGCCACGGGTGGGACGGCTACCCCTACCTCGACACCTTCGCCGTCTTCCTGCGGGCGCTCCTGGGCTCCCCCGACACCCTCACCGCCGCGCCCACCAACACCACCCTGGCAGCGGCGGCGGCGGCCGGAGCCACATCGGTGACGTTCACGGCCACGATCGCCACGGACGACTGGGTCGTGATCGGCGCGGGGATGACCCAGGAGACCCACAAGGTGGCGACCGGCGGCACCACGGCCACCCTGGCGGCGCCGTTGGCCTTCGCCCAGCCCAGCGGGGCCACGGTGGCGGGGCTCACCGGCCACACGTTCTCCCTGCTCAACCAGGGTCCCTCGGACAACCAGCCGCCCTCCATGACCATCACCGACTATGACGGGGAGGAGTGGCGGCAGCTCCCGGCGGCCCAACTCGACAAGCTGACCCTCAAGGGCAACGCCACCGGCCTGGTCGACTACACCTGCTCCTGGTTCGCCAACGCGTCCGAGACGCCCAGCAGCCCGACCGAGGCGTTCACGTCCGTCCAGCCCGTCCCCGGCTGGACCCTGCAGGTGAGCATCGGGGGCACCCCGATCCCCTACATGGTCGACTGGGAGTTCGACCTCTCCCGCAACGTCAAGCCGGTGCCGGCCCTCACGGGGACCGAGGCGTACTACACCTTCTTCGCCGGACCCCTGTCGGCGGCCGGCAAGCTCACCGTCATCGAGCAGACCGGGGCGCCGGAGCTGAGCCAGTACCTGAGCGCGACGCAGCAGGCGTTCGACTTCACCCTCTTCGACCGCGGGACGGGGTTCGCCATGAACCTCCACTCGACGCTGGCGGAGTTCAAGACCGGCGAGGTGGACCGTGGCAAGGAGTGGGTTGAGGCGATGCTGGACTTCCAGCTCCTGCCGTCCAGCACCGACGCCACCGCTGGCGGCGTCTCGCAGATGATCACCACGGTCGCCAACGCAAAGACGACCACGTACTGAGGCTGGGAAGGATGGCGCACACCAGGAGGGAGCGATGAGGACGGTGGAGGTGCCGGGGGGGCAGGCGATCCTGCGCGAACAGGCAGACCTGCGCGGGCGCGATCGGCGGTGCATCGTGGCCGCGACGGCGGCGGCGGCCCCAGCGATCGCCAAGCTGCCCGACGACCCTGCGCGAGCGGACGGCGAGACCGAGGCGGACTGGGCGGCCCGGCGGGAGGCACAGCTCGCCGAGGTGCGGCTGACCCGGCAGGAGGCCGAGGCGCTCCTCGATCTCAAGGAGGCCGCGGCCGTCGCGCTGCTCGCCTCCTGGACCCTGGAGCAGCCGCTCCCGACCCTGGAGACGATCGGCGATCTGCCAGCCGACCTGTACGACGCGCTGGTGGACAGCGTGGGCGGCGCGCCGTCCGCGACCCTCAGCGCGGCGTTCGCGCCGTCCCCGCCGGGGTCGGACACCCCTTTTGGCGACTCCGCGTCCTCAAATGGGCGCTCACCGGACGGTCCGCCGTCCCTCCCGACCCCGAGACGCAGGAACGCTGGCGGGAGCATCGCTACCGCCGACTCTATCCCGGCCTGACCCACGAGCAGTACCTGGACGAGCCAGTCGTGGCCGTGGAGTGGGGGCTGGCGCTCGCCGGCCTGGACAACGAGATGGAAGACGAGCAGGCGCGCCGGGCGCAGCGAGGCTGACTCATGCCGGTCGAGGTCGAGGACACGATCCGAGCGCTTGACCACCTCGTCGACCGGATGGGCCGGGCCAGCCTGGCCATCGCCGCCCAGGGCGCCCGCATGGTCAACGTCGGGGCGCGCGCGCTGGCGCCGATCGGGCTCGAACTGCCCCACCGGACCGGGACGCCTGGTGACCTCGCGCGCTCGATCCGTACCACCGGGCCGGTCCCCTCGGGACGCGGCGCGTACACGGCGCACGTCGGGCCCACGGTCATCTACGGGCGCCAGCGGGAGCTGGGTGGTCCCATTGCGCCCGTCTTCGCCCGGCGCCTGCGCTGGTGGGCCATGGACGGCACGCCGATCTTCGCGCGGCACGTCGTCCAGTTCCCCCACCCCTACCTGAAACCGGCCGCCGAGGCGGTCCGCCACCGGTACCGCGACCTGGCCATCCGCCGCTGGGGCGACGCGATTCGGAGGGCGTGAGCGAACGCGCGTACTGTAAAATGAAAGGGCCGCGGCGTGTGACCGCCCGACCCCGTGGCCAGTCCTGGTTAGGAGGACCGACATGCCAGATGGTAACGCCGCCACTCGCAGAGTTCCCGGTGACCGCCAAGGCCACTGGGGCGCGGCACTGTTACTGCCGCCCTTGCCATGCGGCATGGTCTCGCGAGTGGCGCCTAGCCCATCCGGGTAAGCAGCGCGACTACAAGCGCAAGTGGGAGGCTGCCCATCGAGAGCAGCATCTGGCATACCGGCGGGAGCGAAATCGTGGCCGGGACGGCGAGCGGGCCAAAGAGTGGCGAGTCGAGCATCCCGAGCGGCTGGCTGAGTACGCCAGGGACGCGGTTGCCAGGCGACGACTTTTGGGCCTCGACGACTTCTACCGGCATCGGATCACGCAAGGGCAGCTCTCGGGGCTCCGCTTGCTCCAGAGGGGCTGCTGCTGGATATGCGGACTTCGCCTCAGTGATCCACAGGCCGGGCAGCGCAGACCTTGGTGCATCGATCATGACCACCACTGTTGTCCCGTCGAACCGTCGTGTGGACTGTGCGTGCGAGGGCTACTCTGTCACCGGTGCAATTGCGCACTGGGGTGGTTTGAACGGCGCCGCAACGCCAGCCTAGCGCCAGTCGCCGATGGCTGGATTGAGCGGTACTGCATCCGGATGGAGGCCTATGTGGCGCACCCTCCGGTACTGATGATGCGGGAGGAAGGCTCATGGCGCTCGGGGGTGCATACCTTCCGCCCGTAGTAGTCCGCGTAACGGCCGACGCGGGCGCCTTCTACCGCACCATCGCCGATGTCAAGGCGACGCTGCGCGATCTCGCCGCGACCCAGACGGACATCCCGATCGGGGCCGACACGGCGCCGTTCCTGCGGGACCTTGCCGCGCTGCGGTCGACCGCGGGGGCTGGCGGGGTCACCGTGCCCGTCACCGCCGACATCGCCCCGGCGCTGGCGCAGATCGCGGCGCTCGGGGCTGCGGGGGGTGGCGGAGGCGCAGCGGGCGCGGCGGCGGTGGCGGGGGCCGCGGCGGGAGCCGGAGGCGGCAAGGCTGGCGGTGGCCTGCTCGCGTCGCTCGGCTGGGGCGGCGGCCTGTTCGGCATGGCCGCGGCCGGCTCGCTCGCGAGCTTCGCGGGCCTCGGCTTCGAGCATGTCGCGACGATCGCCGCCGGCCTCGTCGGCTCGGCCGCTGGCGGCCTGGGCGGGGCGGCCCTGCTCGGCCTCGGCGCGGGGGGCGTCGCGGCGGTCGGCATGGGGTCGGACCTGGCGGTCACGCGCAGCATGATCGCCGACACCCAGACACTCATGCAGGCCCAGCAGAGCATGAACCAGGCGGTCGCGGTCTACGGCAAGAACTCCTCCCAGGCGGCGGCGGCGACCCGCCAGCTCGCCTACGACGTGCAACTCTTGGGCAACACCGCCGGGGTCCACGCCGAGTTGCGTCTCGCCACGGCGCTGACCGGGCTGAACACCTACTGGGACCAGGCGACCTCAGCCGCGCGCGTCGCGGCGGTCAGCGTGGCGATGCAGGGGGTTCACCTGGCCCACCAGTTCATCCCGCTGGTCGCCGCCGCCGCCACCAAGAACCTGTCCGCGATCAGCCGCGATCTCAAGCCGCTGTTCGGCTGGCTGGAGAGCACGGGGACCGCCGCGGCTCCCGGCGGGATGCAGATCTTCAAAAACGTGGAGGCCGTCTTCTACCGCAACCTCCCCCACGCGATGCACGCCTTCAACGAGGCGGTGCGGCTGGTGCTACGGACGATCAACCTCGTCGCGCCCAAGACGGGCGGCATCATGAAGTGGCTCGACACCTTCTTCACCAAGATGAATTCGCCGGCTGGGTGGGCGAAGTGGACGCGCGACGTGTCCGTCCTCCTCGCCATGACCCACACCTGGTTTGAGTTCCTGAAGCAGGTCTTTATCACCATCATCGATTTCGCCAGTTTGGCGGCCAAGCTGTGGACGGGAGCCGGGGGGAAGGGCGGAAGGGCCAGCATCCTCGGCGGCCTCACCGACATGCTGAAGCAACTCGACGTGTGGATGGTCGGCACCTCCGCACTGGGCGGCACGAAGCACGCCAACACGGGCCTGGCCAAAATCTTTCAGCTTCACAAGACCGAGATCATTGCCCTGTTGGCGGCCGTTGGCGCCATCGTGGCGGCCCTTGGCAAGCTCTACCTCACCGTGGCCCCTGCCGCCATCACCATCGCGATCCTCGGCATCGAGGGGCTCACCAAGGCCGTGGGGCTGCTCGCCGCGGTGCCGTTTGGCGCCGTCGCGGTCGGGCTTGGGCTGATCGCGCTGAAGTTCGGGCCGATCTCGGCGGTCCTGCTGGCCCTCGGCGCGGCCCTCGGCCGGTGGAAGGTGGGCTCGATCGACGTCGGGGCGATCACCACGGCGGTGGCGGGGGTCATCCTGTTCAGCAAGACGCTGCGCGGGATCGTGTTCGGCCCCATCATCCAGATTCTGCGGACCATCCCCATCATCGGCCGGCTCTTCAGCACGGGTGGTCCGCAGGCGGTCTTCTCGGGCGCGGTGACTAGGTTCGGCCTCTGGGTGGATCGCCTGCTTGGCACGGGAAAGGCGGGGATTCCCGGGGCAGCCGGTGGAGGGGCCGCGGCGGGAACGCGTGCCTCATGGCTCGTTCCACTCGCGGGGGCCGCGGCGGGAGCGCTGGCCTCGTGGGTGGCCTTGAGGGTGCTCTTCGGACAGATCGACAAGCCACTTGCACACGCCATGGACCGTTTCATCAAGGACATCGGCACGGGGCACATCGTGGCCGCGTGGCAGATGAGCTTCGGCCGCGACATTCAGTTGGTGCTCCCCCACATCCAGCACCTCGGCGCAGTCCTGGCACATGCCGCCGGCATTGTCGGCACGGCTGCCAGCGACCTCTGGCGCCATCTCGCGGGCGCTGCGGGCACCGTTGCCAGCTTCCTGAGCCATCTCAACAAGGTCATTCCCGGACTGGGAGGGCTTGAGGCGATACTGGGCCGCGCCGGGAACGCCATCGCCAAGTTCGTGGGGACGCTTTTTGCGTCCTTGGCGAGCCATATCGGCCACGTGGTGCAGGGATGGTGGAGCACCATCGCCAGCGGCGCGCGCAGCGTACTAGGATTCACCAATGCCCCACAGTCTCTCCGGCGGCTGGCGTCGCAGTACGGACCAGCCCTTGAGGCCGCGGGTATGCCGGCGTCGCAGGTGGCTGGTCTCGCCACCCACCGCTTGGCCCTCCTGCGAGACATTGCCCGAATCGGGCAATACAATCTCCCAGGCACATCCGGAACGCTTGCGGTGCCAAAGGGAGGACTCTTCGGCCCCCACGCGGCGAGTATGGAGAGTCAGACGCAGGCGTTCGCCCGCTCGCTCCTCACGCAGAGCGGAACTCGGAGTGGCGCACAGACTATCATCACCTCCAACCCCACGCTCAACTTCGCCATCCACGGACAGACCAGCAATCAACTCCTGCATGAGTTTGAGCAACGGGTGCGGCAACTCTGGTACGAACTCAACAGCAAGCAGGAAGAGCAGCTAGCCCGCCGCCTCGTAGCCGCGCGGGCAACCGGGCGCTAGGAGACATGGGCTGCGGGGCAGCCCGGGGACCCCGCGGCTCCGTCCAGCCCCCCCATGCTCAGGATCGCCTGGCCGATGCCAGCGTATCGTGGGCCGTCAGGGGCACCTCCGACATTAGGCCAAATCTGGGCGTGAGCGCCCGCGAAGAGGGACTCAGGGAGGGGCCATGGCGATCTCTCTCGGCGGAGGGCTCTTGGGCGGCCTCGACGCCCAGCCCGGCGTCCTCCAACTCGGCGGCCCGGACCCGTCGATCGTCCTGGTCGCCGCCCTTCCCCCAATCCTGGACAGCCCGGCCACCGAGGCGGCGGTCGACTTCACCCTCCCCCAGACCTTCACCTGGACCGCCCAGGCCCCGAACGCCGCCCCGGAGACCACCTGGGCGCTACAGCGCTACCCCTCGGCGGGAGGCGTGGCGCAGTGGTGGAGTGACACGCTGGGCGCCTGGCAGGCGACCGAGCTGTTCAACGGCGGGGGCGCGGAGACGCTGACCCTCCCGGCGGGGGCGTTCGGCCCGAACGGCCTCGACTGGGGCTGGACGGTGGCCACCCAGAACGGCTCGCTGGCCGGCCCGTACGCGGCGGCCAACATCGTGGTCGGGGCCGCGACCCCGGTCCTGACCCTGACCGGACCGTCCGGCACGCTCACGACCGGCGTCGCCACGGTGACCTGGGCGGACTCGCCGACGATGAGTCAGGTCGCGTGGCGGGCCGTCGTCTACTCCTCGGCCCAGGCGGGAGCGTCCGGCTGGACCCCCGGGGTGGGGCCGTCGGTCGCGGACTCCACCCTGACGCTCGGCACGGCCAACCGCTGGCCGATCCCGACGGTCCTCCCGCCTGACACCTACACGATCGTGGTCCAGGGGACGGACGCCTCGGGGACGCTCACCGCCTGGGCGCAGGGCACCGTCGTGGTGAGCTACACGGCGCCGGCGACTCCGACCGTGAGCGCGACCTGGGACTCCGCGACCAACACGGCGACCGTGACCGTCACCGGCGCCGCGGGCCAGGCGGGCGACCCGGTCCTGATCGAGCGATCCCTGGACGGGGGGACCACCTGGGCCGCGGTGCGCCCGGTGCTGGGCGCTCCCAGCGGCTTCACCGCGGTCCTGGACGGGAGCGACGGGCTGGTGTATGTCGACCTGGACGCCCTCGCGGGCGCGCCCTCGAACTGATGGCCGTCTCCTCGACGCTCTACCGGGTCACGGTCGGCGATGGGGCCGGCCGCGTCTCC
>Ga0307374_10006600_pt1 | contig 18176 bp, 16 predicted proteins | sample OX3MG_FD_202532 | JGI IMG/M metagenome (GOLD analysis project Ga0307374, IMG submission 202532) | Soil microbial communities from Risofladan, Vaasa, Finland - OX-3 | ecosystem: Environmental > Terrestrial > Soil > Coastal area > Acid sulfate soil | place: Finland: Risofladan, Vaasa | collected...
ATCCGGTCGCCCTCCTTCCAGTCCCGTGACGCCGTCCGGGAGAGCGTGAAGTCGAGCACGGTCATGTTCGTGCCGAAGACGACGTCGTCGGCCGAGCAGCCGAGGAACCGGGCTGCGTCCGCGCGCGCGCTGTCGACGATCGCCTCGACCCTGCGTCCGGTCTCGTACGGCGCGCCGAGGTTCCCGCTCGCATCGCGCAGCGCGTCGGCGATCGCACGGCCGACTTCGTCCGGCACCTGCGAGCCGCCGGGCGCGTCGAGGAAGGTGAAGCCGCCACGCAGCGACGAGAAGCGGCTGCGGACAGCGTCGACGTCGAATGAATTTCGACCGGGGACACGATGAGTTGTGTCCCCGGACAAGTTAGATTCGGCACTCATGGACCGAGCCTACCTGGGGGGAACCGAAGTCTCGCGGGTCATCCTCGGCTGCGGCAACTTCGGCGGGATCGGCTCCTCACCCGCGTTCTTCGGGCAGGGCGACTCCATGGAGGAAGCCCTCGTCGTCATGGACGCAGCGTGGGAGGCGGGGATCACGACGTTCGACACGGCCGACGCCTACGGCGGCGGTCGAAGCGAGTCGTTCATCGGCGAATGGCTGCGCTCGCGCCGGCCCGAAGGGATCGTCCTCTCCACGAAGACGTTCAACCCGATGGACGAGGGCGCCGACCACGGCCTGGCGCCTGCCCGGGTTCGCCGGCAGCTCGAGAGCAGCCTCGAGCGCCTCGGCGTCGAGCGCGTCGACCTGTACCTCACGCATGCCTGGGACGAGGACGTCCCCATCGCCGAGACCGCAGGCGTGCTGGACGAGCTCGTCGCCGAGGGCAAGATCGGCGCATACGGCCTCTCGAACGTCGACGCCGCGCAGCTGCGCGAGGCGGTCGCCGCCGGCGCCTTCGGCTGGGTGCAGAACTCGTACTCGCTCCTCGACCGTGGGGTCGAAGAGGACGTCCTGCCGCTCTGCGAGGAGCTCGGCCTCGGCTTCACACCGTTCAGCCCGCTCGCCGGCGGCTGGCTCACCGGCAAGTACCGCCGCGGCGCGGTCGTCCCCGAGGGCTCGCGCATGACCATGCGCCCCGAGCCGTACGAGCATCTCCGGGTCGACACCGTGTACGACCGGCTCGAGCGGCTCGAAGAGCTGGGCGATCCCGCCACGCTCGCGCTCGCGTGGCTGCTCGGCGACCCGCGCTTGACCGCAGTGATCGTCGGCCCGCGCCGGCCCGCGCATCTCGCGCCTGCTCTTGCCGCACTCGACGCCGTGCGGCACGACGAGCTCTCCGAGCTCTTCAGCTAGCGACAGGAAGCGTGAACGACACGCAGGCGCCGCCGCTCTCGCGCGCCTCCGCCCAGATACGTCCGCCCTGCGCCTCGACGAGCCCGCGCGCGATCGCGAGCCCGAGGCCGGCGCCGCTGCCGTCCGCACTCCGCGCCGAGTCGCTTCGCCAGAAGCGGTCGAACATGCGCCGCGCAGTCTCGGCGCTGATGCCCTCGCCGGTGTCCTCGACCGAGACGCGCACCTCGTCCTCGGCATGTGCGAGCGCGACCGCGACGACTCCGTCCGACGGCGTGTGCCGGAGCGCATTCGTGAGCAGGTTGAGCAGCACCCGCTCGACCTGCTCCGGCGCACAGCGTGCCGGCGGCGCGGGCTCGAGCCGCTGCTCGAGATGGACGTTGCGCGCCTTCGCCTCGGCCTCGAAGCCGCGCAGGCACGACTCGACGAGCGGTGCGAGCGAGATCGCGTGCAGCTCGTGCGCGAGCGAGCCGGCGTCGATCCGCGCCAGCTCGAAGAGATCCTCGACGAGCGAAGCGAGCCGCCGCGCCTGTTCCTGGAGGGGAACGAGATACTCGGATCCCTCGGCGAGCCCGTCCTCGATCGCCTCCAGCATCGCAGTGATCGACGCGATCGGCGTGCGCAGATCGTGGCTCGCCGCCGCGACGAGCTCGCGTCGCGCGTCGAAGAGGCTCTCGATCGAGGACGCCATGTCGTTGAACGCGCGGCCGAGCTCCGCGAGCTCACGCGGTCCGGTCTCGGGCGCACGCGCGCTGAGGTCGCCGGCGGCGAGACGTGCCGACGCTGTACGCAGCCGCTCGATGCGCCGCGCGAGCGAGGTCCCGATTACGAGCGCCGCCGCGACTGCGGCGGATGCCGCTCCGCTCGCGACGGCGAGGATCTTGACGTCGTCGCCCATGTGGAACATCGCCCAGCCGGAGAAGAAGACGATCCAGATCGGGAGCAGCACGGCGAGGAGCGCGAACGCGATCAGCTGCAGCCGCGCCGTCGGGAGACGCGTCAGGCCGAACGTCGCGACGAGGCCGACGCAGAGCGTGAACGCGGCAACGCCAAATGCGAACCCGATCACGGCACGAACCGGTAGCCGACGCCCCACACCGTTTCGAGGTGCTCCGGCGCCGAGGGGTCGCGCTCGATCTTCGAGCGCAGGCGGCGCACGTGCACCGTCACCGTTCCCGTGTCGACCGCGGATTCGTATCCCCACACGCGGCCCATGAGCTGGTCGCGCGAGAACACCTGGCGGGGATTCGACGCGAGGAAGAAGAGCAGGTCGAACTCCTTCGCGGTCAGTCGCAGCAGCTCGCCCTTGCGCACGACCTCGCGTGTGCCTGGGTCGATCGACAGCCCGTCGAAGCTGAGCGGCTCTGCCGCGCTCGCCGGCGGCCGCGCTCGGCGCAGCACGGTCTGCACCCGCACGGCGAGCTCGCGGGGCGAGAACGGCTTCGTCACGTAGTCGTCCGCCCCGAGCTCGAGGCCGACGATCCGGTCGGCCTCCTCGCCACGGGCCGTGAGCATGATCACCGGCAGGTCGCCGCGCGCCCGGATCCACCGGCAGAGCGCGAGCCCGTCGATTCCGGGGAGCATCACGTCGAGCACGACGAGCTGCGGCGGCGTCTCCTCGATGAGCGCGCGCGCCGTGTCGCCGTCGCCGGCGACGAGCGTCTCGAACCCGTCCCGTTGCAGATAGCGGACGACGACGTCGCGAACGATGGGCTCGTCGTCGACAACGAGGACGGTGGTCACCGCCGCATTGTCGCCCACGGCTCAGGGGCCGCCGGCGATTTCACGGAACGTTCAGGAGTCGGTTAGTAGCCGCCGCCGCCCTTGCCGCCGCACGCGCTCACGAGCATGAGCACGGCGAGAGCGAGGACGAGCACCGGCAGGAGGCGATTGAGCTTCATGCCCCTGCATACGCCTCGACGGCAGGTCCGGTTTCGGATGGAAGGTCCGAGCCCCTTCACCCGTCTTGAAATCGACGAACAGAGGTTTAGGCTCGCACCAACCGCAACGAGGAGGGGAGGCAAATGGCAACCACGACTTCTGCGCCGGAGCTGGAGGCGGACGCGCTCGATCAGCTGCGGGGTGAGTTCCGCGGCGAGATCGTCGAGCCGGCGGATCCCGCCTACGACGAGCTGCGGGGCGTCTTCAACGGCATGTTCGACCGGCGGCCGCGGGTCATCCTGCGCCCGGCGGGAGCTGCGGACGTGATCCGCGGGATCGGCCTCGCTCGGACGAGCGGCGTCCCGCTGGCCATCCGCAGCGGCGGCCACTCGGTCGCCGGGTTCTCCTCGGTCGACGACGGCATCGTGCTCGACCTGCGCGCAATGAAAGGCATCCGCGTCGATCCCGCCGGGAAGACGGTGCGCGCCCAGGGCGGCGTGAACTGGGGCGAGCTCGATCGCGAGACTCAGGCGTTCGGCCTCGCCGTCACGGGCGGCCGCGTCACGACGACCGGGGTCGTCGGCTTCACCACCGGCACCGGCAGCGGCTGGCTCGAACGCAAGTACGGCTTCGCCGCCGACAACGTCATCCGGGCGGACGTCGTCACCGCGGACGGCGAGCTCGTGACCGCCTCCGAGGACGAGAACCAGGAGCTGCTCTGGGGCCTCAAGGGCGGGGGCGGCAACTTCGGCGTCGTCACGGAGATGGAGTTCACGCTCGGCCCGCTGTCCCCGATCGTGTACGGCGGCCTGGCGGCCTTCGACCCGAAGAAGGGGCACGACGTCGCACGCATATGGCGCGATCTGAGCCACGAGAACGACGACATCGGCTGGGCGGTCGCGAACGTCACCGCACCGCCGCTTCCGTTCGTGCCCGAGGAGTGGCAGGGCAAGCATGTCGTCGCCGTCGTCGGCATGATCGCCGGCGCCCACGAGACGGCGGAGAAGGTCATCGCGAAGCTCCGGGCGCTCGGGCCGGTGTTCGACCTCTGGCAGCCGATGCCGTACACGATGGTGCAGACACTGCTCGACCCGGCCAACCCGTATGGCCGCCAGAACTACTGGCGTGCGCACAACCTCGTCGACTTCGGCGACAGCGTCATCGACACGTTCCTCGAGGCGGGCGCGTCGCGCCCGTCGCCGTTCACCGCTGTGATCATGCTCAACGGCGGCGGCGCCATCGGCCGCGTCGGCGAGAACGACACGGCGATCAGCGGCCGCAACTCGCCGTTCAACTTCCACCTGAACGGCATGTGGGACGACCCCGCGGCGACCGACGAAAACGTCGCGTGGGTCAAGGGCATCTCGAAGGCGCTCGCGCCGCACATCTCGGAAGGCATCTCGCTGAATTTCGCCACCGAGATCGGTGACGACGCGCTGAACGAGAGCTTCGGCGCGAAGAAGGTCGAGCGGCTCCGGGCTTTGAAGGACCGCTACGACCCGGCGAATGTGTTTCGCATGAACCAGAACATCGCACCCACGGCGGGGTGAACGCGCGCAAAGCCAACGCGCAGAACGAAACAGCCGCCCACGCTCCCGCGAAACGTTACGAAGGAGGTGGGGAGGCGGCCAACCAGGCGAAGAGCTCGAGGTTGGACGCCTCCTCGCCGAGCCCATCGGCGAGCGGTTTGCCCTGCCAGTTGTTGAGGTAGTAGCCGCTCTCGTTCAGCGCCTCCGACTGCGCACGCGCCGCGTTGTGCACGGCGAGGGTGTAGAAGCGCGCGTCGCCGCTTTCCTTGTAGTACTCGAGCATCCACTGCAGGTAGACGACGTCGTACATCGGCGCCCAGTTGAGGTTCTGCCCGAAGACGGAGAGCGACGCGTTCGCGACCTGCTGCGCCTTCGTGCACATGGCCGGCTTGTTCAACGCCTTGCACAGCTCCCAGTTCGCGGTCGCCATCAGCCCCTGGACGTAGTCCATGACCGTGTTGTCGGTCGCGCTGCGCTGATAGAGCCCTTGCTGCTGGTTGAACGAGTGCGCGTTCGCCCACGTAAGCATCTTCTGGGCCCAGCCGAGCGCCCACTTGTCGTTGTCGAGGGTGTACAGCCGCGTGCCGATCATGATCGCGGCGGCCAGCGGCTCGATCGTCTTGTGGTGGTGGAAGGTGTCCCACCACGTCCCGCCGCCGAGCTTCGAGTCCCAGCCCGATCCGACGATGAAGCGCATCGCGCGGCGCGCGTCGGCAAGGTACGCCGGATTGTGCGACGCCTGGTAGGCGTCGATGAATGAGAGGCCCCACCATCCGGAGTCGTCGTAGTAGACGTTCGCCTGCGCGCTCGTCATGCCGGGGTAGTAGCCGTAGCCGCCGTACGGCTTGACGTTCGGGTTCCAGTAGAGCGAGGCCGCCTGGTCGGCGAAGTTCGTCAATGCCTTCTTGTTCGCCGCGGTCGGCTGCGCGAGCTCGATCCCGACGAGCGTCTCGAACAGCGGATACGCGCTCCAGAGCCGTGCGAGCGGCATCGACGGCGGCTGCCCGTTGTACGTGTCGTTGTACCAACCCGCAGAGGCGTTCCACCAATGGGCGCGGATGTCCGCGACGCCCTGCTGCGCCGTCGAGAGGTAGGTCTTCGACGACGACCGCGCGCCCGACGCCGGCAGGGCGAGGACGAACGCGAGAACGAGCACGGATCCGGCAATCGTGAGCCTGCGCACGCTGGAAGGAATACCTCGTTCGCGTGCCGCCGACACATCGGGCAACGTAAAAGGTCGGTAAGAACACGTTTTACCGAGGCCGAATTCGACTAGGACTATGCCGGGTGGCAACGCTCGAGCACGCCGGGTCTGTTCCGCTAGGGCTCAAACGCGCCGACGAATCGGCGCGTCGCCTGCCCGTGCTCGCGTGGATCGCCGGCTGGTGGCTCGCCGGCCGCGCCGTGATCGTCATCACCGTGGTCGCCGTCCATCGCTTCGGCCCGACCGGGTGGATCCGTCACGTCGCGCATGCGCATGCACTCGGCCCGCTCGAAGCCTGGGACGGCCGCTGGTATCGCATGGTTGCGGACAGCGGCTACCTGCTCGTGCCGGGACGGCAGAGCGACCCCGCGTTCTTCCCCCTCTTTCCCGCCCTGCTCCGAGCCGGGCACGCCCTGGGCCTCGGATACGCCACCGCCGCGATCGTCATCGCGAACGTCGGCTTCCTCGCGGCGCTCGTCGCCTTCCATGCGTTGACGAACGCACTGTTCGGCCAGTCGATGGCGCGCCGCGCGACCGCGTACCTCGCGGTGTTCCCGTTCGGCTACGCGTTTTCGATGATGTACCCGGAGAGCATCGTGCTCGCGCTCATCGCGCTCGCCACGCTCGCCGCACTCCGGAGGCACTGGGGATGGGCGGCCGGCTGCGCCGCGGCGGCAGCGCTCGCGCGTCCGGAGGGGCTCTTCGTGGCACTGCCGCTCGCCGTCCTCGCCTGGCAGCAGCGGGACACGCTGTCACCTCGCGCCCGCGGTGTCGCTCTCGGGGCCGTGCTCGCCCCGGTTGCGGCGATCGGGTCGTTCTCGCTCTACCTCGGCACCGTCCTCGGCGACCCGATGGCGTGGTCGCAGGCGCAGCGCGCTTGGGGGCGCGCGTTCTCGCCGTTCGGCGTCATCCACGCGTTCGAAGGGCTCGGGCGTGCGGTCGCGCACGACGCCTGGGTGACCCGGGACGTGGTCGCGGTCGTCCTATACCTCGTGCTTCTCGCTGCCGCTGCGCGCGCGGGCGTCACCTGGCCCTGGCTCGTATCCGGCCTCGTGATCGTCGTCCTGCCGCTCTTCAGCGGCTCATTCGACTCCGTCGGGCGCTTCGGGCTGCTGGCGCCGGCGGCGTTCTGGGGATTGGCCGCCCTCGGCCGCGATCCGCGTGCACACCGGCTGATTCTCGGGCTGTCGGTGCCGCTCCTGGCCGCGGCGATCGTGACGCTGCCGCTCCACTTCCCGTGAAGGCGAACGGGGTCACCCTTGGCGTGGCCGGAGTCGTCGTGGCGGCGGTGCTCGGAGCGGGTTGGCTCGTGCAGCGAACGGCGCTCCCGGCTCCCGCGCCGGCGACGCTCGCAGCCGTGCGCGCGGCGACCTGGCTCCAGCGCTACCGCCTCGTCGACAGCACCTTCTCGATCGGCGGCGGTCCTGTCATACACGGCCAGTGCCTGCAGGACTGGTTCCGGACCGGCGGCCGCCGGAGCCGCGGCGCGGCGCTCCAACTCGACGACGGGTTCGTCCTCCTCGCCGTCCAGCCGCACACGCTCGTCTCGAGGGGCGGATCGGCGGCGGAGCGCTCGCTCTCGCCGATCGTCCTGATGGAGCTCGGCGGCTGCCCGCACGTGCTCGCCCGCCGGCTCGACACGGTCGCCCAGGAACACCGCGGCGTGACGCTCGCGAGCGGCGCGCTGACGTTCGCGCTGAAGGGGACGAGGGTGACGCTGACTCTCGAGCCCGGCACGGGGAAGCCGGTCGCCCTGCATGTGGTTACCCGCGACACAAAAGGGACGAGCCATATACGGTTCGCCACCGTGACAACGCGGGTCCGGCAACTGCTCTCGCGCGGACTTCCTGTTTACGGTTCGTAAAGATTGGTTCCGGCCCACAACCAGACGGAAATGGTCATCTCTAGATGAGCACCATTCGCGACGAAGAACAGCTCCACCGCGAAGGCGCCGCCGACTTCGTCCAGGTCGAGATTGTCGGCCGCACGCCGTGGGAGCTTTTTTGGGCCCGCTTCAAGCGGGACAAGGTGGCGATCGCCGCCTTGGTGTTCATCGTGCTGCTCGTTCTCGTTGCCATCCTCGCCGGGCCGATCACGGCGGCGGTCGCGCATTCACCCGACGCGCAGTTCCCGCAGTACCTCGACTCCTTCGGCCTCCCGTCCGGCCCGTCGTCGAGGTTCCTGTTCGGGCTCGACCAGGTCGGTCGTGACGTCTTCTCGAGGGTCCTCTACGGCGCGCAGGCTTCGCTCGAGGTCGCGCTCATCGCCACGGCGATCTCGGTGTCGATCGGTGTCGTGCTCGGCATGACCGCCGGCTATTTCCGCGGCTGGGTCGACACCCTCATCTCGCGCCTCATCGACATCACGCTCGCGTTCCCGATTCTCCTCCTGGCGCTCGGCATTGCCTCGGCGTGCTCGCTCGGAAACGGCTGCGTCGCCGGTCTCGTCCATCCGGGGCTCGGGACGGTGATCGTCGCGATCGTCGTCATCAATTGGACGTATATCGGCCGCATCATCCGCGGCCAGGTTCTCTCCTTGCGCGAGAAGGAGTTCATCGAGGCGGCCCGGGCGAGCGGCGCGCGCAGCAGCACGATCATCTTCCGCGAGCTCCTGCCTAACCTAGTCGCCCCAATCGTCGTCTACTCGACATTGATCATTCCGCAGAACATCCTGCTGGAGGCGGCTCTCTCGTTCCTCGGCGTCGGCATCCAGCCGCCGCGCGCGAGCTGGGGTCAGATGCTCGCCGACGCAAGCCCGATCTACAGCACGGCGTGGTGGTACTTCGCCTTCCCGGGCGGCGCGCTGCTCCTCACGGTGCTCGCGTTCAACCTGCTCGGCGACGGAGTCCGCGACGCACTCGACCCACGGACAACGACATGAAGGAGGGTGTATGAGACGGCCAATCGCTGCCGTCGCCGGCGTAGCTTCCGGCGTTCTCGCCCTCGTCGCAGCAGGCTGCGGCGGTGGCGGCACTACGAGCGGCGTTCAGGGCGCCAGCCATACGCTCGCCGGCGGGAAGAAGGGTGGAACGATCACCATCCTCTCCAACGGCGACGTCGACCACCTCGATCCAGGTGCCGCGTACTACCAGTTCACCTACGCGATCACCTACGTGACGCAGCGTCCGCTGCTCGCGTACAAGCCCAACAGCATCCAACCGACTCCCGACCTCGCGGCGAGTATGCCGACGGTGTCGAACGGCGGCAGGACCGTCACGGTGCACATCCGGCACGGCGTCAAGTTCAGCCCACCGGTGAACCGCGAGGTCACGTCGGCCGACGTGAAGTACGCGATCGAGCGCGGCTTCGACGCCGCGGTCGGCAACGGATATGCCGGCGCGTATTTCGGCGTCATCAAGGGAGCGCCGACGAAGATCGTCAACAAGGTGCCGAGCATCTCCGGCATCCAGACGCCGGACAAGTACACGATCGTCTTCCAGCTCACGAAGCCGAGCGGCATCTTCGTCGGGGCGTTGCAGGAGCCGCTGACGGCGCCGGTTCCGGCCGAGTACGCCCGGAAGTACGACAAGGGGACGGCTTCGTCGTACGGCGATCACCAGGTCGCGACGGGCCCGTACATGGTCCAGAACAACGCGGCCGGCAAGATCACCGGCTACACGCCCGGACGGCAGATCGTGCTCGTGCGGAATCCGAACTGGAATCCGAAGACGAGCTGGCGGCCGGCGTACGCGGACAAGATCGTCTTCAAGGAGGGCTTCGACCCGACCGTCGGGACGAAGCAGATCCTCAGCGGTCAGGCCGACGCGAACGGCGACTTTCCGCCGCCCGCGGCGAACCTGAAGCAGATCCTGTCGAATCCGAGCCAGAAGAGCGAGCTCGAGTTCACGCCGACTGCAGGCGCGCGGTTCGTCGCGTTGAACACGCAGAAGGCGCCGTTCACCAACAAGTACGTCCGCATGGCGGTCGCCTACGTCCTCGACCGGAATGCAATGCGGCTGACGCGCGGCGGCGCGATCGACGGCAAGATCGCAACGCACTTCATCGATCCGAGCTTCGGCAACAGCGGCTTCAACCAGGCCGGCGGCTACGGCTTCAACCCGTTCCCGAGCGCGAACAACTCGGGTGACGTGGCGAAGGCCGAGGCCATGCTGAAGAAGGCCGGATTCAAGAGCGGGAAGTACAGCGGCCCGCAGATCACGCAGGTCGCCGACAACACGCCCCCAGGGTCGAACACCGCGGCGGTCGTTGCGAACAGCCTGCAGAAGATCGGCTTCAACGTGAAGACGATCTCCGTGCAGCACGCGGCGATGTACACGCGCTTCTGCGGCGTGCCGAAGAACGCGCCGAACATCTGCCCGAACGTCGGGTGGATTGCGGACTTCCACGAGCCGCAGGCCGACCTCGACGCCAACTTCGACGGGACGAACATCCTGTCGGCGAACAACGTCAACTGGTCGCAGCTGAACGATCCGGCCATCAACAAGCTGATGGCGAAGGCGAAGGGCGAGCTCAACGCCGAAAAGCGCTGGGCGGAGTGGGGCCAGATCGACAAGATGATCACCTCGTCGGCAGCGGCGATCCCGTGGCTGTGGGAAGCCTCGCCGACGCTCTATTCGACCCGGGTGACGCACGCGACCGAGCTCTGGAACGGTGGAGAGCCGGACGTGTCGTTCATGTCGGTGAAGTAACGAGATGAGGGACTCGAGTGGGAGCAGGAGAACCTAGGTGGGCGCGTACATCGTGCGGCGCACGCTCTGGGCGATCCTGCTCCTGCTCGTCGTCAGCTTCCTGACGTTCGTCATCTTCAACGTGTTCCCGTCCGCCGATCCGGCGGCGCTGCGCGCGGGGCGCAATGCGACCCCGGCACTCGTCCACCAGATCCGGATCAATCTCGGTCTGAACAAGCCTTTCTACACGCAGTTCTGGATCTACCTGAAGGGGCTCGTCGAGCACTTCAACCTCGGCTACTCGTACTACAACAGCGAGTCGGTCAAGTCGGAGATCTTCTCGCGCATGCCGGCGACGATCTCCGTCACGGTTGGCGGCTTCATCGTCTGGATGCTCATCGGCCTCCCGGTCGGCATCGTGTCGGCCATTCGGCCGCGCAGCATCCTCGACCGGGTCATGATGGGCACCTCACTCGTCGCCATCTCAGCGCCTGTCTACTTCCTCGGCCTTGTGTCGCTCTTCCTCTTCGCGAAGGGCACCGGTCAGCTGCAGTGGTTCGGCGCGGCCGGAAGCTACGTCCCGATCACGCAGAACGTGGGCGTGTGGTTCAACTCGCTCATCCTGCCCTGGTTCACGCTCGCAGCGGCGTTCGCCGCGTTCTACGCGCGCATGACGCGCGGCAACCTCATCGAGACGATGCACGAGGACTACATTCGGACCGCGCGCGCGAAGGGGCTGCGCGAGTCGGTCGTGATCACGAAGCACGGCCTGCGCGCCGCGCTGACGCCGATCGTGACGATGGCGGGCATGGACATCGGGCTGCTGCTCGGCGGCGCGATCCTCACCGAGATCGTCTTCAACATCCCCGGCATCGGCCGCTACGCGTACGACGCGATCGTGAACTCCGACCTGCCGGCCATCCAGGGCACGGTTCTCTTCGGGGCGTTCTTCATCGTCTTCGCGAACCTCGTCGTCGACATCCTGTACGCCTTCCTCGACCCGAGAGTGACGTACGGGTAGTGCCTCTTCTCGAGATCGAAGATCTGCACGTCTCGTTCAAGACCATGGACGGCGTCGTCCGTGCCGTCGAGGGCGTCTCGCTCTCGCTCGACGCGCGGAAGACGCTCGGCGTTGTGGGCGAGTCCGGCTCCGGCAAGAGCGTGACGGCGCAGACGATTCTCGGCCTGACGCGGTTTCCGAACGCGACGATCAGCGGCCGCATCATGTTCGACGGCCACGACCTCGTGACCATGTCGACGGATCACCTGCGCAGCATCCGCGGCGCGCGCATCGCGATGATCTTCCAGGACCCGCTCTCGTCGCTCCACCCGTTCTTCAAGGTGGGCCACCAGATCGTCGAGGCAATCCGCGTCCATGAGGACGTCCCGCGCGACGTCGCGCGCAGGCGGACGATCGAGGCGCTCCGCTCCGTTGGCATCCCGAGCCCGGAGGAACGATTCGACAGCTTTCCGCATGAGATGTCCGGGGGGATGCGGCAGCGCGCGATGATCGCGATGGCGCTCGCGTTGCGCCCGGACATCCTCATCGCGGACGAGCCGACGACGGCGCTCGATGTGACCGTGCAGGCGCAGGTCCTCGAGCTCATCCAGGCGCTGCGCGACGACTTCGGCACGGCGGTGATCCTCATCACGCACGATCTCGGCGTCGTGGCGCAGATGGCCGACGACGTTGTGGTGATGTACGCGGGCCGTGTGCTCGAGCAGGCGTCGCGCGAGACGCTCTTCACCGAGCCCGAGCACCCGTATACGTGGGGGCTCCTGCAGTCGATTCCTCGGCTCGACGCGCCGCGCACGGGACGGCTGAGCCCGATCGCGGGGTCGCCGCCGAGCCTCATCAACGTGCCGCGCGGGTGCACCTTCCATCCGCGCTGCCCGTATGCGCCGCCGCCCGCGTTCGAGACTGAGCCTGCGCTGGCTCCGTCGGAGCCGGGGCATCTCGTCCGCTGCCATCTCCCGGTCGAAGAAAGGAAACGTCTGTGGCAGTCGCTGCAGAACGAGCACCCGGCGCTGCGGTAGACGAGAACCTTCTCGTCGTCCGCGATCTCGTCAAGCACTTCCCGATCCGCAAGGGACTTCTCCAGCGTGAGGTCGCGCGCGTGCACGCCGTGGACGGCATCTCGTTCGACGTGCGCCGCGGCGAGACGTTCGGCCTCGTCGGCGAGAGCGGCTGCGGCAAGTCGACGACGGCCCGCCTCGTCACGCGGCTGCTGACGCCGACGAGCGGCCAGGTCGTGTACGACGGCCAGGACATCAGCACGTGGCCCGAGCGCAGGATCAGGCCGTTGCGGCGCGACGTGCAGATGATCTTCCAGGATCCGTACGCGTCGCTCAATCCGCGCCGGTCGATCGGCACGATCATCGGCGAGCCGTTGCGCCTGCTCGGGATCGGCGACCGCGAAGAGCGGCGCACGCGCGTGCGCGAGGTGATGGAACGCGTCGGCCTCAATCCGGAGCACTTCAACCGGTATCCGCACGAGTTCTCCGGCGGCCAGCGGCAGCGGATCGGGATCGCGCGGGCGATCGTGCTGCGGCCGAAGCTGATCGTCGCCGACGAGCCGGTGTCGGCGCTCGACGTCTCCATTCAGGCGCAGGTGCTGAACCTGCTCCAGGAGCTGCGCGACGAGATGGGCCTGACGCTCGTGTTCATCGCGCACGACCTCTCGGTCGTTCGGCACATGTGCGACCGGATCGCCGTCATGTATCTCGGCAAGATCGTCGAGCTCGCGAGCGGCGACCGGCTCTACGACCACCCGCGGCACCCGTACACAGGGGCGCTGCTGTCGGCGGTGCCGACGCCGAAGGCGAGCGCCGGCCGCGGCCGGCGGAGGGTCGTGCTCCAGGGAGACGTGCCGAGCCCGGTGGCCCCGCCGTCGGCGTGCCGCTTTCATACCCGCTGCTGGAAGGCGCAGCCGATCTGCAGCGAGGTGGAGCCGCCGCTCGAGTCGAAGGGGCCGCGGGACCTGGCGGCGTGCCACTTTCCGCTGACCGACGGCGAAGTGGAGGCGCTCACCGAGCGCCCGGAGGTAGGGCAGCTCCCTAACGAGTGAAACACTCCGGGCGAGGCCGCGCTGAACCTCGTCCTCACCGGCTCGTAAGATCGCCCGACGGATGGACCGCTAGTGGCCGCGATCTACATCGTCCGTCACGCGATCGCGGAGGAGCGCGACGCCGACCGTTGGCCCGATGACGCCGACCGGCCGCTGAGCGCCGACGGCGAGAAGCGCTTCCGCCGCGTCGCGCGCGGACTGCGTGTGCTCGTGCCGGAGGTCGACGTCGTTCTCAGCAGCCCGTACGTGCGTGCGTGGCGCACGGCGGAGATTCTGCACGAGAAGGCGGGGTGGCCTCCGCCGGAGCGAAGCGATCTGCTCGGCGCGTCGCGCGCGCCCGCAGAGGGGCTCGACGCGATCGGTGCGCGGCCGGAGGCGTCGTCCATCGCCGTCGTCGGGCACGAGCCATACCTGTCGCACTTCATCTCGATCCTGCTCACCGGCGATCCCGACGCCGTTCGGATCGAGCTGAAAAAGGGCGGCGTCGTCCGCATCGACGACAACGTCCTCCGCTGGTACGCGACGCCGAAGACCCTCGTTTCCATCCGGTAAGACCTCTGTAAGGCTTTTTCGCGGGCGAGATTTCTCGCACGAGCGGGCGGGAACACGCCGTGCATGAAACGACTTCTCGCACTTTCACTCCTGCTCGCCGGTGGCATCGTCGGCTCTGCCTCCGCCGCGGGGTCGCCGCCCTCGAACACCGGCCTGCCGGCGATCTCCGGAACGGCGCGGGACGGGTCGATGCTCACTGCGAGCAAAGGCGACTGGACGGGCGCGCCGACGTCGTACGCCTACCAATGGGAGCGCTGCGACACCGCCGGCGGCAGCTGCGGGTCGATCGCCGGCGCGAACAGCTTCCGGTACACCGTCGGCTCGGCGGACGTCGGCCACACGCTGCGCGTGGTCGTGACGGCAACGAACGCGGACGGCAGCGGGACAGCGACGTCGAGGCCGACCGGGACCGTGTCGGCGAGCGGGCACGCTCCTGTGGCCACGCGGCTGCCCACCCTGACGGGCTCCACGCAGCAGAATTCGACGCTGACGGCTGACCGCGGCGCCTGGACGGGCGCGCAGCCGATCAGCTTCGACTTCTCGTGGCAGCGCTGCGACAGCGCGGGGAACAACTGCGTAACGTTCATCGTGCACTCCCATGTGAAGGCGTACACGCTGACGGCGGGTGACGTCGGTCACGAGATGCGTCTCGAGGTGACGGCGAGGAACTCGCACGGGTCGACCTCGGTGTTCAGCAATCCGACCGCAGTCGTCACGGGGCCCACTCCGCCTGCGACGACGATCTCGATCGCGCGCGTGTTCCTACCGGATCAGCTCGTGATCGACCGGGTCAGCTTCTCGCCGAACGTGATCACGTCGCGGACCGCGCCCGTCACGGCGCGCTTCCACGTGTCGGACGCGAAGGGGTTGTCGGTACAGGGGGCGCTCGTCTACGCGCTCGGGCTGCCATACGGGTGGACGTACAACGCGCCGGAGCAGCCGACGGACGCGACCGGCTGGGCGACGATCACGCTCCAGCCAACACGTGCCATGCCGCTCAGCCGCGGCGACCTCGTCCTCTTCGTGCGCGCACGCAAGCCGGGCGAGAATCTCCTCGCCGGCGTCTCGACGCGGCGACTCGTTCAGGTGGGTATCGGCTAGCCGCCGCTGATTGCGGCGATCACGTCGACTCGGGAGCGCGCCTCGAGCGGAGTCGCAAGGCTTGCGCGCTCCCGGTCGACGTATACGTGGATGTGCGTGCGCAGGCTCGGGCCCGGCTCGCACAGCCGGTCGAAGAGCCCGGGCCAGCGCCGCTCGAGCTCGTCGATCGCGCCGCCCACCGTCGCCGCCTCGAGGTCGAGGCGGCGCGGCAGGCCGGGGAAGAGCGGTGTCAGCGTTCCTGGGAGATGCACGTCCGCCATCAGTCGAGGATCGCGACCTCGACCGACGAGATCGGCGGCAGATAGCTCGCGATCTCGCTCCAGCTTCCGCCTTCGTCGTTCGATGCGAACAGCTGCCCCGTGCTCGTGCCGAAGTACAGGCCGGGGACGTCGTACCTGTCGATCGCCATCGCCTCGCGCAGCACGCCGATGTAGGCGCCGTCCTGCGGCAGGCCCTTGCGGAGGGGCTTCCAGCTCGAGCCCGCGTCCTTCGTCTGCCAGACCGTCGCCTTCCCGTCGGGCATCGTCCGGCCGTGCAACGGCGCGAGCGGCACGACGTAGAACGTGTCGCGGTCGTGCGGGTGCGCGGCGGCGGCGAAGCCGAACTCGGTCGGCAGACCCTCGGTGATCTCCGTCCACGTGTGCCCGTCGTCGTCGCTGCGGTGCATGCCGACGTGGTTCTGCTGGTACAGCCGCTTGTCGTCGGAGCGCACCACCTTGTGCACGCAGAACCCGACCTCCTCGTGCGGCCGCGGCCAGTCGGCGCGGAGCCCGCGGTTGCGCGGCGTCCACGAGGTCGCATCGTCTGTCGTCTCGAACAGGCCGACGCCCTGCACGATCGCCCAGAAGCGCGAGTCGTTCTCCTTGTCGAGCGCGATCGCAGAGATGCCGAGATGCCCGGGCGGCTGGTTCGCCGGGTCGTCCCACTCCTCGCTGCCGGGCTGTCCCGCGAGCGTCGTCAGGAGCGAGAACGTCTCGCCGCCGTCCTTGCTCTCGAAGATGCCGGGCGCCTCGACCCCGGCCAGCACGCGGCCGTTCCGCGCCGCGAGTGTCGAGACCTTCGACACTTTGCGAGGGCTGTCCTCGCTGTACGAGAGGCCCTCGCTCGACATCGCCCACGTCTCGCCCAGGTCGCTGCTCCGCCAGACGGCGGAACCGTGCCACTCGCTCGCGGCGGCGGCGTAGATCGTGCCCGTCACTGCGTCGTGGACGGCGTGATAGACCGGCCAGGCCTCGCAGTACGGGCCGCGCACGTTCCAGTCGCGCCGGTCGGCGTCGCTCTCCAGGAGGAAGGCGCCCTTGCGGGTCCCGACCAGCAGCAAAGTCTTCGGCATGTCGTCTCCTTCGTGGTCTCGTCGGCCTGGGGCTCAACCTACTAGACGACGGAGCGGCGACAAACTCATCGCTGCGACGTAGATCCCGGCCGCGGTCGAGATGATCATGGTGCTCGGCGGCAGGGTCGGGAACACGTAGCTGAGACTGAGCCCGAGCCAGACGGAGACGAGGGCGAAGAGCGCGGACAGCCCCAGGCCGAGGGAGGGCCGGCCCGTCAGCCGGTGCGCCGCCCCGGCGGGCGCGGCGAGCAGGCCGAGGAGGAGGAGGGCGCCGACCGCCTGCGTCGCCTGGGCCGCGACGAGCCCGACGAGCCCGAGGAACACGAGCCCGATCATGCGCACCGGGACGCCCTGGGCGGCCGCGACCGCGCCGTCGAGCGAGGCGAAGAGCAGCGGTCTGCCGAGTACGGCGAGGACGGCAACGGCCGCCACGGCGAGCACGACCGAGATGCGCACGTCGGTCGAGCTCAATCCGAAGATCGACCCGAAGAGCACGCGCACGCCCGCGGTCCCGTTCGAGCCGCTGCCGTTCGTCGTGAAGATGGTCAGGAAGAGGACACCGAGCCCGAGCGTCCACGCGAAGAGCGTCCCGATGACGACGTCGTCGGCGCGTGCGCGGTCGCCGAGCGCTCCCATGACGACGCCGCCGAGGATGGTCGCGAGGAAGAGGCCGGCTCTGATGTCGATGCCGAGCGCCGCGGCTGCGAGCGCACCGGTGAAGGCGACGTGGCTCAGCGCGTCGCCGGCGAACACCTGCGCGCGCAGCACGACGAACCAGCCGACGAGGCCGCATGCGATGCCGACGAAGCTGCCGGCGACGAGCGCGTTGCGCATGAACTCCTGCGCCAGCATCAGCGCAGCACCCGTGCGAGGACGTACAGCGCGAACGAGAGGGACGTGATGTAGAAGCCGACCGGGTAGACGGAGAAGTAGGCGAGCGCAAGCCCGAGCCACGTGACGAGGAGCGCGAGGGCGACCGACAGCACGACGCCGGCGAGCGGCCGCGTCGTCAGGCGCTGCGCCGTCGCGGCCGGCGTCACGAGCAGCGCGAACACGAGCAGCGCGCCGGTGATCTGGCTCGTCTCCGCCACCGACAGGCCGAGGACGAGCAGGAAGCCGAGGCCGAGCAGCTGCACGCGAACACCCGACGCGCGGGCGACGTCGGGGTCGACCGAGGCGAAGAGCAGCGGCCGCGCGGCGACGGCGACGAGCGCGATCGCGACGGCGGCGACGACGAGCAGGACGAGCACCTGTGAGCTCGTGATGCCGAGGAACGTCCCGAAGAGCAGCGAGTCGAGCCCGTTGAGCACGCCGTGGTAGAGGCTGACGAAGAGAAAGCCGAGCCCGAGCGCGAAGGCCTGGATCGATCCCGTCGCCGCCGACTCGGTTCCCTGGCTGCGGCGCGGGCCGGACGCGCCGGCGAGCGCAAGTGCGCCGAGGCCGCAGACGGCGAAGTACCCGAGCACGATCGGCACGCCCGCGAGCACTGCCGCCGACGCGCCGGTGAACGCGGTAAGCGAGAGTGTGTGGCCGGCGAATGTCTGCCGGCGGAGCACCATGAACCAGCCGATGACGCCGGCCATGACGGCGACGA
>Ga0307374_10006601_pt1 | contig 18175 bp, 15 predicted proteins | sample OX3MG_FD_202532 | JGI IMG/M metagenome (GOLD analysis project Ga0307374, IMG submission 202532) | Soil microbial communities from Risofladan, Vaasa, Finland - OX-3 | ecosystem: Environmental > Terrestrial > Soil > Coastal area > Acid sulfate soil | place: Finland: Risofladan, Vaasa | collected...
CGTGGCAGTAGTCACGAAGAACGTTGACGTAGCCGGCAAGCGGCTTTCGATCGAGACCGGCCGGGTGGCCGAACAGGCCAACGGCGCAGTGATCCTGCGCCAGGGCGACACGGTGGTGCTCAGCACGGCGGTGATGGCGAAGGAGCCCAGGGAGGGAATCGACTGGTTCCCGCTCACCTGCGACTACGAGGAGAAGCTATATGCGGCCGGCAAGATCCCGGGCGCGTTCATGCGCCGCGAGGGACGGCCGAGCGAGACCGCCATCCTCGCATCCAGGCTGACCGACCGCCCGCTTCGGCCGCTCTTCCCGGACGGCTTCAGGCTCGACGTCCAGGTGGTGTCGACCGTCCTGTCGGTCGACCAGGAGAACGACCCGACCATCCTCAGCATCAACGGCGCCTCCACGGCGCTGGTGATCTCCGACATCCCGTTCGCGGGACCCGTGGGCGCGGTCCGCATGGGCTACCTCGAAGGCCACGTGGTCGTGAACCCGCCGATGTCGCGGATGGCGGAGTCGGAGCTCGACCTCGTCGTGGCCGGGACCTCGGACGCGATCCTCATGGTCGAGGCGGGCGCGAAGGGCGTGTCGGAGCAGGTCGTGCTCGACGCGCTGTCCGCGGCCCACGAGGAGATCAAGCGGATCTGCGCCGCCCAGCTCGAGCTGCAGCAGCAGGTCGGCCTCGAAAAGCGCGACTTCGTCCCGGTGTCACACCCGGAGCAGATGGTCGAGATCATGAGCGAGTACCTTGCTCTACGCCTCGACCAGGTCCTGTACAGCGCGGACAAGGCGGTCCGCGAGGCGGGCGTCGAAGACCTGCGCCGCACGACCAAGGCCGAGCTCGGCGAGCGATTCCCTGAGCACGCCGACATTCTCGGCAAGCTCTTCGACAAGGCGGTCAAGGACCGCGTTCGGCAGCGCATCGTCGAAGAGGGCGTGCGCGTCGACGGTCGCGGCCTCAAGGACGTCAGGCAGATCACCGTCGAGGTCGGAGTGCTGCCCCGGACCCACGGCTCAGGGCTCTTCACGCGCGGCCAGACGCAGGCCCTGACGATCGCCACCCTCGGCTCCATGTCCGACAAGCAGAAGCTTGACGGCCTGACGCTCGCCGACGAGTTCAAACGCTACATGCACCACTACAACTTTCCGCCCTTCTCCGTCGGTGAAGCCCGGCCGCTGCGCGGGCCCGGCCGCCGCGAGATAGGTCACGGCGCGCTCGCGGAGCGGGCGCTCCTGCCGGTGATCCCTCCGGTGGAGGAGTGGCCGTACACGATGCGGCTGGTCTCCGAGATCCTGAGCTCCAACGGCTCGACCTCGATGGCATCGGTTTGCGGCTCGACCCTCGCGCTGATGGACGCAGGCGTGCCCATCAAGTCGCCGGTCGCCGGCATTGCCATGGGCCTGATCACCCGGGAGGGCAAGTTCGCCGTCCTGACGGACATCCAGGGCGTCGAAGACGCGCTGGGCGACATGGACTTCAAGGTCGCCGGCACGCGAGACGGCATCACCGCCCTGCAGATGGACATCAAGATCAAGGGCCTTACGCATGAGATCTTCAGCCAGGCGCTCGAGCAGGCTCGTGTGGCGCGCCTGTTCGTCCTGGACAAGATGCTGGCGGTGCTCCCCAAGCCTCGCAGCGAGATGAGCGACTACGCGCCGCGCATCACCACGATCATGATCAACCCCGACAAGATCCGCGACATCATCGGCCCTGGAGGCAAGATGATCCGCAAGATCACCGAGGAGACGGGCGCCCAGATCGACGTCGAGGACGATGGGCGCGTCTTCATCGCCGCGGTCGACCAGGAAGGCGGCCAGCGGGCGATCGACTGGATCAAGGGCCTCACCGACGAGGTCGAGGTCGGCAAGATCTTCCGCGGCAAGGTCGTGCGCATCATGCCTTTCGGCGCTTTCGTCGAGGTGCTGCCGAACCAGGACGGTCTCGTGCACATCTCCAAGCTCACCGACCATCGGGTCGAGCGTGTCGAGGAGGTCTGCAACGTCGGAGACGAGATCATGGTCAAGGCGGTGGAGATCGACAGTCAGGGCCGGCTCAACCTAAGCCGCCAGGCGGCGATCGAGGAGCTGACCGCCAAGGGCGAGCCGATCGAGGAGCATATCGACAAGGAAGCGATGGCGGTGGCCCTGGCGTCGCCTCCGCCCGCGCCGCGCGAGGGCGGGTTCGGCGGTCGTGACCGGGGCGGCCGCAACGGCGGCGGCGGCCGGAGCCGCGGACCTCGTCGAGACTGATCGAGATCTCATGACCGAGCCGATCAAGGTCGCGGTGGCCGGCTACCGCGGCAAGGTCGGCTCGGTGCTCGTGCCGGGTCTGCAGGCCGAGCCGGACATCGACTACGTGGGCGGCATCGGGCGGGGCGACGACATCGCCGCCTTCCTCCGCGAGAAGAGGCCGCGCGCCTTCGTCGACTTCACGCGGCCGTCGGACGTTCTGCACAACGCGCTCGCGGCGATCGCGGCGGGAGCGTCGCCGGTGATCGGTACCACGGGCCTGACGGCGGAGAACGTCGACAAGATCGAGACCGCCTGCAAGGAGAAGGGAGTGGGCGGCATCGTGGCCCCCAACTTCGCGATCGGCGCCGTCCTGATGATGCATCTCGCCGACATCGCCGCACCTCACTTCGAGGCGGCCGAGGTGATCGAGATGCACCATTCGGCGAAGCTCGACGCCCCATCGGGCACTGCGCTCGCCACGGCAAGGCGCCTTGCCGCGCGTCGCGGCAGCAAGCCGTTCAGCCACAAGAAGACGGAGAAGGAGACCCTGCCCGGCACGCGGGGCGGGGAGGAGGGGCATGTCGCGATCCACAGTGTTCGATTGCCCGGGCTCGTCGCGGACCAGGAGGTCATGTTCGGGTTGCCGGGGCAGACCCTGACCATCACGCATCGAACGACAAGCCGTGAAGCATACGTGCCGGGAGTCCTGCTCGCGATCCGCCAAGTGACCGCCGAACAGCGCTTCTACAGGGCTCTCGACGAACTACTGGGCCTTCGCTAAACTGACCCCGTGCCCACCTCCAAGCGATTAAACGTTGCTGTCGTCGGCGCGACCGGGATGGTCGGGCAGGAGATGCTGCGCGTGCTCGCCCAGCGGCACTTCCCCAGCGAACACGTCACCGCGCTGGCGTCCGAGCGGTCCGAGGGGATGACGGTTCCGTACAACGGCAGCTCGCTGAGGATCGAACACCTCCACGAAGGCTCGTTCAAGGGTGTCGACGTCGCCTTGTTCGCAGCGAGCGGCGACATCGCGTTGATGTACGGACCGGTCGCGGCGGAAGCGGGTGCGCTGGTCATCGACAACAGCTCGGCGTGGCGGATGAAGGAAAACGTGCCGCTGGTCGTCCCAGAGGTGAACGGGGATGACATCCGCGCCAACGAAGGAATCATCGCGAACCCCAACTGCTGCGCGATCCCGCTCACGGTCGTCCTCAACCCTTTGAGGAACGCGGCCGGGCTGGAGCGCGTCCTGGTCTCGACCTACCAGTCCGCGTCAGGCGCGGGGAGGGCGCTGGTCGAGGAGCTCGACGAGCAGACGAAGGCGATCGCCGCCGGCCAGGAGCCGCCGGTCGCCGCTTATCCCTATCAGCTCGCCTACAACGTGGTGCCCGGTGGATGGCGCCCGGAGCCCGACGGTTACAACGAGGAAGAGGTCAAGATCGTCAACGAGACGCGAAAGATCATGCACATGCCGGACATGCGGATCACCGCCACGTGCGTTCGGGTTCCGGTGCCTGTCGGTCATGGTGAGTCGGTCTTCATCGAGACGACCAGGAAGCTCACCGCAGATGAGGCACGCACGATCCTGGGAGGCGCACCCGGCGTGATCGTCGAAGACGACCCGCACGCCAGGCTCTACCCGACGCCGCACGGCGTCGCGGGCAAGGACGAGGTGTATGTTGGCCGCATCCGCAACGACGCCTCGATCGGCAACGGCCTGGTCCTGTGGCTGGTCTCCGACAATCTGCGCAAAGGCGCTGCCCTCAATGCGGTCCAGATCGCGGAGCAAGCCATCGAAATGGGATTGGTTGTGAAGTGAGCGCTGAGCTGGGACGACTTCTGACGGCGATGATCACGCCTTTCAAGGCCGACGGCTCGGTCGACCTCGACGCCGCTGAAAAGCTCGCGTCGCTGCTGGTCGCGGACGGGTCCGACGGCGTGGTCGTGTCCGGCACCACAGGCGAGTCACCCACCCTCGACGACGACGAGAAGATCGAGCTGCTCCGAGCGGTCAGGAAGGCGATCCCGGGCAAGACCGTCGTCGCCGGCACCGGGAGCAACGACACCCGCCACTCGGTCAAGCTCTCGGAGCGGGCGATGAAGGCCGGCGCCGACGCTCTGCTCGCGGTCGTGCCGTACTACAACAAGCCCCCGCAAGACGGCATGTACCAGCACTTCAAAGCCATCTCGGAGGCCGGCCCTACGATCATGTACAACATCCAGGGTCGCACCGCGGTCAACATGACCGCCGCCACGACGCTGAGGTGCGCTGAGCTGCCGGGTATCGTCGGTGTCAAAGAGGCCAGCGGGGATCTGGACCAGATCGGGTTCGTCTGCGCCGGCAAGCCGTCCCACTTCAAAGTCTGGAGCGGAGACGACAGCTGGACCCTGCCCGTGCTCGCTGCGGGCGGATACGGGGTGATCTGCGTCGTGTCGCATCTCGCCGGCCGCTCGATGAAGAGGTTGATCGAGGCCTACGGAAAGGGCGACACCGACACGGCGCGCGAAATCCACCTCGGGCTGCTGCCGGTGATCAAGACCTTGATGACCACGGCTGCCAACCCTGTGCCGATCAAGTCCGTCCTCAATGCGATGGGATTCCCGGGCGGCCCTTTCCGCCTACCGCTGGTCCCGCTCACCGCAGATCAGCTGCAGTCGGTGATGAAGACCGTCCGCGACGCCGGCGAGCTGATCACCTTCAAGCCGGGAGTCAAAGTCGCTTAGCACCTCAGTGGAGCTCACCCAGCTCCACGACACGATCCGGTCCTGCAAGAACTGCGGGCTTCACGCGACGCGAACCCAGGCCGTGCCCGGCGCCGGTCCGTGCCCAGCCGACGTGATGATCGTGGGCGAGGCGCCGGGATTCAACGAGGACCGCCAGGGCGAGCCGTTCGTCGGTGCCGCCGGCAAGCTGCTGGACACCCTGCTGGCGCGAATCTCGCTGAGCCGGTCCGAGGTGTTCATCACCAACGTCCTCAAATGCCGTCCGCCCATGAACCGCGACCCGATGCCAAACGAGGCCGAGGCTTGCTCGCCATACCTGGCGCGCCAGCTCGAGCTGATCAAGCCGAAGGTCGTGCTGATCCTCGGCCGCCATGCGCTCGAGCGCCTCATGCCGGGCCAGGGGTCCATATCGCGCGTGCACGGCAGCCTGGTCAAGCGCGGCGACGTCGCCTACGTCCCGCTGTACCATCCCGCAGCCGCGCTCCACAACGGCTCGCTGGTCGCGGACCTGGAACACGACTTCGATTTGGTCAAGCAGTACCTCGACAAGCTGCTCGCGCCGCCGCCGCCTCCCGAGCCCGAGCCCGTGCCGAAGCAGGAACCCGAGCAGCTCCAGCTTTTGTGAGCTCGCGACTGAGGTACATCCCTCTCGGCGGCCTCGGCGAGGTCGGGATCAACATGTGGGCGCTCGAGTGGGAGAACAAGGTCCTGGTCGTCGACGCGGGATTGATGTTCCCGCAGGAGGACATGCTCGGCATCGATCTCGTCCTCCCGGACATCTCGTACCTGCTGCGCAAGGACCGCGAGGTGCTCGGCATCTTCCTGACCCACGGACACGAGGATCACATCGGCGGGCTGCCCTACGTCTTGAAGAAGCTCAACGTCCCGGTCTACGGCACCCGGCTGACCCTTGGCCTCGTCAAGCCGAAGCTCAAGGAGCATCGGATCCTTCGCGAGTCAGACCTGCGTGAAGTGCGCGTCGGCGACTCGGTGCAGTTCGGGCCGTTTCGAGTCGAGACGGTGGCGGTCTGCCATTCGATACCCGACGCCGTTGCGCTTTCCATCGAGACGCCCGTGGGTCGCGTGGTCTACACGAGCGACTTCAAGCTCGACCCGGCGCCCCCCGACGGGCATCCCACCGACATGGCACGCTTCAGGCAGCTCGGCGACGAGGGCGTCCTCCTGCTGCTGAGCGACTCCACCAACGCCGAACGTGCCGGGCGGTCGGGCAGCGAGCGTGACCTTCACGTCCCGTTCGAGCGGATCTTCGGGGAAGCCCCGGGGCGGATCGTCGTCGCCAACTTCGCCTCCAACATCCACCGCATCCAGCACCTGGTGCGAATGGCGGTGCAGTTCGAGCGACGGGTCGCGGTCGTGGGGCGAAGCCTCGAGACCAATTTCAAGACCTCGCGCGAGCTGGGCTTTCTCAAAGTGCCCGAAGGCCTCACGGTGGCGCTACCGGAGATCGGCCGAGTGCCGCCGTCGAAGCTGCTCCTACTCACAGCCGGCAGCCAGGGCGAGCCGATGTCGGCCCTGGCGCGCTTCGCCGCCCAGCGGCACCCCCTCGTCAACGTCTTGAAGCACGATTGGGTGGTCATCTCGGCGCGACCCATCCCGGGCAACGAGCGCATGGTCCACCAGACCGTCAACAACCTGTACCGGCATGGCGCACGGGTCTTTTACTCGGAGGTCGGCAACGTGCATGTCACGGGGCACGCTCAGCGCGACGAGCTGAACGAGATGCTCGACGCCGTCCGGCCCAGGTTCTTCATACCCGTGCACGGCGAGTACCGGCAGCTGCTGCTGCACTCGGAGATCGCGCGCGAAGCAGGTCTGTCCGAAGACCGCATCGCCGTCGTCGAGGATGGGCAGTCGGTGGAGCTGGAAGCCGACTCCATGCGCCCCGGCGAGAAGGTCGGCACCGGCCTCGTTTACGTGGACGGGCTTGGTGTGGGCGACGTCGAGCAGGTCGTGCTGCGCGACCGCCGGCACCTGGCCGAGGACGGGATCCTGGTCGTCACGCTGACGCTTGACCGCGACAGCGGCGTGGTGCGGGCCGGTCCGGACCTCATCTCACGAGGCGTGATCGAGCCGGAGCTGTCGACCAGGCTGATGGCCGATGCCCGCGCGGCGGCGATGGAGAGCATCTCTCGCTTCTCCAACAGCCGGGCCGACCTGAACCTGCTGCAGGAGATGATCCACGATGCCGTCTCGAAGACGGTCTACAAGCAAACGCGCCGTCGCCCTATGGTCATCCCCGTGGTGACGGAGATATGAGCGAATGAAGCTGCCGCCATTGGCGCTGGTAGCGCCTAGCCTGTGCCCACGCTGCGACCAGCCCGCGATGGTGCTCGACCATTCGGGTGACGACGCCCGCTGCGCCCACTGCGGCCTGCAGCTCCACCAGTGCGGCAACTGCCGCGGCGTCGCGGGTCCGTTCGATCGCTACTGCGGCTTCTGCGGGCACGAGATGGTCCGCGGCGAGACGCGACCCGTGTGGTGGCGACTGTGGTTCCTGGCCGCGCTCGTCCCTCTGGCCGCAGGCCTCATCTACGGCATCGCCCAGGCGCAGCTTCACAAGTAGGCGTTAAGGACTCCCAGACCTCCCCATCTGCGGGGAGGTGGCTTATGCGGGTCGCTGCAGTCGCCGGCCGCACTCGACGCAGAAACTGTGCCGCCCGAGGTTGTGATGACCGCAGGATGAGCAGACGAGCCGCCTCGGCGGGTCCGCCTGCAGCCAGCGCTCGTTTTCGCGCCGATACCAGATCCCGTCTTCGGGACCGAGCATCCAGCGCCGCCCTTCGCTGTCGAGCACCGCGAGGTCGCGCACGGCAAGCCTGAAGGCGCGCGGCGGCATGCCACCGGAGCGACGCTCGTCGACCAGCGACTTGTACCTGACCTCGGCTTCTGAAAACGGATCGACAGCCACGGGGAGAGAGTATCGCTCGCACGCGCAGTCGCGGGCCGGGTCGCGAGAGGGTCGTAGTAGAATCCGGTTCGGCTCAAGGGCCCGCAGCATGCGTCGCACCACATCCCGAGGCACACGTCACTCCGCGAACGGCGCTCGTCGCGCCCCGAGTTCGCGTTCCCGCTCCGCACGCGGCAAGAAAGCCACGCGCCCACACCTGACGCAGCGCCAGGTGCGCGAAGTGTCCGGCGTCCTCTTGATCCTGATCGCGCTCCTGGGATTCCTCGCGATCGCGAGCCACGCGGGCTCGATCCTCACCGGGATCCGCGACGGTCTCGTCTCGACGTTCGATCGCGCCTGGTTCGTCCCGGTCGTCGCCGTGCTGGCCCTGGGGGCGTACCTCCTGTGGCCGAAAGCGCCCAAACCGCGCGCCGTCGACGTGGTCGCCGGAGGGGTCGCCGTGCTCGCGCTGGTCGGGTTGTTCGGCCTCGTCGGTCACGCGGGCGGCTCGGTCGGAAGCTCCATCGACGGCGCCGTGACGGGCATGGTCGGTCCCATCGGGGCCTGGGCTCTCCTGGTCGCGCTGCTCCTGATCGGGCTCATCGTGACCATCCACTTCAGCCCCGGGGCGCTGCTTGCCGCCGGCGTTGGCGCGGCTCGCTCCGCTTATGCCGAACGGCTGCGGATCCAGAACCTGGTAGCGCTCCCGGTCTCGGACAGGCCCAAGCCTCCCAAGCCCGCCAAGGCCGCGCCCGTCACCACCGACGCGCTGGCCCGGTCGGCCGCCAGCTTCGCGACGCCGGTCCCGATGCTCGAGCCGGCCAGGCCGTGGGAGCTCGAGGAGCCCGAGCCTGACGAGGGCGCGCAGGCGGACCGTCAAGAGCGTAAGGCGAGCTCCGACGAGCCGGCGGGTGAAGCGGCCGTCCCGGTCATGCGCATCGTCGCCGAGCCGGAAGACGACCTTCCTGAGATCGAGTGGAAGCTGCCCCCGATCGCCCTGCTCGACACCGTCACGGCGCGGCGGGAACGGATGGCGGACGAGATCAAGCGCAACGTGAAGATCATCGAGACGACGCTCGAGACCTTCGGCGTCGCCTGCAAGGTGGTTGGAGTCAACCCGGGCCCGGCGGTGACGCAGTACGAGCTCCAGCCGGGGGCGGGCGTGCAGGTCAAGCGCATCACCGCGCTGCAGAACGACCTCTCGCTGGCGCTCGCCGCGGCGCCGCTTCGCATCGAGGCCCCGATCCCGGGCAAGGCCGCCGTCGGGATCGAGGTGCCGAACAAGTCGGCCAGCCTGGTGACCATCCGAGAGGTGCTCGAGACTGCCGCGTTCCGCGAAGGCACGAACAAGCTGGCCCTTGGGCTCGGCAACGACGTCTCCGGGCAGTCGATCGTCGCTGATCTCACGCGCATGCCGCACCTGCTCATCGCCGGCGCGACCGGCCAGGGCAAGAGCGTGTGCATCAACGCGCTCATCACGAGCCTGCTGTTCCAGGTCACCCCCGACCACCTGCGCCTGCTGCTAATCGACCCCAAGCGCGTCGAGCTGACGGGGTACAACGGCCTCCCACACCTCGCCCTGCCGGTCCTGGTCGAGTCGCACCAGGCCGCCGCCGCTTTGCGCTGGGCGGTGGCGGAGATGGACCGCCGCTACAAGCTCTTCTCGGCCGAGAGCGTGCGCAACATCGCCGCGTACAACGACAAGGCGACGCTGAAGCAGGCACGTCCCCTGCCTTACATCGTGATCGTGATCGACGAGCTGGCCGACCTGATGATGGTTGCCGCGGGAGAGATCGAAGAGCTGATCTGCCGCATCGCGCAGCTGGCGCGCGCCGTGGGCATCCACCTGATCATCGCCACCCAGCGTCCTTCGACAGACATCATCACCGGTTTGATCAAAGCCAACATCCCGTCCCGCATCGCGTTCGCGGTCGGGTCGCAGGTCGACAGCCGAGTCATCCTCGACACCGGGGGCGCCGAGAAGCTGCTTGGTCGCGGCGACATGCTGTACCAGCCGGTCGACGCCGGCAAACCCACGCGCATCCAGGGCGCCTTCGTGAGTGACCCCGAGGTCGAGGGGGTCGTCAACTTCTGGAAGTCACAGGGCGGTCCGCGCTACATGGAGGAGATCCTCGAGGAGGGAGCGGGCACCGAATGGGAAGGCGAGAGGCGCGAGGAACGAAAGCTCGACCCGCTGTTCGCCCGGTCCGCGCGTGCGGTCGCGGCCGAAGGCTCCGCTTCCGTCTCGCTCGTGCAGCGCAAGTTCAACGTGGGCTACTCGAGGGCCGGCCGGATCGTCGACCAGCTGGCCGAGAACCACGTGGTGGGCAGCTACCAGGGGTCGAAGTCCCGCGAGGTGTTGATGACGCTGCCGGACGTGGATGAACTGCTGGAGAGGCTCGGACTGGAATGAAAGCGCACGGGGGGCAGGCCCCCCCTACGCAACCCACCCTCGCAATACAACCGCTTTCGAATCGACCGTGCGTGGGCGGTGGCCCGGCGAAACCGGGCCCCGCGGAAACAGCTCGAGTCGCCTCTGGGTCGCGGTCAGGGATCCTGGAATGACCCCGGGGACCCCGCTGGCTGCCAGGCGCGGCGAGCGAGGCGTCACCATTCAGCAGGCGGCGGCCGCCATCCGAATCCGCGGCGACCACCACCTCCTCCTCAAGCCGGACGAACTGGGGTCGTTCCCGGCGCCGGTCTACGCCAGGGGGTACCTGAAGACGTACGCGAGCCACCTCGGCCTCGACCCCGATTCGCTGGTGACGAGCGCGCACATCCAGGAACGCCCTCCTCGTCTTGCGCTCGGCCTAGGCGGGACTGGGCGAAAGCCACGGATGGTGGTGACCGCGCCGGCGGTCGGAGCTGCCCAGTTCGCCGACTCCCGGAACACGCTCCAGGCAGGCTCCGTCGTTTACTTCACGGGGGTGGATGTCCAGATCACGAGCGGCAAGGCGGCGGCCACGTTAATCACCATCGACGGACGCAGCCTCGGAGCGCTGGGCGTGGGGGTGGCGACGAGGGAGTTCTCGTCGCAGACTTCTCCTCAGTCGTGAACCTGTCGAACGGCCTGACCCTCAGCCGCCTCGCGGCGATCCCCGTGCTGATGGTGCTGCTCCTGATGCGGTTCTCCGGACACGACCAGGCCGCGGCCGCGCTGTTCATCCTGTTCTCGTTGACGGACACGCTCGACGGCCAGCTCGCGCGCCGCCGCGGCACCGTCAGCGACCTGGGCAGGTTCCTCGACCCTCTCGCCGACAAGCTCTTCGTCCTGTCGGTCCTGATCGTGCTGGTCCAGGAAGGGCTGGTGGCGGCATGGGTAGTGGTGGTGATCTTTTCGCGGGAGCTCATCATCACGATCCTGCGCTCGGTCGGCGCGAGCCAGGGGCGGGTGATCGGCGCGGCGCCGCTCGGCAAGACCAAGACCGTCATGCAGATGAGCGCGGTGACGCTGCTGATCCTGCAGAGGCCATATCCGTGGCTCGTGCCGATCGCCGACGTCGCGGTCGGCGTGGCGATTGTCTTCACGATCTGGAGCGGGCTCGACTACCTCTGGCGGTTCCGCTATCTGCTCGGGCCGCTCGACAGCTCGCAGCTGGCGGGGCGGGTGGGGCCGAGTGGCGGCGCGCCGGGACCGGGCGATCCCGCTTCGACCGAGGCCGAGGCGGGCCGCCAGCTTGGCGAGGCCCTGCGCCGGGCTGGGCTGACCATCGCGGTCGCGGAGTCCTGTACCGGCGGCCTGCTCGGCTCCCTGATCACCGACCAGCCCGGCAGCTCGGCGTATTTCCTGGGAGGCGTCATCGCGTACTCGGACGAGGTCAAGCGGGCCCAGCTCGGCGTCGCGCCGGCGCTCCTGGAAAGCGTGGGGGCGGTCAGCAAGGAGGTCGCCGAGGCGATGGCGGAGGGCGCGCGCTCGAGCTTCAACGCGAAGTTGGCGGTCTCGGTCACCGGCATCGCCGGTCCGGACGGCGGCGGCCCCGCCAAGCCGGTCGGGCTGACTTTCATTGGCGTCGCCTCGGCCCGCGGGACCACCGCGCGCGAATATCGGTTCAAGGGCGACCGGTGGGCGAACCGCCGCCAGGCGGCGGCGCAGGCGATGCGCCTGGCCATCGAGGAAGCCCGCGCTCTCGAGCGGGCCCAGGCCAGGACCGCTTGACGCACGAACAGGTGTTCGCTACACTCTGCGAACCGGCCTGTAAAGAACGTTGACCTCAAGCAGACGACGTAGAACACTCGCCGTAACGACCTAGGAGGCGTCAAAGCATTGGAAAAGGAAAAAGAAAGGTCACTCGACTCGGCGATGGCCCAGATCGTGAAGAGCTATGGCAAGGGTTCGATCATGAAGCTTGGTGAGCAGGCGGCCCTGCGAGGGGAGATCATGGTCATCCCGACGGGCGCTCTCCTGCTCGACCTTGCGCTCGGAGTGGGGGGGATCCCCCGCGGACGGGTGACGGAGCTCTACGGCCCGGAGTCCGCGGGCAAGACCACGCTGGCCCTACACGTGATCGCCGAGGCGCAGAAGCAGGGCGGTGTGGCTGCGTTCGTCGATGCAGAGCACGCGCTCGACCCGCTGTACGCCTCGCGCATCGGGGTCAAGATCGACGACCTCTTGATCAGCCAGCCGGACACCGGCGAGCAAGCGCTCGAGATCGTCGAGGTCCTGGTGCGTTCGGGCGCGGTCGACGTCATCGTCATCGACTCGGTCGCGGCGCTTGTACCCAAAGCCGAGATCGAAGGCGACATGGGTGACGCGCACGTCGGACTCCAGGCTCGCCTCATGTCGCAGGCTCTCCGCAAGCTCACCGCCGCCATCTCCAAGTCCAACTGCTCGGTGATCTTCCTCAACCAACTCCGCGAGAAGGTAGGGATCATGTTCGGCAACCCCGAGACCCAGCCTGGCGGTCGCGCGCTGAAGTTCTACTCGTCGGTGCGGCTGGACATCCGCAAGGTGGAGGTCATCAAGGCCGGCCTCGACTCGGTGGGCGCCCGCGTCAAGGTGAAGGTGGTCAAGAACAAGGTTGCGCCTCCCTTCCGCTCGGCCGAGTTCGACATTCTGTTCAACGAGGGCATCTCGCGTGAGGGCTCGCTGATCGACGCGGCCGTCGAATACGCGGTGTTCGAGAAGAGCGGGACATGGATCTCCTACGGCGACCAGCGCCTGGGCCAGGGTCGCGAGAACGTGCGCAATTACTTGCGCGAGAACCCGACGCTGGCGGCGGAGATCGAGGCCAGGGTCCGCGAGAAGGCCGCCGGCGGAGTCACGCCGTCCAGGGCCGCCGCCCTGGTGAAAGCGCCTGCAGGTGCCCCCGAAGAGCCCTAAGGGCGCTCGCAGGGCTCCGCAGCCGAAGACTCCGGCCGGCACCGCTCTGGAGGCCGGGCTAAGGCTGCTGGCTCGGCGAGCCCATTCGCGCGTCGAGCTGGACCGAAAGCTGGACCTCCGTGGCTACGCGCAGATCGAAGTCGGCTCGGCGATGGACCGGCTGGTCGAGCTCGGCTACCTCGACGACCGGGCGTTCGCCGAGGGTCACGTCAGGCGGCGGCAGAGCGGAATGGGTCCCCGTGCCCTGTCGGCCGAGCTGTCCGCTCGCGGGGTCAACCGCCAGGTGGCCGATGGTGCGCTGGCGGGGTTCGACGGCGAGGCTCAGCTCGTATCGGCGACCAGGCTGGCCGAACGGCTGTACGGCCGAAAGCCGTCCATCGGGTATCGCGAGATGCTCGATGCGATCGGCCCGAAGCTGCTTCGCCGAGGGTTCTCGCCTGGTGTGGCCAGGGCCGCCTGCCAGGCGGTGTGGGCGGGGACGCCACCCCGGACAGAAGCCTAGAATTTCAGTCCACGCGGGCGCGTTTTGACGCTCGCAGTCATCGAGCCAACCCGAGGCGGGATCCATGCCGGTCCTGCCGTGGTCGACGCACTTTGACAATGGAATAAACGAGGTGCATGTCACATGCCTGTCTACGTCTACGTACCGCTTTTGGTGGTGGTGGCTCTCCTCGCCGGATTTGGAGCCGCTTACTGGCTGCTTCAGCGCCGGCAGAGCGACGGGACTCAGGTCCTCGAGCTCAAGGCACAGCAGACCCTCTCCGACGCCGAGACACAGGCCAAGGAGAAGCTGCTCGAGGCCAAAGAGGAGGCGGTTCAGATCCGCACCGCCGCCGAACAGGAGGCCCGCGAATACCGGGCTCAATCGCAGCAGATCGAAAAGCGTCTTTTGCAGAAGGAAGAGAACCTCGACCGCAAGGGCGAGGACCTCAACCGTCGCGAGCATGAGTTCGGCAATCGCGAAAAGGCGCTGGACGACATCAAGGCCCAGCTCGAGGACACCTCTCGTCAGCAGGAGAAGGAGCTCCAGCGGATCGCCAACATGACCCGCCAGGAAGCCCAGGGAGTGCTGATGGGCCAGGTCGAGCAAGAGCTGAGGAACGAGGTCGCGCGCAAGGTCCGGGAGGCCGAGCTGGCCGCCCGCGATGAAAGCGATCGCAGGGCCAGGGAGATCGTCACCGAGTCGATCCAGCGCATCGCCGCCGATCAGACCGCGGAGGTCTCGGTCTCGGTGCTGCCGCTACCGACCGACGAGCTCAAGGGCCGCATCATCGGCAAGGAAGGGCGCAACATCCGCGCCCTGCAGCAGGCGACCGGGATCGACCTCATCGTCGACGACACTCCGGAAGCCGTGATCATCAGCGGTTTCGACCCGGTCCGCCGTGAGGTGGCCAGGGTGGCGCTGAACAAGCTGATCGTGGACGGCCGGATTCACCCGGCCCGAATCGAAGAGATCGTCGCCAAGTCCCGCCAGGAGGTCCTGCAGAGGGTCAAAGAGGAGGGGGAGGCGGCTGTCCTGGAGGTAGGCCTACAGGGTCTGCACCCTGAGGTCGTCCGCCACCTCGGCATCCTGCGCTTCCGTACCAGCTACGGGCAGCAGGTGCTGAACCACTCGAAAGAGGTCGCTTACCTGGCCGCCATGATGGCGGCCGAGATCGGCGCCGACGTCCGCATCGCCAAGCTGTCAGGCCTGCTGCACGACATCGGCAAGTCCATCGACCACGAGGTCGAGGGCTCGCACGCCGTGATCGGAGCAGACCTTCTGCAGCGCCACGGAGTCCCCGCACAGGTGGTCCACGCCGTTCGCGCGCACCACTACGACGAGGAACCTCACTCCATCGAGGCGCTCCTGCTCATCGCCGCCGACGCGATTTCCGCAGCTCGCCCAGGGGCGCGCAGAGAGTCGCTCGAGGCCTACGTCAAGCGTCTGGAGAAGCTGGAGGAGATAGCCAACTCGTTCCAGGGGGTCCAGCAGTCCTACGCCATCCAGGCCGGCCGAGAGGTCAGGATCCTGGTGAAGCCCGAGCAGATCGACGACACCGCTGCTCAGCTCATGGCCAGGGACATCGCCAAGCGAATCGAATCAGAGTTGAGCTTCCCCGGCCAGATCCGCGTCACCGTGGTGCGCGAGACCAGGGCCGTGGAGTATGCGAAGTAGATCCACAAGGGAGCCCCAACTCGGGGCTCCTTTTTTGTTGCCCAATAGACTTGTGCCTGTGACCGGCGACGAGTTCCGCATCCAGTTCCCACCCCACGAAATGTCCGATTGCGCGGGGACCCCGGGTCGGCTTGGCGATTGGTCGATCTGATGCGGGACGAAATTCGCATCCTGTTCGTCGCCGACGTGGTGGGCCATCCCGGCCGTGACGCCGTCAAAGCGATCCTGCCCGGCCTGAAGAAAGAGCTGCGGCCCGACCTGACGATCGTCAACGGTGAGAACGCCGCCGGGGGATTTGGGCTCACAGGCAAGATCGTCGCCGAGCTCAAGGGTGCGGGCGCCGACGTCATCACGACGGGCAACCACGTCTTCGCCCAGAAGGATTTCCTGTCCGAGCTGCCCAACCTGGAGCGCGTCCTGAGGCCCGCGAACTACCCCCCCGGGGCGCCGGGCAAGGGGTCCTGCCTGGTGGAGGCGGTCGGGCGCCAGATCCTGGTCATGAACCTGATGGGCAGGATCTTCACTGGGGAAGGGCTCGACGACCCGTTCCGGGCCGCCGACTCGATCCTGGCGGCGCATCCGGACTGCAGGATCGTCTTTTGCGACATGCACGCCGAGGCGACCTCCGAGAAGAGCGCGATGGGCTGGTATTTGGACGGGCGGGCCAGCGCCGTCGTGGGCACCCATACTCACGTTCCCACGGCCGACGCCCGCGTGCTGCCCGGCGGGACCGCCTTCGTGACCGACGTCGGGATGGTCGGGCCCAGGGACAGCTGCATCGGGATGGACAAGGACCTCGTCATCCAGCGGTTCCTGACCGCGGTGCCGGCCCGCTTCCAGGTCGCCTCAGGACCCGTGACTTTCAATTCGGTACTGATTACCATTAGTGCTCCTACTGGCCGAGCAACATCGATCCAGAGAGTCGACCGTGAACACATTTGAAGGGGTTCCAGCAATGACAACCGAGCGCGCTCCAGTAGAGGTGCTGAAGGTTTCGGCCACCTCCAAGCCGGTTGCCGTGGCGGGGGCCATCGCGGGCGTCATCCGCAGCAAAGGGCGCGTGGAGGTGCAGGCAATCGGGGCCGGCGCCATCAACCAGGCGGTCAAGGCGATCGCCATCTCACGCGGCTACGTGGCCCCGGGCGGCCTTGACCTGGTCTGCATTCCGGCGTTCATCGACATCTCCATCGACGGCGAAGAGCGCACAGGGATCAGGTTGCTGGTGGAGAGCCGCTGACGGCAGGATCCCCTCGGGCGCGGTCGTTCAACATCTGGACGATCGGGTGCCAGATGAGCTCAGCCGACTCCGAGAGCCTGGCGCGACGCCTGATCGCGGCCGGCTACGTCGAGGACTCGCTGGAGCGGGCGGACATCGCCATCCTCAACACGTGCGTGGTGCGCCAGGCATCGGAGGACCGCGTCTACTCCAAGCTGCACGAGCTGAGGGAGTGGAAGACGCCAGAGCGGACCATCGCGGTCACCGGCTGCATTGTGGCCAAAGAGGGAGAAGTCTTTCGCAAGAAGTTCCCGCAGGTCGATGAGGTGGTGCCGATCGGCGACTACGAGGATTTCCTGGCCGGCCTCGAGGCTCGGTACGACTACTCGCAGGGCGAGGCACTGCCGCCGTCAGGCCGCACCGGGATCAGCCATTACGTGAGGGTCATCCAGGGGTGCGACCACAACTGCACTTTCTGCATCGTGCCGCGAGTCCGTGGCCGAGAGAAGCACCTGTCAATGGCCGCGGTGATGGAGGAATGCCGCGAGGCGGTCGACGCGGGTGCCAAAGAGCTCGTTCTGCTCGGTCAGAACGTCGACGACTATCGCGACCCGGACGGCGGCGGCGGTCTGGCCGCCCTCGTCCGCTCGGTCGAGCGGATCCCGGGCCTCAAGCGGCTCCGGTTCATGACGTCACATCCGCAGGACCTGGAGCCCGAGCTGCTCGAAGTCATGGCCGCCAGCGACGTGGTTTGCCGCGAGCTGCAGCTGCCAATCCAGTCAGGTGACGACACGATCCTCAAGCGCATGGCCCGCGGGTATCAGACCCGGCACTACCGTGCGATCGTCGAGCAGGCACGGCGGCTGATGCCGGACCTTGGGCTCGTCACCGACGTGATCGTCGGTTTCCCGGGCGAGTCCGAGGCGGCGTTCATGAACACACGTGCGCTGCTCGAGGAGATCGAGTTCGACGTAGTCCATCTCGCCATGTACTCACCACGGCCGGGCACCTTCTCGGCCGACCGGATGGCGGACGACGTGCCGAACGAAGAGAAGCTCCGTCGCTTGAACGACCTCCTGGCCCTACAGCGCCAGATCGCGGTACGCAAAACCGCGCGATGGATCGGCCGCGACGTCGAGGTCCTCATCGAAGGACGCGACGAGCTCGGCCGGCCGTATGGGCGTATCAGGCAGGGCAAGCGCGCGATCGTGCTCCACGGCGGCGACATCGGCCCCGGCGCGGTGCTCGGCGTGCGAGTCCTCCAGGCCACGGCCGGTCAGGTACTGGGGCTGCCGGCGGCATGACCGAGCGGATGACTCCGCCCGCGACCCCGGTGATGCGGCAGTACCGGGAAGCGAAGGACCAGCATCCGGACGGCATCCTTCTCTTCAGGCTCGGCGATTTCTACGAGATATTCTTCGAGGACGCCGAGGTCGCGGCCCCGATCATGGGCGTGACCCTCACCTCCCGGCCGTTAGGCAAGACCGGGCGGGCTCCGATGTGCGGAGTGCCGCACCACGCATGGCAGACCTACGTCGGGCGGCTGCTGCGAGCCGGCCACAAGGTCGTGATCTGCGACCAGGTGGAAGCTGCATCGAAGAACAGGATCGTGAAAAGAG
>Ga0307374_10006603_pt1 | contig 18173 bp, 32 predicted proteins | sample OX3MG_FD_202532 | JGI IMG/M metagenome (GOLD analysis project Ga0307374, IMG submission 202532) | Soil microbial communities from Risofladan, Vaasa, Finland - OX-3 | ecosystem: Environmental > Terrestrial > Soil > Coastal area > Acid sulfate soil | place: Finland: Risofladan, Vaasa | collected...
GGGGGACAACGTGTCGGTGGAAGTGAAGCTGATCACTCCGGTGGCTTTGGAGAAGGGGTTGCGCTTCGCGATACGCGAAGGCGGCCACACGGTCGGCGCCGGCGCCGTCACCGAGATCGTCGAGTAACCATGTCAACCGGAGAAAAAATTCGCATTCGTTTGAAGGCTTACGATCACCGCATTCTCGATCAATCGACGCGCGAGATTGTGGAAACGGCGCGGCGCACGGGCGCGGAGGTGGCTGGGCCGATTCCTCTGCCAACGATCATCAATCGCTGGACCGTGCTGCGTTCGCCGCACGTGGACAAAAAATCGCGCGAGCAGTTCGAGATGCGCACGCACAAGCGGCTGATTGATATTTTGAGTCCGACTCCGGATACGGTGGACGCGCTGATGAAGCTCGATCTGCCGCCGGGAGTCGATGTGGAAATCAAGGCCTTCGGGCGTGAGCACGCGGCAAAATAACGGGGAAGAGCGAGAGCCATGGCGGTCAACGGAATTTTGGGAATCAAATTGGGGATGACGCAGGTGTTTGCCGAGGATGGCGCGTCGATTCCGTGCACGGTGCTGCAGGCGGGCCCGTGCGTGGTGGTTGACCGGCGGACGAAAGACAAGCACGGCTACGACGCAGTACAGCTGGGATTAGTGGAATTCATCAAGCCGCAGCGCGTGAACAAGGCCATGACCGGGCATTTCAAGAAAGCGGGAGTCGCGCCCATGCGCTTCTTGGGCGAGTTCCGCCTCGAGGAATCGAAGGACGAGACGAAGCCCGGCGATCGCGTGCTGGTGGACAGCTTCGCCGTCGGCGAATTTGTCGACGTGGCCGGGATCAGCAAAGGCCGCGGATTCGCGGGCGGCGTGAAGCGCTGGCACTATCGCGGAGGTGACGCCTCGCACGGGTCGATGTTCCATCGCGCGCCGGGCGGCATCGGCGCCAGTTCGTTCCCCTCGCGCGTGTGGAAAAACCAGCATTTTCCGGGGCACATGGGAAACGTGCGGAAGACGTCGAAGAATTTGCGCGTGGTCAAAATCGACGCGGATGAGAATTTGCTGCTCGTGCGCGGCGCGGTGGCCGGACCCGCGGGCGCATACATTTACATTCGCAAGGCGAAAAAATCGGAATAGCGAGACCAAAATGGCCGTTGTGGACGTGAGAAATCTGGAAGGCAAGACCGTCGGGCAGATGGAGCTTGCCGACGATGTGTTCGCGGCGCGCGTCAATCCGCACGTGCTGCACGAGACGGTGCGGCATTACCTGGCATCGCAGCGCGCGGGAACGCACAAAACGAAAGCGAAGGGCGAAGTGAGCGGCGCGGGACGCAAACTGTGGAAGCAGAAGGGCACGGGCCGCGCGCGCATTGGCTCGATTCGCTCGCCGCTGTGGCGGCATGGCGGAACGGTTCACGGGCCTGTGCCGCGCAAGTATGGTTACCGGCTGCCGCGCAAAATGTTTTTGGGCGCGCTGCGCTCGGCTCTTTCGGCGAAGCTGGCGGACAATAAGCTATTCGTCGTCGAAAACTGGCAGCTCGATTCGCACAAGACCAAGCCCTTCCGCCAGGCGCTGACGAAGCTCGATGAAGCCAGCCGCACGCTGCTGCTCGTTGACGCCGTCGAGAACGTGAACCTCGAGCGCGCCAGCCGCAACATCGAAGGCGTAAAGCTGGTCCGCAGCATGAGCATTCAGCCGTACGACTTGCTGCGCCACGAAGCGCTGGTGCTGTCGCGCGAAGCCGCGGAGAAGCTCAGCCGCGGACTGAGCGAGATGGAAGCGCCGGACGGCGATTCGCGGCCCGTGCAGATCGAGCCTGCTCGCCCAGGCGAGCCTGCGGCGAAAAGGGAGAAGCCTGAGCACGCCGCGAAACACGCGGCCAAGTCTGAACACGCAAAGCACAAGGCCAAGCCCGCGGCGAAGAGCCACGCGAAAAAAGCGAAAGCCAAACCTGCGGCGAAGAAGCACGCGAAGGCCAAGCCTGCTCGCGCAAGCGAGCCCAAGGCGAAAAAGGATAAGGATTAGGCCATGGCCAAGCAGCCTTACGAAATCATTCGCCGGCCCATCATCACGGAAAAGGGCCTGGGCGTGAAAGAGACGCAGCAGACGGCTGTCTTCGAAGTGGCGCGCGACGCCACCAAGACGCAGATCAAGGAAGCGGTGCAGACGGCGTTCAAGGTGAAAGTCTCCGCGGTGCGCACGGCGATTTATCACGGCAAGCTGCGGCGCCGCGGCAAATCGGAAGGCCACCGGCGGGACTGGAAGAAAGCCTACGTCAAGCTGGCGCCGGGCGAGAAGATGATGGAGTACGCGGAGAATCTCTAGCCGGAAATTTCTGGGACCGGTTTTTCGGGAGCTGATTCAGGCTCTTGAAGAGGGCCGGAAGTGCAAGAGGCAACCATGGCGCTAAAAACATTTAGACCGTACACACCGTCGCGGCGCTTCCTGACCATGCTCGATAAGAGCGAGCTCACGAAGCAGGAGCCGGAGAAGTCGCTCGTCGAGGCGAAAAAGCGCACCGGCGGACGCAACGCGCATGGCGAAATCACGTCGTGGCACAGAGGCGGCGGGCACGCGAAAAAATATCGCTTGATCGATTACCGGCGCGAGAAAACCGGTATTCCGGCGAAGGTTGCCGCGATTGAATACGACCCCAACCGCTCGGCGCGCATTGCGCTGTTACATTATGCGGATGGCGAGAAGCGCTACATTCTCCATCCCGTGGGCCTCGAAGTCGGCATGACGGTGCAAAACGGCGCGGCGGCGGACATTCTGCCGGGGAACGCGTTGCCGATTCGCAATATCCCACCCGGCACGATGGTGCATAACCTCGAGCTTGCTCCGGGCAAAGGCGGCCAACTGGTGCGTTCCGCCGGAGGCGCGGCGCAATTGCTCAGCAAGGAAGGCGACGTCGCTCTCATCAAGCTGCCTTCGGGAGAAACAAGAAAATTTTCTTTGGATTGCATGGCGACCATCGGCCAGCTCGGGAATCTGGATCATGAGAATGTAACGTACGGCAAGGCGGGCCGCACGCGGTGGCACGGCCGCCGGCCAACGGTTCGCGGCGTGGCGATGAACCCGGTCGATCATCCGCACGGCGGCGGAGAAGGCCGCGTGAAGGGCAACCACCCGCAAACGCCGTGGGGCTTTCCCACGCTGGGCGCGAAGACGCGCAAGCGTAAGGCTTCGGATCGTTTGATCGTTCAGCGGCGCAAGCCGTAAGGATTTTTACTGGCAAGGAGAAACACAACAAATGAGTCCGGCGCGGCGGGGAATTGAGAGCAGAACGATGAGCGTAACACGAACAAGTCGCAGGGCGTCGCGGCATGCCGCGCGTGCTTCCAAGCGGGTTCGCCCCGCGGCGAAGCCGGCCCGGAAGCTGAAAGTGATCGTCCCGCAGCCGCAAATGATGTACCGGCTGTGCAAGGCAGGCTGGGCGGTAATCGTCGAGAAAACGCCGAACGCCCAGGGAACGCGCTTTGTCTGCCCGTTCTGCCCGGTGTCGCATCGCGTGCCCGGCCCGGTCCGCGGATTTCGCCGCATGCGCCGCGCGCAGTGGGTCAAGCTGCGCCGAGTCGGAGAATAGCCGAGGAAGAGGAATAGAGGAACGATGCCACGCTCGCTAAAAAAAGGCCCGTTCATTGATGAGCCCCTTCGCCTGAAAATCGAGGGGATGAACGCGCGGAACGAAAAAAAGGTTATCAAAACGTGGTCGCGCCGCTCGACGATTTTGCCCGAGATGGTGGGCCACACGATTGCCGTGCACAATGGCCGGAAGTTCATTCCCGTGTACGTCACCGAGCAGATGGTCGGTCACAAACTGGGTGAATTCGCGCCCACGCGCACGTTCAAAGGCCACGCCGTGAAGGCCGCGCTCGAAAGGGCGGCAGCGGCCGCGGGCGGCGCGCCCGGCGGAGCGGCACCCGCGGCTGGTGGAGCGCCCCCGGCAAGCGGAGGCGCGGCTCCGGCAGCGCCGAAAGGGTAAGGACAGGGAACACGCATGGCACCTGAGACGGTTACGCACAGCTCGATTGACGGCATGGCGAACGCGCGCTTCATTCGCGTGTCGCCGCAGAAGGCGCGGCTGGTGGTTGACTTGATTCGCGGCCATCGCGCCGCGGAAGCGCTGCAAATTTTGCAATTCACGAAAAAGCGCATCGCGCGCGAAATTTCCAAGGTGCTCCATAGCGCCATCGCCAATGCCGAGCACAAGGCGGAGGAGTCCGGCGAAGCGCTGGATGTGGATACGCTGTGGGTCACGCGCTGCTTCGTCAACGAAGGGCCACGCTGGAAGCGGCTGCGCACGGCGCCAATGGGCCGGGCGTTCCGCTACCAGAAGCGCACGAGCCACATTGTCGTCGAAGTGGCCGAGCACGTTCGCGCCGCCGAAGATCGCGCCAAGGCCGCCGAGGCGGAGCGCGAAGCGCAGAAGGGCATCAAGGGCGCCGTCCGCAAGGCGCGCAAAACGCTCGAGGATCGCGCCAAAAAGGCCCAGAAAGCTCAGAAGCGGAAAAAGTAGCGCAGAAAGTATTGCAAGAAGTAGCAGTGCGGCAGGCAGGAGGATCGATTGGGTCAGAAAACGCATCCGTACGGTTTTCGGCTGGGCTACAACAAGCCGTGGAAGTCACGGTGGTTCGCCAAGCGCGACTACGCGGACTTGCTCCACGAAGACGTTCAGTTGCGCCAGGAGTTGAAGGAGAAATTGAAATCCGCCGGCGTGACGTCGATCGATATCGAGCGCGCGGCCAATAAGCTCGTGGTGAGGATTTACACCGCGCGACCCGGGATCATCATTGGACGCAAGGGCGCGGAAATCGACAAGCTCAAGGCCGAAGTGCAGAAGCGGACGAAGCGCGAAGTGCATATCGACATTCAGGAAATTCACCGGCCGGAGCTGGACGCGCAGCTCGTCGCCGAATCGATTGCGCTGCAACTGGAAAAACGCGTGGCCTTCCGGCGCGCGATGCGCAAGGCCGTGGACTCCGCGCTGCGCTTCGGATGCAAGGGAATCAAAGTGCGCGTGGCGGGGCGGCTCAACGGCGCGGAAATCGCGCGCAAGGAATGGTACCTGCAGGGACGCTTGCCGCTGCAAACGCTGCGCGCGGACATCGATTTCGGATTCGCGCAGGCCTTTACCACCTACGGCGTGATTGGCGTGAAGTGCTGGGTCTACCAGGGCGAGAACGCGCCGGAACGTAAGCGCGCCGAAGAGCGGGCGGCGCAAGCGGCGCATGCGTAGAGGCAGTTCGTGGTCGAGAGCTCAGAGTTGCAAGCGAAAAGCTAAAGAGCAAATGGAATCACGGGCTAAGGAAAAGCAATCATGTTGATGCCGAAAAAAGTGAAGTACCGGAAGCAGCAGCGCGGCCGGCGCTCGGGAAAAGCGTGGCGCGGCGGTTCGCTGGCGTTCGGCGAGTACGGGCTCAAGGCGCTCGAGCCCGCGTGGATCACGGACCGGCAAATCGAAGCCGCTCGCGTGGCCATCACGCGGTTCATCAAGCGCGGCGGAAAATTATGGATTCGCATCTTTCCGGATAAGCCGTTCACGAAGAAGCCCGCCGAAACGCGCATGGGCAAGGGCAAAGGCCCGCCCGAGCATTGGGTGGCCGTCGTGAAGCCGGGGCGCGTGATGTTCGAGATGTCCGGCGTCGATTTGGCGTCCGCGACCGAAGCCATGGGACTGGCGGCGCACAAGCTGCCCATCCGGACGAAGTTCGTCAGCCGGGCGGAGGAGCTCTGATGACGAAGCGCATGAATGACTTCCGGCAAATGGGGAGCAATGAACTGGCCATTCAGGAGCACGAGTTGGGCGAGCAGATTTTCCGCCTGCGCTTTCAACTGACCACTGGCCAGTCGGAAAGCGTCAAGAAACTGCGCGAGGCGCGGCGCGATTTGGCGCGCGTGAAAACGCTGGTGCGCCAGCAGGAATTGGGCCAGCAGCAGCCGGGCGCAAAGAGCGCGGCGGAAGTCCCGGCGAAAGCCAAGAAGAGCCACGACAAACGCAGCCATACGAAGAAGAGCGCGACGGAATCAAGCAGGAAGGAATAGAGGATCACCGATGGCGAGTGAAGCAACGGCAGGCGCGGTCGAATCTCGCGGCGAGCGGGGGGCGCGTCAGGAACTTGTGGGCGTTGTCACAAGCTCCAAAATGCACAAGACAATCGTGGTGAAGGTGACGCGGACGGTGCAGCACCGGAAATACCTGCGCGTCATCCGCCACAGCAAAAAATACTACGCGCATGATGAGCAGAATGAAGCGCGGCCCGGCGACACGGTACGCATCGTCTCCAGCCGGCCGCTCTCAAAGCTCAAGCGCTGGCGGCTGGCCGAGATTGTGGCCCGCTCCACGCGCATCGCGTAACGTTTTCGGAAACGAGGGAGCGCCAGCATGGTTCAGATGCGCACGTGGCTGACCGTGGCCGATAATTCCGGCGCGCGGCAATTGACAGCCATTCTTCCGCTGGGCGGCCATACCGGCCTGGTGGCGGGATTGGGCGATGTGGTGACCGCGTCGGTGAAGGAAGCTGCGCCCGATAGCCAGGTGAAGAAGGGAACGGTTGTGAAGGCGGTGGTGGTTCGCACGCGCAAGGAGCATCGCCGCAGGGATGGCACCTACATCCGCTTCGATGACAACGCCGCGGTGCTGATCAACGAGGCCGGCGAGCCTGTGGGAACGCGCGTCTTCGGCCCGGTGGCTCGCGAGCTGCGCGAGAAGAAGTTCACGAAGATCATTTCACTCGCGCCGGAGGTTTGGTAGCCATGCGTCATCGCGAAGCGAAGGATAAGCCGCGGCCGGTGATGATCCGCCACGGAGACACGGTGAAAATCATTTCCGGGCGCGACAAAGGCAAGACCGGGCGAATCCTTACGGTGGACCCGGTGAAGCGCCGAGTCACCGTGGAGCACGCGAACATCATCAAGAAGCATACGCGCCCGAACCCGTCGAAGAACATTCGCGGCGGCATTTTGGATAAGGAAGGGCCCATCGACGTTTCGAACGTGATGATCCTTTGCCCGTCCTGCAACAAGCACGCGCGCATCGGCACGAAGATTGTGTCCGACGGCTCGAAGGCGCGGAGCTGCCGGCGCTGCGGCACGGTGCTCGAGAGTTAAGCGCGGAAGCAAAAAGAGCAAGAGGCTCAAGAGAGATCGAAATCATGATTAGCCGTTTACATGAACGCTACCGTAAAGACGCCATGCCGGCGCTCTCGAAGCGCTTCGGTTACACGAACACGATGGCCGTGCCGCGGCTCCAGAAAATCACCGTGAACATCGGCCTCGGCGAGGCCAGCCAGAACGTCAAGCTGCTCGACGTTGCCGTGCAGGAGCTGGGCCAGATCACGGGCCAGAAGCCGGTGATCACGCGCGCGAAGAAATCGATCGCGAATTTCAAGATCCGCAAAGGCATGCCCATCGGCTGCATGGTCACGCTGCGCGGCGAGCGCATGTACGAATTTCTCGACCGGCTCGCCAATATCGTTCTGCCGCGCGTGCGCGACTTCAAGGGCTTGCCGGGGAATTCATTCGACGGGCGCGGAAATTACACGCTCGGTCTCAAGGATCAGTTGGTGTTTCCGGAGATTGATTACACGCGCGTCGACAAAATCAAGGGCATGAACATCACGCTTACCACTTCGGCCAAGTCGGATGAAGAAGGCCGCGAGCTGCTGAAGCTGCTGGGCGTTCCGCTGCGCGCGTAACATCGCGCAGAGTGAAACGAAAGGGTAAAAGGACAAACGATGGCGACCACGGCACGATGCGCCAAAATGAAGAAGAAACTGAAGTACAAGATTCGCATCCGCAACCGCTGCCGGATCTGCGGCCGGCCGCGCGCGTTCTTGCGGAAATTCGAGATGTGCCGCATCTGCTTCCGCGGACTCGCGCTCAAGGGCGAAATCCCCGGCGTGACCAAGGCCAGTTGGTAAGGAAAATAGCGGTAAGAAAATTGTGGCAAGGAAAATAGAAAATAAATGACCACCGACCCGATTGCTGACATGCTCACGCGCATCCGCAACGCCGTGCGCGCGCGCCATCCGCGCGTGGATTTGCCGTCGTCGAAACTGAAAATTGAGATTGCGCGCGTGTTGAAGGAAGAAGGCTACGTCTCGACGTACAAAGTCGTCGACGAGAACAAGCACAAGGTGCTGCGCGTCTTTTTCCGCTACACCAGCGACAAGCGCAGCGTGCTGACGAATTTGAAGCGCATATCGCGTCCCGGCTGCCGCCGTTACGTTGGCAAGAGCGCCATTCGCCCCGTCGTCGGCGGCATGGGCGTCGCGATTCTTTCCACGCCGCGCGGAATCATGACCGGCCAGACCGCCCGGAAAGAAGGCGTGGGCGGCGAACTTTTGTGCGAGGTTTGGTAGAGCCATGTCTCGAATTGGAAGAAAACCAATACCGCTGCCCGCGGGCGTGAAAGTCCAGATCGCCGAAGACGCGATTGACGTGCAAGGCCCCAAAGGCAAAATGCGCGTTCCCGTGCCAGGCAGAATTAAATTCGACCAGAAGGACGGCCAACTGATCGCCACGCGGCAAAGCGAATCGCAGCGCGCGCTGCATGGATTGGCGCGAGCTCTGGTCGCCAATGCGGTCAAGGGCGTCACCGAAGGCTTCAAAAAAGAGCTCGACATTGTTGGCGTTGGCTACCGCGCCGAAGTGAAGGGCAAGAATGTCGTCTTCGCGCTCGGGTATTCGCATCCCGTCGAGTTCCCGATTCCCGAGGGCATTCAAGTGGCGATTGAAAAGCAGACGCACGTCACGGTCACGGGCGCCGACAAAGGGCTCGTCGGGCAAGTGTCCGCGAACATGCGCGCGCTGCGCCCGCCCGACCCGTACAAGCAGAAGGGCGTGCGCATCGTGGGCCAGCGCCTCAAGAAGAAAGCTGGAAAGGCTGGCGCGGCAAAGACCGCGGCATAACGCTCGAGGAGAAGAACCATGGCTGTGGTGCCAGCAAGAAAACTTTCGCGCGATCTGCACCGCAAGCGCATTCATCAGCGCATGCGGCAGACGCTGGCAGGATCCGAGGAGCGGCCGCGGCTTTGCGTCTACCGCTCGCTGAAGCATATTCGCGTGCAAGTGATTGACGACAGCAAGGGACGCACCATCGCGGCGGCCAGTTCCCTCGACGCGGACGTGAAAGGCCAGATGAAAGGCGGAGGAAACATCGCCGCGGCGAAAATCGTGGGCAAAGTGATCGCCGGGCGCGCCAAGGCCGCGGGAATCGAAAAGGTGGTCTTCGACCGCGGCGGTTACCAATATCATGGCCGTATTCAGGCGCTTGCCGAAGCGGCCCGAGAGGCGGGATTGAAGTTCTGACGCTTATGCCGAAACAAGAGCTCAAAGACATGCTTGCCCTTCGCCGGCGCATTGACGCCAATCTGGCGAACGTCAAGGATCAGGTGGTTTCCATCAATCGCGTGACAAAAGTCGTCAAGGGCGGCAAGAACCTGAGCTTTTCGGCTCTGGTGGTGGTGGGCGATCATCAGGGACACGCCGGATTTGGAATGGGCAAGGCGCGGGAAGTCCCCATGGCGATTCGCAAGGCCATCGAGCAAGCCAAGAAAAACATGGTCAAGTTCAATTTGAAAGGCTCGACCATCCCGCATCAAGTTCTCGGCCGCTATGGTTCCGGCCAGGTCTTGCTGAAGCCCGCGCCCGATGGCACCGGCATCATTGCGGGAGGCCCGGTGCGCGCGGTAATGGAAGTAGCGGGAATTCAGAACGTGCTGACCAAGTCCATCGGCACTTCGAACCCGCACAATGTAATCAAGGCGACCTTCGACGCGCTCTTGCATTTGAGGGACGCCGCCAAGGTCAACGAAGAGCGCGGCAAGACTGCCGAAGCGGCTGCCGGATAAAGGCTTTGAAGGCGATATGACGACCAAGAAAAAAACAGAGAAACTGAAAATTCGCTGGGTGGTGAGCTTCATCGGCTGCCCGCGGAGCATGCGCCAGACGATTCGCGGAATGGGTTTTCGCCGGATGAATCAGTTGGTTGAGCTGCAGGATACACCGTCGACCCGCGGAATGATTGCCCGGGTGCATCATCTGGTTCGGATTGAGGAGTAACGGGGCGAGACGATGAGCGTGAAATTATCCAACTTGAAGCCGCCGCGCGGTTCGCGGCACCGCAAAGTCCGCGTCGGTCGTGGCATGGGTTCGAAGCTCGGAAAGACTTCCGGCGCCGGCAATAAGGGCCAGCAGTCGCGCCGCGGCTATTCGCGCCGGCCAGGCTTTGAAGGCGGCCAGATGCCCATGCATCGCCGCATACCGAAGCACGGATTTCGCAGTCCGTTCCCGACGCGCTACGCGATCGTGAACGTCGAGTCGCTCAATATTTTTTCCGCGGGCGCCATCGTCACCGCGGAGGAACTCGAAGGCCGCGGATTGATCCATGCGCGCCATGATGGATTGAAGATACTGGGCGACGGCGAATTGAGCGTCGCGCTCACGGTGCACGCGCACAAATTCAGCCGTTCCGCCGAGCAGAAAATCACCGCCGCTGGGGGTAAGGTCGAAGTTTTGAAATGAGGAAGCTCTTCGAAGCTTTTCGGAATATCATCACCACGCCGGACCTGCGGAATCGGTGTCTCTTCACACTGATGATTCTGGCGGTCTACCGCCTCGGCGCGTTCATCACCACGCCTGGAGTCAACAGCGCGTTGCTGCTGCAATTATTCCAGCAGAACCGCAACACGGTGCTGGGCATCGTCGATCTCTTCAGCGGCGGAAACTTCAGCCGCCTGTCGATTTTCGCTCTGGGCATCATGCCGTACATCACCTCGGCCATCATTTTGGAATTGATGGTCGTGGTCTGGCCGTATTTGGAGCGCTTGCAAAAAGAGGGCGACCTCGGCCGGAAGAAAATCACGCAATACACGCGGTACTTGACCATTATCCTGAGCATTTTCCAGTCGCTGGCCATCGCCACCGCGCTGCAGCATCAGAGCCTCGAAGGCCAGCAACTGGTCTATCACCCAGGCATTCAATTTACCCTGATGACCATCTTGACCTTGACCACCGGGTCGGCCTTCATCATGTGGCTCGGCGAGCAGATCAGCGACCGCGGCATCGGCAACGGAATGTCGCTGATCATTTTTGCGGGCATCGTGGTGGGGCTGCCGCATGCCGTTGAGAATTTGTGGGAGATGGCGGCGGCGGGGCAGTGGGGCGCGTTCACTCCCATCGCCATCGGCGGCATCGTGATTTTGATGGTGGGCGTGGTGGCGTTCATCATTTTCGTCGAACGCGGCCAGCGGCGCATCCCTGTGCAATACGCCAAGCGCGTCATGGGACGCAAAGTGATGGGCGGCCAAATGACGTATCTGCCCTTGCGCGTCAATTCCGGCGGCGTGATTCCGCCCATTTTCGCCAGCTCGCTGCTGACCTTTCCGCAAACCATCGCGCTGGTGCTGCAGCATCGCTCGCCTTTTTTTCAGAGCTTTGCGCGCACCTTCGCGTGGGGCGAGCCGCTGTATACGCTCACGTACATTTTGCTGATCATCTTTTTCGCGTTTTTTTACGTGGGCATCATTTTCAATCCCACGGACCTTGCCGACAACATGCGCAAATACGGCGGATTCATTCCGGGCATTCGCCCCGGACGCAACACGTCGGAGCACATCAACCGCGTGCTGACGCGCCTCACGTTCGTCGGCGGCCTGTACCTCGCCGTCGTCTGCATTCTGCCCGAATGGATGATTTCGGGCATACACCTCCAGCATTTGCCGCTCATTGGCAACTGGATCGATGAACATTTCTGGCGCTTCATCCTGCAGGGTCTGAACGTGAACTTTTTCTTCGGCGGCACGTCTCTTTTGATCGTTGTGGGCGTGGCCATGGATACCGTGCAACAGCTCGAGGCGCAGCTCGTGATGCGGAATTACGAGGGCTTCACGCGGCGCGGGCGTTTGCGGGGCCGGGGTGCCTGATCGTGGCGCCGCTGGAGACCCAGAAGACACTCGCGCGCGCGGTGATTTTTTTGGGCCCGCCGGGAGCGGGGAAGGGCACGCAGGCGAGGCTCGTCGCTGAGCAGTTTCGCGTGCCGCATCTTTCCACCGGCGACATGCTGCGCGAGCACGTCAGCCTGGGCACGGAATTGGGCCGTCTGGCGCAGCCCATCATGCATCGTGGGGATCTGGTGCCGGACGATTTGATTCTTCGCATGGTCGGGGATCGCATCGCGCGGCCGGATTGCGCGAACGGATTTGTCTTCGACGGTTTTCCGAGGACGCTGGCGCAGGCCGAAGCGCTGAATCGAATTCTCGAGCGCCAGGATTTTGGGCCGCCTGCGGTGATTTTTTTCGACGTCGCGGACGACATTCTGATGCGGCGGCTGACGGGCCGGCGAACGTGCAAGGTCGGTCTCGAGATTTACAATATTTACGATCGTCCGCCGAAGGTAGAGGGCCGCTGCGATGTTGACGGCGGCGAATTGATTCAGCGCGATGACGACCGGCCGGAAGTGATCCGCGAGCGGCTGGCGGCATACAACCGGCAGACCAGGCCGCTGGTCGAGTATTACCGCTCGCAGGGAATGCTCGACGAAGTGGACGCTGCAGCGAGCATGGCGGCGGTAACGAATGCGGTCTTTGCGGTGCTGACGCGTTCCGAGGGGCGCGCGTGATCGTTTGCCGCTCGGCTGTGGAGCTCGAGACCATGCACCGTGCGGGAATGGTCGTCTGGGGGGCGCTGACGGAATTGCGCGCGATGGTCCGGCCCGGCGTCACAACGCTCGAGCTGGATGAATTCGCGGAAGGTTACGCGCGAAAGCACCATGCGCGCCCGGCGTTCAAGGGTTATCACGGGTACCCGAAGTCGCTGTGCACTTCGATCAACCAGGAAGTGGTGCACGGAATCCCTTCGGGGAAGCGCGCGGTGAAGGATGGCGACATCCTATCGATCGATTTCGGCGTCGAGCTTGAGGGATATTACGGCGACGCCGCGCTGACGGTCCCGGTGGGGAAAGTCAATCCCGCGCGGGAGAAGCTCTTGCGCGTGACGCGCGAAGCGCTCGAACGCGGCATCGAGCAAGTGCGGCCCGGCAACCGTTTGACGGATATTTCGGCTGCCGTGCAGCAGTGGGCCGAGAAGAACGGCCTTTCGGTCGTCCGCGAATTCGTTGGCCACGGCATCGGCACGAAGATGCATGAGGATTTGCAGGTGCCGAACTTTGGCGAGCCGGGACGCGGACCGAAATTGCAGGCGGGCATGGTGCTCGCGATCGAACCGATGGTCAATACGGGGGGCCCGGCGGTTCGTGTGCTGGAAGATCAGTGGACGGCGGTGACGGCCGACGGCAGCGATTCGGCGCATTTCGAGCACACCGTCGCGGTCACGGAAAACGGCCCGTGGATCTTGACGCGGCCGCGCGACGCGGCAGGACCCGTCTGGTAAATCGGATTTCGAGCCAGCAAGCCGGCTCGGCAGGAGCGCATGGCAAAACGGCCGCACGACGATAAAAAGAAAGCCGACTCGGGGAATCCGAAAGAGGATGCCATCGAGGTGATGGCTACGGTGATTGAGCCGCTGCCGAACGCGATGTTTCGCGTGCAGCTCGAAAACAAGCATCAGGTGCTGGCGCACATCTCGGGAAAGATGCGGAAAAATTTCATCCGTATTCTCCCCGGCGACAAAGTCGCGGTGGAGCTTTCGCCCTACGATTTGACGCGCGGCAGGATCGTGTATCGCTACAAATAGCGGCATGGCATCAGCGGAGACACAGGGAGCGGCACATGAAGGTTCGAGCGTCGGTTAAAAAGATTTGCATGAAGTGCAAGGTGGTCCACCGGCGTGGCGTGGTTCGGGTGGTTTGCAGCAATCCGAAGCACCGCCAGCGCCAGGGCTAGAGCCGCCGCATCAGGGCACGGCTTCAGCCGCCGATGTCGAGAAACTGTAGTCATTTAGGGAGGCATCAAGATGGCACGCATCGCGGGCGTTGAACTCGCGCCCAATAAACGTCTCTGGGTCGGCCTCACGGCGATCTATGGCATTGGCCAAGCGCGCGCGCGTACGCTCTGCGCCAAGGCCAAAGTGGATGAGTTCAAGAAGATCAAGGACCTGAGCGAGGACGAAATCAATCACGTTCGCCAGGCCATCGAATCCGAAGGGCGCGTCGAAGGCGATCTCCGCAAGGAGATGCAGATGAACGTCCGGCGGCTGATCGAAATTCAGTGCTATCGCGGCCTGCGTCACCGCAGAAATTTGCCGGTGCACGGCCAGCGCACGCACACCAACGCGCGCACGCGCAAGGGTCCGCGCAAGGGCGCCGTTGCAGCCAAGAAGAAAGTCGCGGCCCGCAAGTAAGGCGGGTCAGGGAGAGGAACGCTAGTGGCAAAGGAACCCAAGCAGCAGGATGGCGCCGCGGCGCCGGCAGCGACCGGCAAGCCAACGAAGCGCAAGAAGGAATTTCGCAAAAAGAAGGAGAAGCGCGTCGTGCCGCAGGGCTTCGCCTATGTGCAGGCGACGTTCAACAACACGATCATCACGCTCGCCGATCCCGATGGCCGCGTATTGAGCTGGGCCTCGGCGGGATCGGTTGGCTTCAAGGGCTCGCGCAAAGGCACGCCGTATGCCGCGCAACAGGCGGCCATGAACGCGGCGGGCACCGCGCGCGATCAGTTCGGCTTGAAGTCCATCGAAGTGCGCGTCAAGGGTCCGGGAGCGGGGCGCGAATCAGCCGTGCGGGCGCTGGCCTCGGCGGGTTTGCACATTCGCTTGATCAAGGACGTCACGCCCGTGCCGCACAATGGTTGCCGGCCGCCCAAGCGCCGGCGCGTCTAACGAATTCAGGCATCGGTAAAAGGAGAAGGGCAAATTGGCAAGACATCGTGAAGCGGTTTGCCGGCTGTGCCGCAGGGAAGGGATGAAACTCTTCCTTAAGGGCCTCCGGTGTTTTACGGAAAAATGCGCCATCGAAAAGCGCAACTTCGTTCCCGGACAGCACGGGCAAGCGCGCCGGCCGAAGATGGTTGGCTATGGCGTGCAGTTGCGCGAGAAGCAGAAGATGAAGCGCACCTACGGCCTGCTCGAAAAGCAATTCCGCCACTATTACGGCAAGGCGGAGCGGGCACAGGGGCCCACCGGCGGAAACTTGATGGTGATGCTCGAGCGGCGCCTCGACAACGTGGTGTATCGCGCGGGGCTGGCGAGCTCGCGTTCGCAGGCCCGGCAGTTGGTCACGCACGGGCACGTGCGCGTCAGCGGCCGCAAGGTGAATATCCCGAACTATCTGGTTAAGCTCGGTGACGAAGTGGCCATCAAGGAAAAGATGCACCAGAACGCCATGGTGCTTGAGGCGCGCAATCTGGCGCAAAACCAGAATGCCGCTCCGTGGCTGCAAATCGACCGGGAGAATTTCAAGGCGCGCGTGCAGGCCATGCCGCGCCGCGAAGACGTCCAAACGCCGGCGATGAACGAGCAGTTGATCGTCGAGCTGTATTCCAAGTAAGCCGGATCGCGCAGCACTAACGATTTTTTTGCAGGAGCCCGCGTGTGGCGGGCGGGAGGAAAGACACAATGTGGAAAGGCTTTCAGAAACCGAAGCGGCTGGCGGCGGAACTCGAATCGCTAACCGACAAGTACGGAAAATTCTCCGCGCAGCCGTTTGAGCGCGGCTGGGGCACCACGGTTGGCAACGCGTTGCGCCGGGCGCTATTGAGTTCGATTGAGGGCGCGGCCATTACGGCCGTGAAAATCGAAGGAGTGCTCCACGAATTCTCGCCGATTCCCGGCGTGGTCGAGGACGCCACCGACATCATCCTGAATCTCAAGCAGGTGCCGCTGAAGTTGAATTCCGATCAGCCTAAGACGATCACGCTGGTCGTCGATACGCCGGGCCCGGTCACCTCCGCGAAAATCGAGGAGGACGCCGACCTGGCTGTGCTCGATAAGAACGTTTATCTGGCCACCGTCAGCGAAGGCGGGAAGTTCGAGATGGAAATCCGCGTCAAAAACGGCCGCGGCTATGTGGCCGCCGACCGCAACTTTGACGAGGACTTGCCGATCGGCTACATCCCGATCGATTCCGTGCACTCGCCCGTGCGCAAGGTGAACTACGCGGTCGAAGCGGCGCGTCTCGGCCAGATGACCGATTACGAAAAGCTGACTCTCGAAATCTGGACCAATGGCGCAATCACTCCGCAGGATTCCATCGGCTTGGCGTCCAAGCTCATCAAGGATCACATGAGCATCTTTATCAATTTCGAGGAACAGCCCGAATTGCCCGAGGAAGTGGTCGAGAACTTCAGCGACCCGCGCCTCGAGCATTTGGACCGCTCGGTCGAGGAGCTCGAGCTTTCGGTGCGCTCTTATAATTGCCTCAAGAACGCCAACATCCAGAGCCTGCGCGAGCTGGTGCAGAAGACCGAAGGCGAAATGCTCAAGACGAAAAACTTCGGCCGCAAGTCGCTCAACGAGATCAAGGACATTCTCGTGAAGATGGGCCTTTCGCTCGGCATGAAGTTCGATGAGCATGGGCGCATCATTTGGCCGCCGCTGCCGAGCCAGACGGCTCCGCCGGCGCCCGAGGAAACTACCGCGTTCTAGCGTGTTTTGTAGGGGCCGGGTTCACCCCCGCCCACTTTTGCTCTGCGGTATAAAAATTAAATTGTCAGCAATCCGTTAAGGAATCGACAAAAATGCGACATCTCGTATCAGGAAGCAAACTCGGGAAACAGCCAGCGCACCGCCGGGCGGTGCTGCGCAATCTGGTGACCAACGTCATCGAGCGCGAACGCATCACCACCACCATCGCCCGCGCGCGCGCCGCGCGTCCGCTCGTCGAAAAAATGATCACCCTCGGCAAGCGCGATACGCTTCACGCGCGCCGGCAGGCCGCCGCATTTCTGCAAACGACGGACGCGACCAAGAAACTTTTCGCCGTGATCGCTCCGCGTTTTTCGGATCGTCCCGGCGGCTACACGCGCATCGTTCGCGTCGGCTGGCGCATCGGCGACGGCGCCGAGCTCGCGATCCTCGAGCTCATTGGCTCCGAGCTGAAGAAGAAAGAAAAGAAAACCAGAAAAGAGAAGCCGCAGGAAGTCCCCGAGGCCGAAGCCGAAGCAAAAGCATCGAGCTAACTGGGCCTCATCCTCAACAACATCAAAGATAAAATCACGCCCGCGCGGGCGTTCTGTCCGCGCCGCGTTTCCCTGTAAACCGCGCCCGGGAAATTTCCTGAGTACCGGTAGCTCGGGTGTCATGGTTTACCTCGCAGTTTCCCAGAGGATATCCGTGTGCCAAACGTGCGCATAGCGGCTCACAAGAAGGCAAACCCGGTGTACAATGCCGCCTGCTCGGGAAGTCGAATCTGCAATCCCGGATACGAGCGAAGTCAGTCTATGAAGAAGCTGCTGATTGTTGCGGGCATCGTTGCGGCGGCATACGTCCTGATATGCGGCGCGCTGTTTGTGGTGATGCTGCAGCCCCCGAATATCTTTGCGCGCACGATGAAGCATGTGCCGTGGCCGGCATTTGCGGTGCTGCCGTTCAAATCACTCTGGATGGAGGCCCGGCGTGGCCACGTGGCCGTCGGCGATATGGCGCCCGATTTTTCTCTCGAAAGCCCGGACCACAAGAGCCAGTTTCAGTTGTCCTCCCTGCGAGGACAGGAGCCGGTCGTCCTCGCCTTTGGGAGTTACACTTGACCGCCATTTCGGCGGGAGGTTCCCGCCCTGAACAAGCTGTACCAGCAGTACAAGGGTCAGGTGGCGTTTTATGTCGTGTACATTCGCGAGGCGCACACCAGCGACGTTTGGCAGGACCCGGACAACATTCGGGACCACATTGTGTTTGCAAGTCCGAAAAATTTCGACCAGCGCAGCGAAATGGGCGAAATGTGCGTGGTGAAGCTCGGAATCAAGTTTCCCGCGGTGATCGACACGTTCGACAACGCCACGGAGCGGGCCTACACGGGCTGGCCGGATCGCCTGTATGTGATTGGCCGAAGCGGCCGCGTGAAATACAAGTCACCTCCTGGCCCGTACGGCTTTGCTCCCGAGGGAGTGGCGGAAACCCTGAAAACTCTAGTTCCTGCCGGAAAAAACTGAGTGGTGTGTCAGACGGATCTTCCCCCTAGATTCGGTCGCGATTTTGCTGCTAACTTTCTGATGTTGCAGCTTTTGTTGTTCTCCGCGGGGCGGAGAGCGTCTGCCTACGTGGTGGCGGGAAGCGAGACGCCCAAGGCTGC
>Ga0307374_10006604_pt1 | contig 18173 bp, 17 predicted proteins | sample OX3MG_FD_202532 | JGI IMG/M metagenome (GOLD analysis project Ga0307374, IMG submission 202532) | Soil microbial communities from Risofladan, Vaasa, Finland - OX-3 | ecosystem: Environmental > Terrestrial > Soil > Coastal area > Acid sulfate soil | place: Finland: Risofladan, Vaasa | collected...
ACGCGGAATCCCAGGCTTTCCCACACGCTGAAACGAAGCGCCCAGCCGGAGTTGAACCGGCGCGTCCTGCATGGCGAGCAGGGAGGCTACCGCTACATCATGGGCGCGTTGCAAACAAACCGAATTGTCAAAGAGCCAAGGGCACCGGGCGGGAGTCGAACCCGCGTTGCCGCGTTACGAGGGCGGAGTCGTCGCCGCTGGACCACCAGTGCTTGTCGTTTTTCAGTGGGACCGGACGGACTTGAACCGTCACCAACCTGGTTAAGAGCCAGGTATGCTGCCGCTAACACCTCGATCCCGTCGTCGTCACTTTTTTCGCCGTTGTCGGCCGACAAGTCGGCACGGAGGGAGTCGAACCCACGATCTGGCCCTTATAAGAGGCCGGCTCTAACCGTTGAGCTACGTGCCGCAAATGGGGCCGGAGGGATTCGAACCCGGGCACCGACGCGCAGCGGTGGTCGCCTTCCGCTTAAAAGGCGGATGCGCTGCCGTTACGCTACGGCCCCATGGGGAGCGGGCGTATGCGTTTCAGCCGAATTCGTGCCATCATCGTTTGTCCTCCAAGGTCGATTAGTCCGGGGTGGAGTCGAACCGGGCACCGCCGCGCAGCGGTGGTCGGCCGGCGACGTATCAGATCGCCGTGCTTCCGTTACAACACCGGACCGCGTTCAAGTCGGGATGGTGGGAGTTGAACCCGGGCACCGCCGCGCAGCGGTGGTCGGCTCGTGCTCCCAAGGCACGCGGGCCGCCGTTACCCTACATCCCGTTGTTGTCTCCCAAGTCAGAACGGCCGGACTCGAACCGCGACCATCGCTGCGCGATGGTGCCGATACCCACTCCTGGCTCCCGACCAGGCGGAGTAGCCGCTCTCCTACGCTCTGTCGTTCAAGTAGCCCATAGGGGATTCGAACCCCTGCCGCCGGCTTGAAGGGCCGGAATCCTCAACCGCTAGACGAATGGGCCGCAAGTGGATCGGGAGGCGCTCGAATCCTCGTCTGCGGCTCTTCAGGCCGCCGCCGGGCACCGCCGCGCAGCGGTGGTCGCGTCTCAGCTACCGATCCGAACAAAACCAACGAAAAAGGCCCGGTGTCGTTGTGACACCGGGCCTTGAAGAGCCTTGCTTTGCCTTGGGGGCCGAGCGTCACAAGCGCAACGGATCCGCGGGGAGCGATATCGCCGGTTGACCGGCGAAATAGCACGTCCCTCTGCGTTCGTTTGTGATACTTGGCCGTAAGGACATCATGGTAGGGAGCCTTGAAAGGCGGTTGATCTTCTGGGAAAACCGGCACGATCGGACCACGGGACCGACGGTGCGCGATTGGTTATACCTGGTTAGACTCCGCAGGGTTCCAAATGGTTCACGATTTTTTTACCGGTTGGGGCAAGTGCGGCGTCGGTTACAATCGGCGCGCCGCAAGAAGCTACCCAGGCGGCTTGCGGCGTGTTCGTTGACACCATTGCCGTCAGCGAAACCCACCCCCTCCACGAGGAGCCGCCGGACCTTCTGCAGCAAATCGACGTGCCGTCCGTCGAGACCCGGATCGGTCGTCGGGTCGTTGTATCGGTCATTGCATTCTCCTACTACTCGTTTCGGCCTTTCGAGGCAATTCTACCGCGCCGGCGGCGCCGGCGGCGCCGGCGCCAGCCAAAAACTGTCAGGTCGAGGCGGCCGCCCCAATGGCGGGCACGGCCGCCTCGCCGTGTCGCCCACGAAACGTGGCGTCGAGTTGCAGTTGCCCCAAGTCAACACGGCCGCGGAACGCGCCCGCGACGAAACTCGGCCTTTACCAAACGAGCCTTCGACCCAAGGGGCACATGAAGCACCACTGGGGTCAACAAATGTGGGCGAGAAAGTCGCCCCCAGCGCCTTTCGACGACCCGCCAAAAAAGGCTAGGATGGGACCTGTACCGCAAGAACTAAAGTTCGGGCCATGAGGTCTGCGCGTTGATAATCCACCGCTCGACGACTTCCCAATTTGCCACAGGCGACGGCGGCCGGCCGCGCTTGCTCTCGCCGCGGCAGGAAGCGGCCGTATTCCGGCGGATGCGCCGCCGCACGGTCGTGAACCTGCTACGGCAGGCGCTGGCCCAGTCGCGACTGCGTGTGACGCTGGTCACGGCCTTGACGGCTCTCCTGTGGGCCGGACTGTTCCAGCTCTTCGCCGAGGGATTCTATTTCCTCAAGACAATGGTCCCCGAGCCGGTCATCCACGACGAAACCGCACGCGCCGTGTTCAGCATCTTCTTCGCATCGCTCACGCTGATGCTGGTCGCTTCGACCGCCATCATCGTCTACGGCGGACTCTACCGTTCGGCGGAAGTGCGCTTCCTGCTGTCGCTGCCCGCGCGAATCGAACGGGTCTTCCTGCACAAATTTCACGAGGCGATGCTGTTCAGCAGTTGGGGCTTTCTGCTCTTGGGCACGCCGATGCTGACGGCCTACGGTGTCGTGGAGAGCGCTTCCGTCTACTACTACGCGGCGCTCGTGCCGTTCCTGGTGGGCTTCGTCTACATTCCCGGCGCGCTGGGGGCGCTGGCGGCGATGGCCATCGTCCGCTGGCTATCGGGCCATCGCGCGCGGCTGAACTGGCTGGCCGCGACCCTGGGGGTGGCCGCCGTGGCGGCAATCGCCTGGTCGCTCACGCGCGACCTGGAGAACGACCTGCTCACGCCCGCCTGGTTCCAGGAGATGCTCGCGCGGCTGCGGATCAGCGAGGCGCGGCTGCTGCCGAGCTGGTGGCTCAGCTCCGGTTTGCTCGAGGCGGCCCGCGCCGATTGGCAGGATGACGCGGGACGCAGGGCGCTGGCCGAAAGTACGAAGTTCCTGGTCTTGACGATCTCCAACGCGCTCTTCTTGCACCAGATCGCGGTCTGGGTGGCGGGGCGGATCTACAGGCCGGGCTATAGCGTGCTGCACGGCGAACGTTCGGCCCGCAAGCGGCCCAAGCCGGCCTGGATCGACCGCTCATTGACGCGGGCCGCCTTCTTCCTCTCGCCCCAGACGCGGCTCTTGATCGTCAAGGACTTGCGGCTGTTTCGCCGCGACCCGGTGCAGTGGCTTCAGTTCCTGATCTTCTTCGGACTGTTGGCGCTCTACTTTCTCAACATCCGCCGACTCAGCTACGACGTGAACTACCTGAGTTGGGTGAACATGATCAGCTTTCTCAACCTGGCCGTCGTGGGGCTGATCCTCTCGACCTTCACCACCCGTTTTATTTTTCCGATGATCAGTCTCGAGGGACGGCGCTTCTGGATTCTCGGCCTGCTGCCGGTGCGCCGCGAAACGATCTTGTGGGGTAAGTTTCTGTTCGCCATGTTCGGCTCCCTCGTACCCAGTACGCTCCTGATTCTGTTGAGCGACGTCATGCTGCGGGTGTCGGGCACGGTGGTCGCGGTCCACGTGCTGGCTTGTTTCTCGCTCTGCGCCGGGCTATCGGGGATCGCCGTGGGATTGGGGGCCAAGATGCCGAACTTGCGCGACGACTCCCCCTCGCGGATCGCGGCCGGCTTCGGCGGCACGCTGAACCTGGTGATCAGCACCGCCTTCATCGTCGCCGTCGTGCTGCTCTCGGCCGTGCCGTGCCATCTCTACGTCGCGGCCGGCGCGGGAACCGGCGCGCCCATACCTTACTCGCTCGAACACCTGCGGCTGTTGCTTATCGCCGGCAGCGCGGCGAGCGTGCTCGTGGGCGCCGTGGCCACCTGGCTGCCGCTACGGATCGGGTTCAAGGCGTTTCGAGAACTCGAGTTTTAGCTCATATTGACCGATTTTGCTCAAACCCCTAAAATACCAAGGGGCTCCAGAGCAGGAACGCGTAGGATGCACGTTCGCTCGACCGCGGCGGGACTTGAAGTCCTGGCGCCGGCTAAGCTCAATCTGTTTTTGGAGGTGCTCGACAAGCGCGACGATGGCTTCCATGAGATCGAAACCCTCATGGTTCCCATCGGCTTGTTCGACACGCTTCATTTCCAAGACGCGCCCTCGGGTCGCATCGATTTGACGTGCCGCACGTCCGCAACCTTCGGCGGTTCGGCCGAGCCAATACCCGCGGGACCGGAAAACATCGTGTTTCGGGCGGTCGATCTGGTGCGGCGGCGGTTCGGAGTGACCAAGGGCGCGCGAGTGCGGCTGATGAAGCGCATTCCCATGGCGGCCGGCCTGGCCGGCGGGTCGAGCGATGCCGCCGCGGCGCTGGTGGCGACGTGCCGCCTCTGGGAGCTTGCGCTTTCGCCCGGCGAGCTTTCCCAGCTTGCCGCGGAGTTGGGCAGCGACGTGCCGTTTTTCCTCGGGCGCGGCGCGGCGGTTTGCCGCGGGCGCGGCGAACGGATCCAACCGGTGAGCGGGCTGGGCAACCTCTGGTTCGTCGTCGTCAAGCCGCCGGTGGGATTGTCGACGGCCGAGGTCTATCGCGCGTGCCGCGCCGCCGATCGGCCGCGGCGTGTCGAATCGCTGATCGAAGCGCTGCGTGCAGGTCGTTTGGCGCGCGCCGCGTTGGGTTTGCACAACGCATTGCAGCCCGCCGCTGAAAAACTCGAGCCTTGGGTCGGACGACTCAGCCGCGAGTTCGCGGCGCTCGATTGCCTCGGACACAAAATGAGCGGCAGTGGAACGAGCTACTTTGGCCTTTGTCGGCACGCGCGGCAAGCGCGCCGCGTGGCCGCGTGCTTGCGAACGAGGGGCGTGGGGCGGTGTTACGCCGTGCAGGGGACGAACTGAGTGGTCCACCATTGAAGGAGGAACGGCCGTGGAAATCACCGAGGTACGGATCAAGCTCATGGAGGATGCCGGCGAACGCCTGCAAGGCTTTTGCTCGATCACCTTCGACGACTGTTTCGTGGTCCGCGATCTGAAGATCATCGAAGGGAGCAGCGGTCCCTTCGTGGCCATGCCCAGCCGCAAGCTCACCGCCCACTGTCCGCAGTGCGGCTGTAAGAACCATCTTCGCGCCGGCTATTGCAACCAGTGCGGGTTGCGGCTGGCGGGCGATCGGGGCGGCAAGGACGAGGAGGGGCGTGCCAAGCTCTACGCCGACATCGCGCACCCGATCAATTCGAACTGCCGGGAGCTGATCCAGGATCGGGTGATTCAGGCCTTTCGCGGTGAGGTCGATCGCTCGAAGCAGCCGGGCTACGTATCGAGTTACGACGACTTCGACGAGGAAACCACGGCCCCGGCGAGCGCGCCGCGGCGACACGCGGAGCGCAAGCCGGCGGCCGCGCCCATGGAAAAGATCGCGGTCGAAAAGACCATCGAAAAGCCGGCCACGTTACAACCCGCCGCGGAGCGGACGAAGGTCCAGCCGGCCGTATCCGAGCCGCGCGCTCCTCACACGGCGCCGGCGCACCAAGGATCGGGCCGCGCCGCGCCGAATCGCGGGGGATTTGGGGCCGGCATCTGGTAACGGGCGCCAACCGGGCTAAACTTCAAATGGGGCATTCGAGCGACACGGGAGTGCGACCCATCGCCAGCACCGAGCCGCGTATGAGGACGCGGCCCAAGCCTATCTACGCAGCCTCCCGCCTGAGCATTTCATGGAAAGCAGGGGGCAAAGTCGGCAGCGCGAGATCACGTTGGAGAGCTTATCGCTGTTGAAGGCCCGCCGCGGCGATGTGCATGTATTCAACGAGATGTTGGTGCAGTAGGGTCAATCACCATTCTGCTTCCGCCGCACCAGGTGAATCGTCGTCGGCCGCTGCTCTTCGGCGAATGTGATTCCGAATTCCCGGGCGTACCACTCGCGGGCCATTGCCAGCGACGTCGCTCCCTGGAAAAGCGGCGAGTCGCTCGCAACACAATAGTTGGGCTTGACGACCATATCGAAGAACTCCTGGCCGCTTTTGTGCGTTTGCGGATCGAACGCCGGCGCTTTGGGGAGTCCCGTTTCATCGACGAGGATTGGGAGCTTTGCCGTCAGCTCGCGAGAATCGATCTCGGCATTGAAGTCATTCAACAATTCTTCCATGGTGACCGGACGAAGCATGTGCCCGATGCCCGGCGCCACCAGCCCCTTGACCTCTTTTCCGTTCTTGATGATGTAGGGCACCGATGGGTTGACTTCCTTCCAGGGTTTTAACTTGCGCCCGTCGTGCCGCGCGATCCATACGATATGCTGTTCGACAACGTCCACCAATTCGAGGCCGAAATGTCCGAGAACGGCTTGCATCCATTCCTGCCACGCCGTCCCGTCGGCGTAAACGAGGTCGTGCCGGAGCTCCAAACCATGGAACTCTAGCGGCACGCGCCATGTACCGTGGATCCGCTCGCCCGCCGTGGTCGCCGCGCGCAGTCGGAAAAAGTCACGCAACGAGAGGCGTTGGTACTGATCAAGATCGAGCGGCACAACCCAAAACTTGCCATCGGGAGTCGGTAGCGTCCATTGGAGGCTGAACGTCTTGCCATTCTCCCGCGGCAGCAGTGCCACACGGCCGGGAATCGGCTGATCCTGCAACCGGAGTCCGATTTCCTGCACGTGCCGCCGCCACGCGAGGTCGGCATTTCTGTTCGACCCGCCGTAGCGGATGGTCTCAGCCTCCGGCGGCTCGTAGCTTGCGACGGTGGTCGGAACGGGCTCGTCGAACGAGAATGTCAGATCGAAAACATGCACCTTACCTTCCGGACGGTTTGACCAGCGCGCGAATCGAACGGGCAGGTCGCTTTTCGCATCCAGCCAGAATTCCTCGAGGCGGTTCCCTTGCGTGACCTGCCACCCGGAGAGGGTGCGTCCTCCCTCGCTGCGCGTCCCCAACTTCTCTTTCGAAAGCCCGGGTGCGTCCAGGGTTTTGAGATGTTCAGCCAGTGCGGAGAAACGCTCGGCGTAGTTCTTCGGCCACCCACCATCGGAAACGAACAGCAGCTTCACGTCATCCTGATATTCGCGAAGGCTGCCGCCACGGCGAACGACGACCACTGGGCCGAATTTCTCGTACGAAGCCGGTTCTTTCGGCGCGTCGGTCCAATACCAGGCGTCCACGGTGTGGCGCACGTCGGCGCCGTCGGTTGTTTTCAGCGGCGCCTCGAGCGGCCACTTGCGGAACACTTCGCGGGACCAGCCGCTGACGTGAACCGTTTTTGCGCCGTCGAGCGCTTCCAGAACGCGGGCGTACAGCGTTGCCGAGGTCAACGACCACCACCCGGCCAGCGACACCATGCCCCCCAGGGCCGAAGCCGCGACCAGAGATCGCCTCGTAAACAGGACGTGGCGTTCGGGACGCGTAGGAAACGGCCGCAGCGTCTGCCGGCTGCGGATATCATCCAGCACTCGCTGTGCGAGACCCGCCTGCGTTCCCAGCTCGTCTCCCAATTGCGCCAGACCATTTTCAATCGTTTCGGGGGTTATCATCGGGAATTCTCCTTGGAATACCAGTACCGCAGACGTGCGTAGGCGCGCGACAATTGCTTGGTGACCGTGCCCGGCGGCCGGCCTGTGATCGTGGCGATTTCCAGGATGGAATGTCCCTGGAAGTTCTTCAGCCCGACGACGAGCCGCTCGTGTTCGGGCAGCCGTTCCACAAGCTCGAGCAACAGCGCCGAAAGGTCGCTCAAAGGACCGTTGTCCGCCGGAATCGTCGCGATGTCACCGACAAGGGCGGGCGACCGGCAGCGAGCGCGGACGGCTTTCGCGGCGCGGTGTTTCGCAATTCCCATCAGCCATGCCCCAAACTTCGCACCGTCCTTAAGCCTCCCGAGCGTCTCGAATGCCGCCACGAACGCTTCCTGCGTCACATCTTCGGCGGTATTGCGCTCGCGGACCGCGTGAAGCGCAGCCGCGCGGACCTGCCGTTCGTATCGGACGACCAGCTCGGCATAGGCATCGACCTGGCCCGATTTCACCAGCTCAACCAGTTCCGAGTCGCTTTTCACAGAGCGCCTGCCTAAGTTGAAGTTCGGGATGTTGCTTCCGTCCCCTCTACTGTGCCCCGGCGCAGCGGTTTTGCGACCTGGAATTGGGAAAATCGTCAAAAATAGCGCCTCGTCGCGCGTTCGTCGATCTCTTTTCCGTCGTTCGTGACGTGGAGAGGCCGGTAATCCGCGCCAAGGTGAGCCGGCGTCGTCGAAGTCATCCACGCTTCAGTTGAAATACGCCACTGCGTTGCGGAACACCGCAAGCCCGTCCCCCTCGGCGGCCAACTCGCCGCGGGTCCAGCGTGGATGGTGCGTGGGGTCGATGTGCCGCTCGGGGTGTGGCATCAGGCCGCAGACTCGGCCCGTCGCGTCGCACACGCCGGCCACGTCGGCGACCGCGCCGTTGGGGTTCGCCGGATAGGGCGCCGGCGACTCGCCCTTGGCCGACTGATACCGCAGGGCAAGTTGACCATTGGCCTCCAGCGCCGCCAGCGTGGCGGCGTCGCGAGGCACGAAGCGGCCCTCGGCGTGGGCCACGGGCAGGTACATCGTATCGATACCCGCGAAAAACACGCACGCTCCGCCGGTCGCCTGGAGCCGTACCCAGCGGTCCTCGAACTTGCCGGAGGCGTTGAACGAAAGCGTGGCGGCCGGGCCGGCCGTTGCCGGCGCATCCAGTAGAATCCCCGAGCGAATCAAGATCTGAAAGCCGTTGCAGATGCCCAACACGAGCTTGCCGGCGGCCTTGAACTCGTGGAGGCAGTCGAACAGGTGGTGTCGGATCTGGTTGCCCAGGATCGTGCCGGCGCCCAGGTCGTCGCCGTAGGAAAATCCGCCGGGCAGGCAGAGGATCTGGAACTCGGCCAGCCGCCGAGGGCTTTCCAGTAGGCGATTGACGTGCAACCGCTCGGCGACGGCGCCCGCCCTCTCGAAGGCGAACGCGCTTTCGACGTCGCAATTCGTGCCAGGGGCGCGTAGGATCAATACTCGGGGTTGGACCATGGGCCGAATCACCACATCAGGAATCGCCGACCGGCGTCATTCTAACAATTTTCCCGTCGGCCGTGAACCGAAGCGGCTCATTTCGGAAATGAATCGCGGGTGCTTGCCCCCGTGCGATCGCCAACATTGCGTCCGCCAGGTTGCTTTCGCACGCCGCGCGCAGACCGACGTATGACGTGGTCAGCCGCGGGTTGATTTCAATGACAAAGTCGGTGTCACCGTTGGTTTCCGGCCCAAGCACCAGGTCGACGCCCAAGTAGCCTCGGGGCTGGGGCAACGACGCTACGGCCTCGGCGGCCAACTTCGTCGCCCGCTCGGCCAGGGCGGGCTCCATGATCAAGACACCACCCAAGTACCGGAAGCAGCCGTCGTCGCTGAGCAACTGGAGGCACGGGGCCAGTGTCGTCAACCCCTGCGGACCGCATAGCGACGCGACACTCACCGGCAAACCGGGGCAGTACCGTTCCAGCCGCCCCTCCCGTGGTACGTGGGACGGCCTTCCCGGGCCGTCCTTCGCTTCAGATGGACGGCCGTCCCACAAGGGCGTAACATCGCTTTCCACCGGTTTGCGGATAGCCTTTGAGTCAGGGACATAACGCAGCCCTTGCGACCCGGCCCCATCACGCGGCTTCCAGACCGCTGGATAGGGAATATCGTCGGGCCACGGCGGTCCCATGGCCCAGGCGATCCCCCGCGGCACGCGCACGCCCGCCGCCGCCAGATGTTGGGCGGTGGCCTGTTTATCGGAGGCGAGCGCGACCAACTCCGGCGGCGGCCCAAGCAACCGGCCGCCGAGCTCGACGACCCGCCGGCAAGTGCCGACGAGGTGCCCGTTGGTTTCGGGCGCAATCACGACCGTCCAATCGGCGGCGGCTGCCAAGCGATCGAAGGTGGCGTTGGCTTCGACGTAATCGCCGACGACGTGTGCGCGGCGCACGTCCATTCGCCCCGCGGTCAGCCGTCGATCGGCCAGGAACTTGACTTCGACGCCGTCGATCGCGGCGAAGTCGGCGGCCAGCGCGGTGACCATGGCGCGGCCCTCATCGACCAAACGCGCCAGCGGCGCGTCTTGGTTCAGGGCCAAGAGGCCGCCCCCGGTCGTGAACTCGTAGATGAAGATGCGGGGCATTCTGCCGAACAACCTACTTGACGCGCCCCGCGTCGGCGGCCTACCGTGGGGCCGGACTCCAGGGGGCCGAACCGCCCCTGAATCTGACACACCCGAGGGCCTATGTCCATCGACGTCGTCTGTCCCCAGTGTGGCAAGCGGTTGCAGGCCGCCGACAATTGGAGCGGCCGCGAAGCACCTTGCCCGCAGTGTCAGGGGACGATCGTGATTCCGATCATGGCCGGGTTGGCCCCGCGACGATGCCGCGATGCGGTTCATCTTGCCGGTGGGTCGTTCGCTTTGGGCCATCGCCGCCGGCTATTTCGGGCTCTTCTCGTTCATCGTATTGCCGGCCCCAATCGCGTTGATCCTGGGGACCGTCGCGATATGGGACATCAAGACGCACCCGGAAAAGCACGGCTTGGGCCGCGCGATCTTCGGCCTGGTGATGGGGATTCTGGGGACCGGACTCCTGACGATGTTCATCATCGCAGGCGTGTTCAAATGGCTCTAGAACGCGAGTCTTCGGCTGTTGAGGATTTTCGTCAACAAGGGTATCGTAGGGGCAACCAGCCAGGCGGGAAAACAAGGAGCGACACCATGAGCACGATCAGCGACATGACCACAGCCAAATCGACCAATGGCAAAACGGCCGAAGGCGCGCCCGTCCACACCCTGGCCATCGACATCGGCGGCACGGGGCTGAAGGCCTCGCTGCTCGACGAACAGGGAGAAATGGTCACCCAGCGTGTGCGCGTCGAGACGCCGCACCCCTGTCCGCCGGCGGTCCTGATCGACGCCCTGGCGAAGCTCATCGAGCCCCTGGGGCCCTTCGACCGGGTGTCGGTCGGTTTTCCGGGGGTCGTCCGAAAGGGGAAGATCATCACCGCCCATAACCTGGGTCAGGCCGACTGGGAGGGGTTCGACCTGCGGGAGGCGTTGGCTACGAAACTGGCCCGGCCGGTGCAAGTGAAGAACGACGCCGACGTCCAGGGATTGGGGGCGATCAGCGGCGTCGGGGTCGAGATGGTGATCACACTGGGCACCGGCGTCGGTTCGGCGCTGTTCGACGACGGCTGGATCGCCCCGCACCTGGAACTGGCCCACTATCCTTTTCGCAAGGGGCAAACGTACGAGGAACAGCTCGGCGAGAAGGCCCTGGAGCACTCCGGCCGCAAGAAATGGAAGCGCCGCGTCAGGAAGGCGATCAAATCGCTCCGCCGCTTGACGAACTTCGACCGGCTCTACATTGGCGGCGGCAACGCGCGGCTGATCGACTTCGAGTTGCCCGCCGACGTCGAGGTCATTTCCAACGACGTCGGCATGCGAGGGGGGATCTGGCTCTGGCGTGACAGGCCGCATGCGGCGAGCGAAGCCGCCGCCGAGTGAGCGCAGCGGGACGTCAATACCGTGTCAACGTGAGCCACGCGATACCGCCCAACGTCGTGAGGACGGTCAGCGGGATACCGACCTTCAGGTACTCGACGAACCCCAGTTCCGTGCCGGCCCTTCGCGCGCTTTCGACGACGATCAGGTTCGCCACGGAACCCAACACCGTCAGATTGCCCGCCAGCGTGCTCGACATGGCCAATGCCAGCCAGGCTTGTTCCGGTTGTGAAATGCCCTCAAGCAGTGGCTTGAACAAGAGTACGGCGGGTACGTTCGATACGAGGTTCGAGAGCGCGACCGACAGCGCGCTCACCATCACCACCGGTGACTCGCGCAGGGCGGACCAGCGTTCCAAACCCCACGTGCGGACCACGTGGACCTCGAACGCGTGGACCACGACGAACAAGCCGGTGAACATGATCAAGAGCGGCCAATCGACCGCGCGGTAGACCTTTTCGGGCCGCACGCGGCCGAACATCAAGATGCCCGCCGCCGCCAGCGCGACCAGCGCGATCGGCTGCCCGGCGAAGAACAGTCCGATGGTCAGGAGCGTGACGTTCACGCTCTTGACGAGTAGCCGCGGGTGGACGCGAGGCCGCCGCGACGTATCGTCGTCGGCGGGGCCCGCGGCGGCGGCTCCGAGCGACTTGCGGTAGACGATCGCCACGACGAGAAAGTTCAGCGCGAGGCCGGCCAGGGCGATCGGCGCCAACCGCGCTGAAAATCGGGCGTAGGAGATGCCCGACAACGAACCGATGATGATGTTCTGTGGATTGCCGGTGATCGTCGCGACGGAACCGACGTTGGATGCAGTGGCCAGGCCCACCAGGTAGGGAATCGGGGGGCGCTTGAGCTGGCGGCAAATCTGCAACACCAGTGGCGTCATGGCCACGCAGACCACGTCGTTGACCAGAAACGCCGAGAGCAAGCCGGACAAACCGATCGTGACGGCCAGCAGCGTGCGCGGACCGGCGAACCGGGCCGCGATGGCGTCGGTTGCCAAGGCGAAAAAACCGGAAAGCTTGAGGTACGCCGCCACCACCATCATGGCGAAAAGCAGCACCAGCGTATCGTAATCGACGGCCCGCGCTCCTTCGCGAAAACTGATCGCGCCCGTGGCCAGCATGGCGGCCGCGCCGAACAGTGCGATGCCGGCCCGGTCGATGCGCAGGCCGGGCACGCGGCCCATCGCCAGGGCCAGGTACGTCAGGCCGAAGATGGTCGAGACCACGGAAGTGGTAGCCATTGAGGTCGTCATCATTCAACTTTCGTAGCGGAACTCGTGAGAGTTCCGAATCGCACGCCACGCACCGGAATTCTCACGAATTCCGCTACGTTGGCCGCGCCCCTTACCGCGCTGGAGAACGATCATGTTCGATTCTCCCATTCACGTCGAGATCAACTTGCCGCCGACGGTTCGGCCGCCGGCGTGACGCGGACGACATCCTCTATGGGCTTGAGAGACTCCGGCACGCAGGCTACGACCAGTGCCGTGGCAACGGCGCCGACGGCCGCCAACAGTCCGAACAACCCCCGGTAGCCCAACGAATCGACGATCAGGCCCGACAGTGCCGGTCCCACGGCCGAACCGAACACTAGCGACGTGCCGACAATCACCTGGGCCTCGCTGACCCGGCGACCGTCTCCCAAGCGGTCGGTGACCCAGGCCGCGGCCAAGATGGAGAACAGTCCGCTCGCCAGACCGTCGAGCACTTGGACGGCGATCACTTCCCAAGGCGAGCGAGCCAGGGCCACCAGCGCCAACCGCACTGCCATCGTCGCCCAGGCAAAGATCAGCAAGGGGCGACGCCCCCAGCGGTCGGCCATCCGGCCGGCCGGCCGCGCGACGAGCATCCAAGCCAGCATGCTGACCACGAAGGCGTACGACAGCAGCCGCTCGGGCGCGTGCAGATCGCGTTTCAGGTACAAGCCCAGGTACACCCCGCCGGGCGCATTGCACGCATGGAACAGCACCATCGCCGCGATAAAGGCCATCAAGCCCCGGTCCTTGCGGAGCGCCTTTTGGGCCGGTGCCGGCGGTACCGCGTCGCGGGCGACCGACCGCGGTCGAATGAGGTTGTTCCGGTCATGAATCAACCAAGCCGCGGCAAACGCCAATCCCTGCACGACCGCCACCGGAACCAAGATGGAGTCGACACCCTCGCGCTCCGCTAGCAGGCTTCCGAAGAGGGCCACCGCGACGATGCCAATGGGCTTCCAGAACCGTAATGCGCCTAGCGCCGTGCCGACCTCGCCGGGTTTGGCAAGCGCCGCGGCCTCGGCGCCCGACAGGCTTTCGACCACCGCGCGGCAAATTCCATTCTCCGCGAACAAGATCACCAACAGGCCCAGCGGAAGCAGGTTGTTCGCCTGGGGCAACAGCAACGTGGCCGCGGCCAAGGCGCCGAGCGAGACCAGCAGAAACGGCTTGCGCCGCTGCCGCCGGTCGGACCAGAGTCCGAGCGGGAATTGGGCCAGGCCGCCGACCGCCGCCAAAGTCGAAACCAGGCCGATTTGCGCGTCGGTCAGTCCTTTTTGGCCGAGATACAACGGCAGGTACGGCAAGGTAAAACCGATTCCCGCCATCCCGAAAAAATAGGAGCCGTAGAGTCCGATCCGGTTACGCAAGTCCATCACAAAGTCCTCAGGTTCGAGCAGTAGCCTAAAGTAGCAGGCACACACCGTGTGCCGTAGCTTTGCGGCCACCGACGTCCACTCGCCGAAGGTTACGGCACACGGAGTGTGCCTACTACCATTGCCGTTCGCCGCTGCCTCGGCTGGCAATGAGACATTCTGGCACGAGAAAGTGGTGGCTGGTGGCAGAGCGTGAGCGATGCCCCGGCTAGATAGCGACCGGGGCATCGCTTACGCTCTGCCCCAGGCACCGTGAATGTTCAGTTCAAGGGCGGTGGCGCCGGCCGCGGTTCCGTCGGTGGGCGACGCGGGTCGCCCTCGCGCGGCGGCGCGCGATCGGGCCGTGCGCTCAGGAAAGTGCCGTCGGCTCGTCCGAGATGTTCGCCAACGTGGCTCCAGGCCTCGGCGGCGCGGCCCAATTCAGCGGCCTTGGCATAGTCGGCCGCCGCGTAGGCCTGGCGCGCCTGCTCGTAGGTCTGGCGGCAGGCCTCGAAAAACTCGCGCCCGGCGCCGGTCGCCGGAGTGGCCGGCTCGAATGCGACAATCCGGTCGCGCGCACGTTGCAATTCTCGGTAGGCGTGTTCCAGCGGCTGGTTGGCGCCTCCCCATTCGGCTGGCGGCGCGGGCAAGTCGGTGGCCGGGGGCAACGCGGCCAGGACCAGGTGGTGTAGGCCGCGGGCAGCATCGTGGGCCGCTTTGGCCAGCTCATGGGCGCGGTAACTTTCACCGCCGCGGAAAGCGTCATGCGCCCAGCGGTAAAGTTCCTTGGCGCGGAGCAGTAACTGGGCCGTCTGCGGCGGCTCGCGCTCGGCACGCAAGAGTGCCGCGACCTCGCTGAGTTTGTCGTAGGCCTTGCGCAGGTCGTGCGCGGGCCGGCCTTCCTTCGGGGGCTTGGGCGGCTTGGCTTCGCCGCGTTCGACGACGGCACCGCTCAAGCATGCCAAAACGGCCCCCAACACGGTCATCGGTAACCAACGATTCATGACGATATCCTCCTGATCCTGGGAAAACAGCCTGCCGGTTTCCGCGACATTGGCACGTGCTCGTCCGGCAGGCGACGGCGACGCACGTGACTGAACCGAGTTGCTTTGCAATCGCCGTGCCGCCGGATTCTGGAACACGTTTTCAAGGGGCCGTTCCAACTTCTTAGGCAGGATTCCAGCGTACCGTCGTGACGGTATGGCAGGTTGCAAACCTGCCCCGCAGCAAGTTCGGCCGCAGGTGGGCGATATCCTCCCGGTGCTGGGGGGAATTCCGCCCAACTTTCAAGAATGCGACTCACGTAACGCCTGGCAAAACCAATGGGTTCCTTGCGGCGTGCCAGTTTGCTTCGCCGTGTTTGTGGTGTCGTCCGTCCGAATCGTGCCGAGCGCCTCGCGAATCCGCCGTAGCAGATGTACTATCGCAACGGCAGCATCTAAGCTGAGCCAACGGATCTGCGAGTATCGCGCATGCCGCACACGAAGAGCGCTGCGGCCGCCGCAGCGATGGCCGCGAACACTTGGAACGCGGCGGCGAATCCCAGATGTTCGACCATGATCCCTGCCACGGGCGGTCCGACGACCCCGCCCAGAGCAAGCGCTGCTGCCAGCAGACCCACCAACGAATTGAAACAACCTATGCCCCGCGTAAGGTCGGCGCACATCGCCACCGCCGCCACGCCATAAATCCCGGCGCCAATGCCGTCGAGCGTTTGCAACGCGACCAATGTGGCGGGAGTTTGCGCCAGCGAGTAAAGAAAGATGCGCAGCGGCAGGGCGACAAAGCCGACCGCCAACACACGCTTTCGCCCCCAGGCATCACAGAGCCAGGCCGCGGCCAGCGCGACGGGGATCATCACCAGTTGAGCCACCAACACTACGGCCGCCACCTGGCGGTCGCTTCCGCCCAGATGCTTCACGTCCATTGCCACCAAGGGCATCGCGGGAGCATTGGCCAGGTGAAACAAGGCCGTCGACGCCAGGAGGACGGCCACGCGGCGGTCTCGCAGGAGCGAAAACAAGCTCGGTGGAGCGAGTCCTTCGGCGGCCTGGGAACTCAAACCGGCGGCACGCGCTTCGTCGAGCTCCGCTGGCCGGATCAATAAAACGGCTCCGACCGCGAGGATCGATGCCAGCGTCACGGCGCAGAAGATCGCCGTAGCCCCGAAATAGCTTACCAACACCATCGCTCCCACGGCGGCGGCAAGGTTTCCGGCATGGTTCCAGCTTTCGTTGACGCCCTTCGTCCGGTTGAAGCGTTCGTAACCCACCAGCCCTAGCGCGAGCGCGCCCAACAGAGGTCCGAAGAACGCATGCCCCACTCCGGCCAGAAACAGCATGCCGGCGACGGACCAACCGCGAGCGGGCCAGAACGGCAGCATCCCATAGCATATTCCTACCACCAGCGACGCGCCGACCAAGAGTCCACGGCGGTATGCGCAGCGATCGACAAGCACTCCCGCGGGAACTTGCATCAACAGCACTCCAAGGCCGGCCATGGCCGACGCCATGCCGATTTCATCAAAGCTCCAACCCTGACTGCGGAGGTGGTTGTTTGCGAAGGGCAGGGCCACGCCGCCGACTTCGGCCAGGAAGAAGTTCGTCGCGTTGAGCCCAATTCGGCTCTGCCGCGATGTCGCCGAGGCGATCGCTTGAAGTGGCGGCGGCGCCGTCGTCAAGGGGGCCACGGCCGTGGCAGTTGTCGCGACCACGCGCGAAGGCAAAAAGGCTTGCTCGGCGAGTCTCAACATGCGTCATTCCTCGGTTCAACAGTACGCGGTCGCTTTGACCATCGGCCATACCTGCGGAATTGGCGTGTATCGGCCCGTGCGATCGACTTGAAACGCCATGGCATCGCCGCCCTCCAGTCCGTCGTGATCGACAACTTCAACCTGCAGCCTGTGCTCGCCTTTGGCGAGCCCGTCGCTTTCCAGCGAATGCCCCCATTCGTTCGTCTCCGACTTCCGCATCGGGAACCACTCGCCGCCGTCGAGCCGGGCGCGGACGTCGCGAATCGCGCCAATGGGCCAGATGCGGACATGAATCCAGTCGAGTCCAGTGACGATGTGTTCATGACCCGTCGCGAGGAGTAGCCGCCGCGGGTGCGTGATCAGCACCAACGGACCACGGTCCTCGACCGAGCGATAGGTCACCGCCAGGTCGTCGCCGCGCAGATAAACGATCGTGTAACCCGGCGGTCCGCCTTCCGGGTCGCCGATCGAACGTGTCGTGATGGCCACGTTGCGGCCGTCATTGGCGATCTGCCCGTAGTGCGTGTGCCCAGAGAAAATGGCCGTGATCCTCCGGGTCTGAACGATTTCCCGCCAGGCGTCGATGCCCGGCCCTGCGAATTCCTCATAGACTTTGAACGGATAGTGGTGCTGGAACACGACGACGCGCTCGCCGGCGGCAAGCGATGCGTCGACCTCGTCGCGGAACCAAATCGATTGTTCCGGCGACAACCCTAACGGCGGGCAGTCGAGCGTGTTGAGACGAACGAAACGAAATCCACGTTTGGAAACGGCCCCATGGCTTTCGCCCACGTACTTGGTGAACCGCTCGATGGATGGATCCAAACCGACGTCATGGTCGCCTACCAAGGCATAGGATGGCACGGTCAAGCGCGCACGCAATTCACCGAATAGCTGAAACTCGTCCACCTCGGCGTGCTGCACGTTGTCGCCGATGAATTGGACGAAGTCTGGACGAATCCAATGATTCACCTGGTCCACCATCCAGTCGGCCGTGCGATGGTTTTCCAGACCGGGCCTGGTTAGATGCAGATCCCCGGGAATCACGATGATGACGGGCGATTCAAGCTGGCTCATGGCGTATGGTCGCGTATTGTCGCGGCGTCGATGGCAAAGTGAAGTTGGGTTTGGCTCCGCCGAAGGAAGCGAGACGAACGCAGTTGCAATTGCCGTGCCGGAGTTCATGCGGCTTGCCGTCGGACTCGATGATCGCATTTAGCCGGCGTCGCAATGCTGAAAGAAGCATACCGAGCGTCCCTTTGGGCAGAAATCACCCGGCGCGTGGGGGGATTTGCTCCCAGCGCTCCTCGGCGGCGTGTGGCAGCGGAAATCCGGGTGACCCAGAATCACGACCTCATTACGGCAACTCCACGCCTTGAAGCACCATGATCTCCTCAACCCCATCATCCTCGGCACACATCCGCGGTCTGGAATACTGCGTCGTGGCACGGTCATTGCGACCATGC
>Ga0307374_10006606_pt1 | contig 18168 bp, 23 predicted proteins | sample OX3MG_FD_202532 | JGI IMG/M metagenome (GOLD analysis project Ga0307374, IMG submission 202532) | Soil microbial communities from Risofladan, Vaasa, Finland - OX-3 | ecosystem: Environmental > Terrestrial > Soil > Coastal area > Acid sulfate soil | place: Finland: Risofladan, Vaasa | collected...
AGGGCGATGGCGCGGAGGCGGTCGAAGGCCATGGCGTAGCGGTAGACGTCGGCCTCGCGCTCGACGTACAGGTCGCTGGTCATGTTCTCCAGGTACACCACGTCCGGGGCGATCAGCTCGGGGAATCCCAGGATGGTGAACTCCCCGGTGGTCGCCGGGTGCGGCCCGGCAGCCAGGGGCAGCATCTGGAGGTTCACGCCCGGCTGGCCGGCTATCCGGGCCAGGTGCGCGAGCTGCTCGCGCATGACGGCGGCGTCACCGACCGGCCGCAGGATCGCGGCCTCGTCCAGCACCACGTCGAGCAGGAGCGGGGTGTCCCTGGCCAGCACGCGCTGGCGGTTCATCTTCACCTGGACCCGGCGCTCGACCTCGCCGGGCGGGGCGATCAGCAGGCCCGAGCGGATCACCTCGCGGGCGTACCGCTCGGTCTGCAGCAGGCCGGGAACGAGCATCGGCGAGTACCAGCGGACGGACTCTGCCTCGGCCTCCAGGGCGATCAGCGCGGTGTACTCCGGGCCGAGCGTGTCGGCGTAGGCGTCCCACCAGCCGCGCTGCCCGGCGCTCTGGCCCAGCAGTTCCAGCCGTCCGCGCTGCGTGCCGGTGACCTCGTACAGGTCGAGTACCCGCCGCAGGTCCGCCGGGCTCGGCGCGGTCTGCCCGGTCTCGATCCGGGAGATCTTCGACGGCGACCAGCCCAGCTGCGCCGCTGCCTCCTCGCCGGTCAGGGTGGCGGCGTCGCGCAGCCGCCGCAGTTCGGCCGCGAGCTGGCGGCCCCGGACGGAGGGCGCCCGCCTGTCAGCTGCCATGGTTCCTTCCCTCGCCGGCCGGAGCGTGATTCGCAGGCCCCATCCTGCCCGAGATCAGTCACGGGACGTACCCTACGCACCATCACAGAAGTTCCTGTGAGAACTTGCACGAAAATATCTGCGGTGGCATCCTATGGACACTGCCGGCGATACGGGAGGCGGCATGAACGAGACCATCACCAGCCCGGCCGCCGGGCTGAGTGAGAGCGGTAACGCCGCCATGAGCTGCGGCGAGCCGGGCGCGGCCCTGAGCGTGGCCGCCGGGATACTGGGCGCCAGCGGATTCGGTACCCGCCGTGCCGACGGCGAGGAAAGCCGGACCCTGATCGTCACCGGCCTGCGGGAGACGGCCTGTGAGGTCACCGATGACGACGGCCTTTTCCGGTGGGAGTACCACCCCGGCACCGGAGCCGACCCGGACCAGATGGCTGGCCGCGTGATGTGCCTGCTCACCGGCACCAGCCCGGCCGTTCCCGGCGCGCGGCCAGCCCGGCCCGCGCCGGGAACAGGGCTGAAGGGCCTGGTCGGCCACCGGCTCAGAGCCCGGGGGCTGGCGGTCAGCCTGGAGGTTTACGAGGACCACGTGACCCTCGACGTCGCGGCCGAGGTCTCGGTGACCAATCCCGGCCGCCCCGAGCGGCGGCGGGTGCACATCAGCGACGAAGGCTGGCTGCTGTGGGAATGCGGCTACGAAGCGGGTGCCGGAACCGCCGCCGTGATCGCCGCCGTCCTAGGCGACGACATCGCGCTGGGCTGCGTCCAGCGCGCGGAGCCGGCCCTGGCCGGCGGCGCGGCCGGGACACGCTGATGGCACTCGCCCTGTGGTGCGACGACCCGGATAAGGGCTATGCCTTCGACGAGCGGGAGGCCATCGTCGTTGACCCGGACGGCGGCCCGCTGTTCTTCTGCAAGGCGCATTCCGTGCGGGCGTTCGCCACCGCCTTCCACATGGCCGACACGGCCGGCCGCGCGGACATCCTCGTCCCGGCCCTGGGCGGCGCCTTCACCGTCATGCCTGCCGAGACCCAGGCCGCGCCCGCTGGCCCGGCAGGCGATGGCGCCGGGCAGAGCGACCCGGCCTCGGACGGCAGCAAGCCCGGCAAGAGCACGGGCGCGGCTGCGGCAGGCACGAGCCCGGAGGACCGGAGACGGCGAGCCCTGGCGGTCCAGGCCGCGCAGGCCCTGGGTGACCTGCTGGAACAGGAGCCACAGCCAGGAGGCAGGACTCCGGCCCAGGCAAGCTACGGCGGGCGGCCCTAACCGGGGAGAGGAAACCTTCTATGACTGGCAGGGCGAGTACCAGGACACCGTCGCATGACGGCTGCGCTCGCCCTGCCTGCAAGGGCGGGACCGGCGCTGTCCCCGGCGCTGCGGCTGCAGCCCCCGCACAGCCACGCAGCCCCGGGCTGAGCGGCGCTCCGGTGCCGGTCCCGCCCGCCCATGATCGGGGAACGGACATGGCAGCCGGGTGGCCGGTACAGGACTTCCTGGAGCTGGGCGCGCTGCCGGGCGCGGTCCCCTCCGCGCGCCTGCACACCCGGCAGATCCTGTGGGAATGGGCGCTGACCCCGCCGTGCAAGTCATAACCACGCAGGTTACGGCGTAGCTCCCCAGCAGAGGAGCCAACCCTCATGCCCGCGTATCTTAACAACGGCAGCGCGCGGAGCGGTGCTGCGGTGCCGCCTACTCACCCCGCCGCGGATCGCTCTGGCCGCGGTGCGCCCGGTCGCCGTGGCTGCTATGCCGTGGCCACGCAACGGGTGGCGAACGCCCGCAGCGCGGCGGGCTGGGGGCCGGGGGCGTGGAGCAGGCTGATGGTCATCGCGTGCACAGAGGGCCGGCGGACCTCTTCGGCGGCGAAGCTCTCGGCAGCCAGGAGCGACTGCAGGGTGCTGTCAGGCCTGCCGAATGCCTGCCAGGCCCGCGCGGTGTCGATGCAGAATCGTGCGCGGCGCTGCGCGGTGGGCAGTGCCCCGGGGGTGAGCCTGGCTGCGTGGCTGAGAGCGGAGGCGGGGTCGCCGAAGCTAGTGCGGACGCCGACCTGGTACTGGGTGACGTAGTCGGCGTCGAATCCCGGTGTTCCGGCCGGCAGGCGTGCTGCGGCTGCCGCGGCTTCGCTGATCAGTTCCAGGGCCTGGTGCTCGCGGCCTGCTTTTGCCGCGGTGTAGGCGGCGGTGCTCAGCAGCGAGGCATAGGCGGCGATGTCGCTGGCGGGTGCGCCGGGGCTGCCGATGTCCAGATCGAGGGCGGTGCTGGTGAGGATGGTGACGGCGGCCTGGTGGTGGCCCTGGCGGCGCATGGCGATGGAGACCCGGCGCGATGCTGCGGCGAGCGGGAGCGGGTCGCCGCCCCCTCGGGCGGCGCGGAGCGCGCGGTCGGCGGTAACCCAAGCCATGGCGTCCTGGCCGAGCTTCACGCACAGCTGGGAGGCCAGGCAGTAGGCGTCGGCGGTCAGGTGCAGCAACTGCTCGCGGTGCGCGGGCGTGTCTGCGGCGCTGGTGCTAGCTTCCAGCCGCGCGATGAGGGCGGGCAGGCGCTGGGAGAGCAGGTGGTACTGGCAGGCGTCGAAGGACGCCCGGGCGGCGGCGACGGAACGTTCCAGGAACGGGACTGGCGCTGGCAGGACCCGGTCGTGGTCGGGCGCTATGAGCAGGGCCTGCAGGTTCTCGATCCGGGGATCCACTGCTGCGGATGCCGCGAGCTGCCGGGCCGGGGCTGCGAGCATGGCTGCGCCGGTGAGCGAGGCCATGGCCGTGAGGAGCTCTCGCCTGTCCACAGCGTCACCGTCCTGGCCATCTGGCAGCTGATCGGTGACCACCCTAGTGGGCGGCGTCAGGGCAGATACGGATTCCGGCGCCGGCGGGTGCTCGTGTCGCTGGGCGGCGAGGCCGAATAACGCTGGCGGGATCGCCAGTATCGCGCAGAAGCGCCGCAGGGTGACCAGATCGGTGAGCGGTCGGCGGCCGGTCTCAAACCGGGAGATCGTCGCGGCCGAGTAACCGGTGCGGGCGCCGAGTTCAGCCTGGCACAGCCCGGCGGCATTACGGGCGAGCCGCAGCACCTGGCCGGGTTTCCCGGCCGCTGCGGCGGCCCTGGCTGCTCGGGAGTCCCACAGCGGATGCACGCCCATGGGCTCACCTGGCCCTTCGCTCGGCTGCCAGAAGTATTGTCCCGCACACGCTCCGGAATTGCCCAGTCGGCCGCTTTGCGGATCACGCAAAGATCATGCGTATCCCGCACGCATGCTTCCCCCGCCGCGCCGGGCGCGCTGTCCTGACGTTCGTAGGTATCCGCAGGCTTCTGAGCCTCCCCGGCAGCGGTCGGCGGCAGCGGCAGTCGCGGGATCCGGAGCTGTATCTGCCCGGAAGAGGACGGCAGACGCAGCAAGCAGGGAGGACGGCAGGTAATGTGCGAGTTCGTACTCGTCAGTGGCCAGCAGTGCGCAGCCGAGGCGGTCGGCGGCGAGGTCCGGCGCTGTTACCAGCGAGCCGGTGATCGGGGATTCCCTTCGGCGCGCGGGCTGCGAGCCGGGCCGCCCATCGCGGCTGCGGCCCGGCGCCAGGGCTCTGGGCAGGCCGGGGCCAGCAGGCCGGTGATGGTGCTGATCGAGGGTCTTGACCTGACAGGCAAGACCACGCTGGCGCGGATGCTTGTCGCCGAGCTAACGGGCCGCGGGATACCAGCGGTGCACCGCCGCGGGTTCCTCGCCCGCCGGCATCCGCTGGACTGGCTGCTGGAGCGCAGCGCGCCGGGCGACCGGCCGCGCAGCCAGGCGCTGAACGCCGCGTTCCTGTTCGGTGCCGTGCTGGACCGTATGATCGCCGCTCCGCACCGCAGCCGGGGGCTGGGGGTGGTGCTGGTGCAGGAGTCTTACGTGGACCGGGCGGTGGCCTATGGGGTGGCGGCCGGGCGGTGGCCGCTGGCGGTGGCGGCGGCCCGCTGCCCGCGGCTGTTCGCCCGGTTCGACCTGGCGGTGATCACGCACGCTCCGCCGGCCGCGCGCCTGGAGCGGCTGATCGCCCGGGGGGACGGGGACGCGGTGGACCGGCTGACCCTGACCAGTCAGGCGTTCGCCGGCACCTTCGACGAGGTCTTGGTGCGTGTCGCCGGACGGCACCGCATGGTGCTGCGGGTGGATACCAGCCTGCGCGGGCCGCAGGACATCGTGGACGAGATCGTCGGTGACATCGTCCCAGCCTTCCGGGCGGTGGCGAGCGGAGGCCCGCGGTGAGCCTTGTCGTGGTGGAGGGGATGGACTTCTCGGGCAAGTCCACGGTGTGCCGCCTGCTGCGGGACCGGCTGACCGGGCACGGCCTGACGGTCACCGCCTCGCGGACCTCGCTGGCCCGGGGCGTGATGCCTGCCCTCATCGAAGCGCTGTACCGGGCGCCGCTGCCGCCGCTGGCCCGCAGTATCGCTTTCCATGCGGCCTACCTGCCGGACCTGCGGGCAGCGCGCCCCGGCGGGCGGCGGGTACTGCTGCAGGAGTCGTACGTCTGCCGGGTGCTGGCCTACGACCAGGCCCGCGGCCGGCGGGTCCTGGCCTGGTGCGCCCGCTACCTGGCGGCACGACTGCACCGGAGGGTGGATCTGGCGGTGCTACTGGACTGCCCCTACGAGGAACGCCGTGCCCGCTGGCAGGCAGCGGGCACCGCGGGCCGGCGCGACGCCCGGCGCTTCAGCACTGCCCGCCGCCCGTTCGAGGAGCGGCTGTCGATGCACTTGTCGCAGGCGGCGCACGCGGCCGGGTACACGGTGGTGCCCGCCGGGGGCCGCGACGCGCACCAGGTCGCAGCTGAGATCACCGCCCTGGTACTCGCTCTGCCCGAGCTGCCGCGATGAGTACGGCGGCGGCGTGGCCGCTGCGCCCTGGGCTGTACGTGGCGGGCGGATGCCCGGAGGACTGGGACCTGCCGCAGCGACCGGGCACAGTGGTGTCCTTGCGACGGCGCGCCCCGCACCTGCCCGACTACGGCGCGCTGCGGCCACCGGTGCTGCTGCACCGCCCATGGCCGTACTGGCAGCTGCCCGACCCGGTCGGCGTGCTGCACGACCTTGTCGCCGAGATCGAGCCGGCCGCTGAGGCCGGCGTCGTGGTGGCGCACTGTGCGCTGGGCCTGGACCGGGCACCGGTGGCCGTCATGGCCGTGCTGCTGCACGCCGGCCGTACCTGGCCGCAGGTGCTCGCTGGCTATGAGCAGCGCGGTGTCCGGCTGCCCCGCTCGGACGCCCTGGACGTGCTGAGCGCCTACGCGGCCACGCTCAGCGGCCCGGAAAGACGGTGAAACAGTGGTCCTGGTCCTCGACATCCTCGCTCCCCGCACCCCGTACTTCCTGCCCGAGCAACTTCACCAGGGCCTGGGCGGCAACGAGGCCACCCTGGTGCTGTGGTGGCGCGCCCTGCGCGCCCGCGGCGTGCTCACCCGCGTCTACCTCGCCGGGCACACCTGCGGCAGACCTGTCGCGGGCTGGGGCATCCTGCGGCGATACGCAGCTGCGCCAGGACCAGCTGCGGACGTGGTGATCGGGTGGCGCGACGCCGCGCCGCTGGCCTGCGCCCCGCCCCGGGCGCTGACGATGCTGTACACCGGGGACCGCGTCACCCCCAACCTTGACGCCCTCACCGCCGGCTGCGACCTGGTGTTCGTCGGCTCGCCCGCGGCATACGACCGCTACAGCCGCCAGCTACGGCCGCGCCGCGGCTGGCTGGTCGACTCCTGCGGGCACGCCCTGCCCGGCACCGCGCAGGTGCCGCGGCGGCGCTGGCGCTGCGTGCACGCCTCGGCCCCGTATCGCGGGCTGGCTCCCCTGCTGCAGCTGTGGCCGCAGATCCACCAGGCGCTGCCGGACGCGGAACTCCTCGTCCTCGGCGGCTACCAGCTGTGGGGCTACCGCGAGCGTGTAGCCCGCGACCTGGCTCTGCGCGAGGTCCCTGCGCTCGCGGACCCGCCGCCGGGAGTCCGCTACCTCGGGCCGCTTCCGCGTGAGCAGTACGCCCGGGCTCTGGCCAGCGCCGAAGTGATGCTTTACCCCACCGCCTACGAGGAGATGTGCTGCATCGCCGCCCTGGAGGCCGCCGCCTGCGGCACCGTGCCCGTGCTCTCAGCCGTCGGCGCCCTTACCGCCCGCGTCCAGCACGACCGCACCGGCCTGCTCATCGACGGCGACATCACCCAGCCCCGCGTACGCGCCCGCTTCGCCGGGCAGACCGTCCGCCTGCTGCGAGACGTGCCACGGCTGCGCCTGCTGAGCACGAACGCCCGGGCCGCTGCCGCCGACCACACGACCGACCGTGTCGTTGACCGGCTCCTGGAGGCCATCAGCCGATGAGCATACCCGGCCCCCGCCCGGATCCCGGCGGCCTGCTCGTCGCGGTCGTCACCCACACCGCGCCCCAGACGCTCCAGGAGATCCTGCACGCGCTATGCGACGCGGCCGGCCCCCCTCACGTGCTGGTGCTGTTCACTGGCGGCCCGGCCAGCAGGCACCTGACCGCAGCCCAGAAGGCCGCCGCCGACTGTGGGACGGACATCCTTCTCACCCCCGGCCCCCAGCGCATCGGCACCGCCCGGGCCTGGCTCATCACCCAGATGCCCGGCCCGGCGCGCCACGGCCCGGACACGGTGGCCTTCCTCGACGACGACTGCGTGCCCCGCCCCGGATGGCACGCCGTGGCCCGCGCGGCCACGACAGCAGGAGCCGCGCTGGCCTTCGGCCCCCGCTACCCCGGCCGCCTCACCGGCCTTGGCGCACGCGTCCGGGCCGCCGAAACCGCCCGATCACGCAAACTGCGGGCAGTCGCAGCACCGGGACCAGTGACGGCACCGCAGATGCTGGTGGCCGGCGGCAACATGATCGTCTCCCTGGACGCCGTACGAAGACTGGGCATCACCGACCCCGCCTTCGCTGCAGGCGCGTTCGAGGACGTCGACCTGCAGCTGCGCGCCCAGGCAGCCGAAGAGACAGTCGAGTACTGGCCCGGCCTGGCGGTCGACCATCACGACGCACTCACCGCCTGGCAGCTGCTGCGCAAGAGCACGCTGTCCGGCACCGGCATGGCCGCGTGCGCCGCCCGCCACGGCGACGCCTTCTGGCGCTGCTGCCGCTGGCGGCCAGCACGGCTGCTGGCCCGCCGGCTCGCACCCGCCCTCGCCGCCGCACTCTGCGCTACCGCATTACCGCCGGCCCGGCATCTGCCGATCCTGGCCGCCGCAGCCCTGATGGCCATAGCCGCGGCGGCCCACGCCCCAGCTCGCCGGCGCCTGGCGGTGCCGGCCCTGCGGACCCTGCGGGACGTGGTCCTGGCCTTGTCCTACCTCGCCGGGCGAGCGCGCCTGGCTGCGGCGAGCCGCTAGCCCGCGTACTCCTGTCGCGCGCCCCGCGCCAGGGTGATATCCCACCGCCGGCTCGCCAGGGCGGCGGCAGCGGCGAACTGGGCCTCGCCACGACTGCCCCAGCCCAGCAGGTCCGGTGCCCGAAGCGGCGCGACCATCAGCCGCCGGTAGACGCGCCCGGTACACGGATCGGCCGCCACCGGGCACAACTCCTTGATCAGGCCGGCCATCCGCACCTGCGCGTAAACCTCGCCGTCCTCCTCGACCAGCTGATATCCGAGCGGCACCACGTCGCTGACCCGGACCTGGCTCTCCTCCATGCACTCGCGTTCCAGCGTGCCCAGCAGCCCGGCATCGACCGGCTCCGGAGTGCCGCCCGGCAGATTGCACCGGCCTTCATCGTCCTGCAGCAGCACCCGTCCCGACCGGTCGAACAAAATCCCGTACACCTGCCGCACCGGAACGCCGTCCGGGACCGGCCAGTCCTGCACCCACCTGATGCCCATGCAGAAGACGCTACCGGCTCGCCGACAGTGACTACGGCGGCTGCCCCAGCTGCTGGCTGGGCAGGACCGCAGCGGTCACCTGCGCTTCCTTCGCGGAGTTAGCAGGGCCGGTGGCGGCGAACCGAGCGATGCGCCCCTGTACGTGCCGAGCCGGAACGTCGGGCACGCGGTCAACGACTGCCATGGCGTCACGCGGGCCGGTCGAACTGTCCCCCGCTCTGGACATCACCCCCGGGCCCGGCGAGTCACGGGCGGTGGGCATCACGGCGAGCATGCTACCCAGCTCGGCCCGACGATGACCTCGCCAGGTAGCGCCACCACCGCATCGGGACGAACCCTCCGGGTCTAGAAGGCCTCTGCGTCAGGCAGTTCGCCGACGCCGGCGAGGAACAGCGTCTGGCCGGTGGGAGCGGGCTCTGTCGTGCCCCACTCGTTCGTTGTGACGAGCCCGGGCTGGATCAGCTCGAACCCGGTGAAAAGGCTCTCGATGTCGCTGGGCGCTCGCAGTGTTACCGGCGATCTCGCGCTGTCCCAGGCCCGGGCGGCTTCTTCTGCCGCATCGGGTCTCTCGCCCTGGGAGGCATGCGACAGCACGAGATAGCTGCCAGGGGCCATCTGATCGCGGAAGGTGGCAATAATCTCGCCCGGGTTCTCGGCGTCGGTCACGAAATGCAAGATGGCCACCATCAGCACGGCGACCGGCTCGGACCAGTCGATCAGGCGGGCCGCGCCGGGGTCGTCGATAATGTCCCAGGGCCTGCGCAGGTCATGGGCGACAGTGACAATATTCGGGGACTGCAGCAATTCGCGGTTAAGCGCGATGACAGCCGGGTCGTAGTCGACGAACAGCACGCGAGGGTCGGTGACAATCTCCGCGGCGATCTCGTGGACCGGGCCGGCTGTCGGGAAGCCCGACCCGATGTCGATGTACTGGCGCACGCCCCGCCGGGCGATGTACCGTACCGCGCGCTGCATGAACGCCCTGTTCTCCAGGGCGATGGGACGTGCTTCCGGGGCGATGGCCAGGGCCCGCTCCGCTGCTTCCCGGTCGGCCGCGGAATGATGGGTACCGCCGAGAAAGTAGTCGTACATGCCTGCCGGGGTGGACACGGCGACGGCGGAGCCGGGCGGTCGCTGAGAGCTGCTCATCTGCTGTTCCCCAGGGTTGTTATTGTCTAGTGAGTGAGAATGGTGCCCACGGGAAATCCGCTGCTTTTGCGCCAGTGGGCTGTGGACAGGTCCATGACTGGTTCACTCAATCTGCTGCTTGAGGTAGGTGCGGGTTTCCTCGGGGTCGAGTGCTGCGGTGGTGAGCTGCTCGAATCTGAGTTTATAGGTTTCCAGCTCGTCGGTTTCTTCGAGCATCCGGTCGTCGATGGTGGTTTCGAGGTAGACGACGTCGCGCTCGGTGGGGTCGGGGAATTCGAGGTAGGTGAAGACGCCTCCGGCGCCGGGGTAGATGCCGGCGGTGAGCGGGAGGAGCTGGAGGTCCACGTTCGGGCGGGCGGTGATGCCGGCGAGGTGGCCGAGCTGGGCGCGGCGGATGCCGGGGTCGGTGATCCGCAGGAGGGCGTTCTCGTCGGTGATGGCGTGCAGGTGGCAGGGGCCGGGGTCGCGGGTGAGGATCTCCTGGCGCGCGATGCGGGCGTCGACGTGGCGGCGGGTCTCGGCCGGGTCGGTGATGCCGGCGGCGCGGGTGACCATCTCGATGTAGGCGGGGGCCTGGAGCAGGCCGGGGATGAAGGTCGTCTCGAAGGTGCGGATTACCGAGGCCCCGGCCTCGAATCCGGGTAGCTCGTTGCTGAAGACGTCGCTGAACTTGCTCCACCAGCCGCGCTGCCGTCCCTCGCGGGCCAGGGCGATCAGCGCGTCGCGCTCGCGGCCCTCGACGCCGTACAGCTCGCACAGGTCGGCGACGGCGTCGCTGTTCGGCTCGATCCACTTGGCTTTCTCGATGTAGTTGAGCTTGCTGGCGCTCCAGCTGAGCTGCAGCTGGACCTGGGTGGTGGTGAGGCCGCAGGCCTTGCGCAGCTCGACCAGTTTCCGGCTGAGCGAGCGCTTGCGGATGGTGGGGCTGTAGCCGTCCGCCCGGATGTCATCCATGGGTCTTCTCCTGCCTCGCTGGCCTGGCGGTCAGCAACGATAGCATGCGATTGTTTTAGAGAATCTAATCGTAGAGGCTTGATATGTGATGCATGCTAGGTACGGTAGCTACCGCAACACGTATCACGCGCTGGTGACTGGCAGCCCCGGGGGCACCGCAGTGCCGCGGACGGCTCCGGCGCTAGTCCGGCCAGCAGCGCCCGCCCCATCAGCATCCGGGACCATCACCGTCCGGCATGACCGGCGGCAGACCCTGCGGCCTCCCGGCCGCCGAGGAGGGATGACATGAGAACCGGTGTCGCGCTGCTGGGCAGCCTGACCATCCCCGGCCGGCCCGAGCACGTGGCGGAGGCTCGCGCGTTCGCCGCCCAGAGACTCGGCGATGGCTGGGCGTGCGCGGACACGGCGGTCCTGCTGACCTGCGAGCTAGTGACGAACGCGCTGCAGCACAGCGACTCGCGCCGCGACGGCGGAACCATCACCGTCACGCTGATCGCCGTCCCCGGCGGCATCCGGGCCGAGGTCATCGATGAGGGGAGCGCAACGGTACCCGCCCTGCGCCCGGACCCCCCTGAGCCAGCGGAACTGGCTGAAAGCGGGCGGGGCCTTCAGCTCGTCGACATGCTCTCCGCCCGGTGGGACTACTGCCGCGACGAGGCCGGGACGGTCACCTGGTTCGAGTTAACAGAGCCACCATCATGAGTGTGAGCTTCGGTGCTGTCCGGCCGGGCGCTTTCACTGTGTGCCGGCGCCGGGCTTGACGATCGGATCGCCGTGGCTGCCGAACAGCGCGTCCATCATCTGCTCGGTGAGCGGGCAGGGTGCGCGACGCGCCAGGCGACCTCATCCGGGCGGGCTTGCGGCATCCCTTCGACGGTAGAGGCGGGCATCAGCCTTCTGGGCCGGGACGCGCGGGGCGTCACTGATGTGACAGGCCATGGTCCCTTTCCCTGTCACATCAGGTCGAGCGGGCTTGCGTGCATCTCCTCGATGGTCTGTGGCCGCCACTCGTTGACCGCTCACCGGCCCTTCTCCCATGGCGGTTCGTCCTGGTCGGCGCGGATGTCGTAGACATAGCCGTCAAGCAGCAGCCACCGCAGGGGCGTGCCATCGGCGGACACCAGGTGGGGGCCTGCCCCGTCGGTGCCTGGTGCCCACGCGGGCACGGCTGGCTCGGCGGTGTCGTCGCCGAACCGGGCAGGGCTGGTCACCAGCGCGGCCTCGGGCTGCGGCGGGTCCCAGGGCAGGTTGCTCACGGGCTGGCAGCGGCACCAGGCGCCGTCTGCCTCGGGGACCTGGCGGAAGATGTAGTGCCGTCCGGCCTCCCACCGCGCGTCTGCCAGGCCACCGGATGCGGGATCTTCAAGGCGGATGCCCTCGGCCGTGCTGGTGGCGGGGTCGACGTCGAGGAACCCGACCAGCCACCCGCTGTACTCGGCAGGGACCCGGGTCATTTCCGGATGGCGGCGTTCCATCTCCTCGCGCGCCGCGTACCAGCGGTCACGGGGGCTGCCCTCGCCGCTGCTCTGGCCTGTCATTCAGGCCCTCCTTGCGGTTGCGGCATGGCCTGGAAACACGACTTGCACCACAGCGCTGTCCAGTCGTCACCGCAGACGGCGATCCACCTGGTGGTGGAGTGTCCTGCGCACCGGGCGCAGGTGATCTCGGTGGCCCGGTCCAGCTTGTAGAGCGTCACCTCGCCCCGGACATCGGCAGCCTGGGCGACCCTGTCGCGGAGCCGGCTCACGGCTCAGACCGCCCGGCCCGGGTCGGGCGCGCCGGGCCGCGGCTGTGCCCGCCACGCCGCTTATCCGCCAGCGCCCGGTCAGCATCGCCTAAGAGAGAGAACCGCTTCAGCCCGGCCCGCGACGGCTGACCTGCGAGGCGGCAGTGCACCGCCGCCTGCTCATCGCTCAGGAACTCCACTGGCACAGCCCCAGACGTACGGGCCCGGCGGGCATAATCGCGCAGACACCCTCAACGTACAGTCGTGTTCCGATTCTCCTCAACCCCCAGCTACAGGGCCGGACCACCGAGCCGCTGATGGGTGGGCACGGCAAGGCCCCGGCACGCTGAGGAGACGGGGTGCAGCACGGCGGCCCTTCATCACCGCCGCCAAAGCCTTCTCCGCCCAGGCTGACCCAGATTGTGGGTCTTGACCCATGCCTGGGTAAAGCTCAGGATGTCATTGAGGACGCCGCCCATGACAGGGAGATCACGTGAAGCTGGTAACGATCGGGATCGATGACAGCACCGACGGAGTTAACGACTGTCCCAAGATCATGGACGATGCGGACACCGACGACGGGCCCATCTACGTGCAGGGCTGGCCGGTGACCGAGACGGGTGCCGTTGCCCAGGCCATGCCGGGGCCCGGTGAGGTGCTGTGCGCCGTCCCGCGGCAGGCGTTCGTGCGGGCCGCGCGGCGGATACTTGGCGAATGACACCTGCTGAGCTGTTCGAGACGTTCCGCGAGTCAGCGTTCAGGCTGGAGACCCTGCAGTATTACGTGCTGGCCGAGGACGAGCCCCGGCGGCGGGCGTTCCGCGAGGGGCGCCCGCTGCCGCCCCGGCCGGGCAAGACTGACTCGATGCGCCTGGTGCGCGACGCCGTCGCGAGGGGCAGGCGAGTTCACCGCGTGCACGTTGTTGACCTGCCGCTGTCTGACTACATCCGGTACGAGCTGGCCGTGTACCCGGAAAACATCGCTGCTGGCGAGGACGTGCGGATCGCCCGCCGGGCCGCCCATCCCGGCCTCGGGGAACTCGACACTGACTTCTGGCTGTTCGACGCGGAGACCGGCCACGCTGCGGTCGTGTGGTTCCGGTACACGCCAGACGGTCAGCTCATTACCCGGGACTACAGCGACGACGTCGGCGATGTCAGCCGGGCCCGCGGCCAGCGGGATCTCGCCCTGGCCCGCTCCCTGCCGCTCACCGAGTTCATGGCGCTGCCGGCCGCTGGATGACATCGGGTCACATTCCCCAGCCGCTTCGCCGTCTGGGCCTGGCGCTGCGGGGGCTGCGCCGGGATGCCGGCCTGACCGGGCAGCAGGTCGCTGAGCAGGCAGGGCTCAGCCAGTCGACGGTCTCCCGCATCGAACTGGGCCAGGCCATGCCCTCGCTCGCGGACGTCGAGAGCTGGGCGCATGTGACCGGCGCATCCCCGGAGCACCTCCGGGAGCTGCGCACGCTGGCCGAAGCCGCCGCCGTGGAGACCATCACCTGGAGCAAGGCCACCCGCCGCGGGCTGCCCGAGCTGCAGAAAGACGTGCGCGGGCTGGAGGCGACCGCAGCCACCATCCTCAACTTCCAGCCCACGATCATCCCGGGGCTCCTGCAGACCGCCGACTACGCCCGCCGCCTCGTAACATCCGGGTACCCGGGCAGCAGGCCGGACATAGCCGCCGCCGTCACCGCCCGGCTGGACCGCCAGGCCATCCTCTACGACGACGCCAGGCACCTGGACTTCGTGATCGCCGAGGCGGCGCTGCGGTGGAGGCTGGGGCCACCGCAGATGATGCTGGCCCAGCTCGACCGCGTCGCGAGCCTGGCCACGCTGCCCAGCGTCACCGTCGGGATCATCCCCCAGGCGGCTGAGGTGGCGGCCTGGCATATCCACGGGTTCGCCATCCTGGACGACCGCAGCGGCGGCGCTCCCCTCGTCCGCGTCGAGACGCTGACCACCGGGCTGTCGATCAGCGACCCGGATGCGGTCGAGCGCTACCGGCAGGCGTTCGGCCTTCTGCGGGATGCAGCCGTCTTTGACGACGAGGCAGGCGCCCTGATCCGCGCGCTGATGGCCGGCCTGCGCGAGCCCGGGTAGGACGCCAGGCTGCCGCGCCTGCCCCTCTCACGCTGCATGGGTATTGACCCATACCCATGCTGTGGGTAAGACTAGTCGTATGGAGACGCGAGCCCGGCCCGAGCCCGGGCGGCGGGAAGGCACGCGCCGGCCAGCCGGGACCCGGGCTGGCGCACTGTAGGGCGCTCGCATGCCAGGACTAGAAGTCCAGGTCGCCGCGCTTGATGCTGGTGATCAGCTCGCGGAAGGCTTCAGGGCTGATGACGTGCACAGGACCCTGAGGGTCCTTGCTGTCCCGGATCGCTACCGAGCCGGGGACCACTGCGACTTCAACGCACTGGTTCCCGCCGCCCGTCGATTTGCTGCTTTTGCGCCAGTGGGCTGTGGACAGGTCCATGACTGGTTCACTCAATCTGCTGCTTGAGGTAGGTGCGGGTTTCCTCGGGGTCGAGTGCTGCGGTGGTGAGCTGCTCGAATCTGAGTTTATAGGTTTCCAGCTCGTCGGTTTCTTCGAGCATCCGGTCGTCGATGGTGGTTTCGAGGTAGACGACGTCGCGCTCGGTGGGGTCGGGGAATTCGAGGTAGGTGAAGACGCCTCCGGCGCCGGGGTAGATGCCGGCGGTGAGCGGGAGGAGCTGGAGGTCCACGTTCGGGCGGGCGGTGATGCCGGCGAGGTGGCCGAGCTGGGCGCGGCGGATGCCGGGGTCGGTGATCCGCAGGAGGGCGTTCTCGTCGGTGATGGCGTGCAGGTGGCAGGGGCCGGGGTCGCGGGTGAGGATCTCCTGGCGCGCGATGCGGGCGTCGACGTGGCGGCGGGTCTCGGCCGGGTCGGTGATGCCGGCGGCGCGGGTGACCATCTCGATGTAGGCGGGGGCCTGGAGCAGGCCGGGGATGAAGGTCGTCTCGAAGGTGCGGATTACCGAGGCCCCGGCCTCGAATCCGGGTAGCTCGTTGCTGAAGACGTCGCTGAACTTGCTCCACCAGCCGCGCTGCCGTCCCTCGCGGGCCAGGGCGATCAGCGCGTCGCGCTCGCGGCCCTCGACGCCGTACAGCTCGCACAGGTCGGCGACGGCGTCGCTGTTCGGCTCGATCCACTTGGCTTTCTCGATGTAGTTGAGCTTGCTGGCGCTCCAGCTGAGCTGCAGCTGGACCTGGGTGGTGGTGAGGCCGCAGGCCTTGCGCAGCTCGACCAGTTTCCGGCTGAGCGAGCGCTTGCGGATGGTGGGGCTGTAGCCGTCCGCCCGGATGTCATCCATGGGTCTTCTCCTGCCTCGCTGGCCTGGCGGTCAGCAACGATAGCATGCGATTGTTTTAGAGAATCTAATCGTAGAGGCTTGATATGTGATGCATGCTAGGTACGGTAGCTACCGCAACACGCATGACGCGCTGGTGACAGCTCTGAGAGTGTCACCGTCCCCGGCCTGGCCAGCCAGTCACGATCCATTGGTGGTGGGTGATGAGCACCGCGCTCGCGGACACGCCAGCCGCGAACAGCCGGCACGCCGCGACAGGCCAGCCGCCTCCGGCCGGGCACATGCCGCGGGCCGATCCCGCCACCAGCCCGGCACCCGCCGCCGCGGGGCACGCCACGCCGGCGCTGCCCCGGCGGATCCGCGACGCCCGGAACGCGGCCAGGCCGGGCAGGAAGGCTCCGCTGCCCGCCGGGCCTGAGACGCTGCGCCGGGTCCTCGACGGCCTGAACCGGCTGTGAGATCCGCCAGCGATGACCAGTGCGGCACACCGCTGGCCACGGGCTGCGCCCGGCGGCCGACCGGGAATTACCAGGCGAAACGCGGCACCCGCGCACGGCAGGGAAGCCGCCACGACCGATCCGGGAGCCGGGCATGGACCCGTGTGAGCAGTATCTGATCGCGCTGCGCGATGAGCTAGCCCGGCGGAGCGCGCGCTGTGAGCTGGATGAGCGCGGCATCTGGCCCCGGCTGCGCATCTACTGCCCCGGCGAGACCGCCGGCGCGGAGTTCGACAACAACGTGGTCGCCGCTCCCATCAGCGGCCAGTGGTGCTACTGCTGGCCATCGGCCACGCCGATCGGCCCCGTCAGCAACCTCGCGCAGGCAGCCGAGACCATCATCGACGAGCTGGGCATCGGCAGCGAGGACGAGGGGACGAACGTCGCGTCCCTGGCTGCCCAGCGGATGCTGCGGCAGGCACGGTCGGAGATCTGCGGAACTGGCCATCGCGGGTTTCGGGGTTGATGTCGTGGACCGCTGGACTGACGGCCGACCGGCGGTGCTGGCGGTCACCAGCCCGGCGACCGGCGCCTGCGCGGAGGTCACCGCGCACGGCACCGAACTGGAGCTGAGATGCCACAGCGGCCCCGCCGGCGGCGCTGCCGGGCTCATCACCGCGCAGGTCGCCGCTGTCCTGACTGCCAGCGCTGGAGGCGGCGCGGGCGGCGCGCCGCCCGCTGCGGCGGGTCAGCAGCCCGAAGCGAGCCCGGTGCAGCGGCTGGTGCTGCTGGCCCAACTGCGCGCCGAGCTGGCCGGGCTGGGAGTACGGGCGTCGCCGCAGCCCGGCGGGCGGTCGCTGGGGATCTGGCCGGGCCTGTACGCGGGCCTGAGCCAGGACGGCACCCGGTACGGGTGGACCGCCGAAGGCGGGATCCGCACCCACCCCTGCGATGACGCCGAGGGCGCCGCCCGGCGCATTCGCGGCATGCCGCGACATGCTCGCCGACGGTGCGCCGGAGTGGCAGGCATGACCGGCACTCACCCGGCGAGACCGGGAGCCGCGCGGTGCCGGGCCGACACCGGTGGCGCGCCGGAGATGCTGTGCGCGGGAGCAGCCGGTGACCTGGCCTGAACCGGTGCCGTCCGGCCGGGCGCTGGCGGCATTGCGCGCTGAGCTGGACGCCCGGGGCATCGCCACGGCCGGCCTGGCCATCACCCGCCTGCAGGGCACCTTGACGCTGGCCCGCGGCCCTGCTGTGGGGTACCGCTGCGGCTGGCTGTTCTGGCCCGCCGGACGGCTCAGCCGTGACGGCCGCCCGCTGTATGCCATTCACCAGGCCCGGGATCCGGCCGGGGCGGCCCGCCGGCTGGCGCTGCCCAATGTCGGCGAAGATGACGCTGGCGCCGGGCCAGTGCGCCTCCAGCAGCGCGGTCAGCTGGTTCGCCGTGGCCACCCGCGTGTCGACGAGGTCGCCTCGGGTGCGGGTCACGGTGCGCATGGCTGGCTCGGCGGCCGTGCTCACGAGATCGTCGTTCCGCTGGCTGCCACCACGCCGCCCGCCCGCGCCCCGGCCGCCGTGACCATCTCGGGGCCGCTTCCGGTCATCGGACCTGAGCACGGGGTCCTGCAGGGGCACCGAGATGATGCTCTTTGTAGGGACTCGGCGAGAGCCGGGGTGACGGCCTCGGTCGGTTGCCGGAAAACGGCCACTGTGACACCGCCGCCCCCGGCTCTTGCGGGGCTGTGAACCGGCAACAGGAGCGGGTCCATGCGTGGCTCGCCTGCGCCACCCGTGAGGATCTCAGCGCCGGGGCCGGGGCCGGCCTGTGGTTCGGAGCGCCGGCGGTGGCCTTCGCGCTGTCCGCCGCCGCCCCGCCTGGGCAGTACCGGTGGGCCTCGCAGGCCCTGGACACCGCCGTTACC
>Ga0307374_10006607_pt1 | contig 18166 bp, 17 predicted proteins | sample OX3MG_FD_202532 | JGI IMG/M metagenome (GOLD analysis project Ga0307374, IMG submission 202532) | Soil microbial communities from Risofladan, Vaasa, Finland - OX-3 | ecosystem: Environmental > Terrestrial > Soil > Coastal area > Acid sulfate soil | place: Finland: Risofladan, Vaasa | collected...
CAGGGCGTGGATCGCGTCACGGCGCGGAATCGCGAACAATTGCTCGGCGCTCGCGGCGGCCTGCCCTCCCTCGCTCACAGCCATCTTCGGTGTCATCCCCCAGTCGACACCGCTGGCGGAGACCGCGCGGCGTTGTGAACTATTTAGGCGTCGCCGCGGCGGCGCGCAACTTACCCGATCGAACCTGTCGGAGCGGGGACCGGCGGGGGCCGGCGCGCCGGGGCGATCGAGTCCCCCCTTGCTTGACTGTAATTCGGGGCTGTTCTTATAGTTGGACTTCTAAGTCGGCTATTTTCGAACCATAGGCGGAAGCGCTGGAAAACCCACGACTTAGTTAATGGCTGTAGGCGCCCGCCGGGCCGCCCGGCGGCGATGGAGATGGCGGCGCGGCGCGCTATAATGTTCGTTACGTGGCGCGCCGGCCGGGCCGGGACCATCTATCTTCGGCGCGCGGCGCAGCGTTTGAGGGCGGGCCGCAGAGGCCATCAGAGGTGACGATATGACGCAGCTGGAATTTGCACGCAAAGGGGAAATTACCCCGCAGATGGCCGAGGTCGCGCAGGACGAGGGACTCGCGCCCGAGGATGTACGCGCGCTGGTCGCCAGCGGCGAGGCGGTCATCCCGCGCAACGCCCATCACGAATTTCGCGCCATCGGCATCGGCAAGCGGATGCGCACCAAGGTCAACGCCAACCTCGGCGCGTCGAATTTCCATCAATTGCTCGATGAAGAGATCGAGAAGCTCTACACCGCGGTGCGCTACGGCGCCGACTCGGTGATGGATCTTTCGACCGGCACCGACCTCGACAAGATCCGCGCCGAGCTGCTGTCGCGATGCCCGGTGATGCTGGGCACCGTGCCGATCTACCAGGTCGCCTCCGAACACTCGATCATGGATTTGGAGACCGAGTACTTCCTCGACGTCATCGAGCGCCAGGCGCGCCAGGGCGTCGACTACATGACGCTGCATTGCGGAGTGACCAAGGAAACCGTCCGCCGCCTGCGCGGCCATGGCCGTATCGAGGGTATCGTCTCGCGCGGCGGCGCGTTGCTGGCGGCCTGGATCGAGCGGACCGGCAACGAGAATCCGCTCTACGAACATTTCGACGAAGTCTGCGCGATCCTGCGTGCGCACGACGTGACCATCTCGCTCGGTGACGGGCTGCGTCCCGGCGCGACCGGCGATGCGACCGACCGCGGGCAGATCGCCGAGCTGCTGGTGCTGGGCGAACTGACCGAGCGGGCGCGGGCGCTGGGCGTGCAGGTGATGATCGAGGGACCGGGCCATGTGCCGCTCGATCAGATCACGGCCAATGTGCAGCTCGAAAAGCGAATCTGCGGCGGCGCGCCCTTCTATGTGCTGGGTCCGCTGACCTGCGACGTCGCGCCCGGCTACGATCACATCACCGGCGCTATCGGCGGCGCGATCGCGTCGGCCGCCGGCACCGATTTCCTGTGCTACGTGACCCCGGCCGAGCATCTGCGGCTGCCCGATAACGACGACGTCCGCGAGGGCGTGATCGCGACCCGGATCGCGGCTCACTCGGGCGATCTCGTCAAGGGCGTGCGCGCGGCCAAGCTCTGGAACGACCAGATGTCGCGCTATCGCAAGGCGCTGGACTGGGACGGGATGTACGCGATGGCGATGGACCCGGACAAGGCGCGCCGTTACAAGGAAGAGAGCGAAGCGGCGGGCTCCAACGTCTGCAGCATGTGCGGCTCGCTGTGTTCGATCAATATCGACAACGCCGCGCTCAAGTTCAGCAAGCGCCGCGCACTCGGCGAGGCCCCGGCCCATGCCGGTGTCAACTGACGAGCGCCGGCTGCTCGATCAGGCGCCGGCCGAGCTGGAGCTGCTCGATCAGCTCGGCGAGCCGGTCAAGCTGGCCGACTTCGCCGGCCGGGCGGTGGCGTTGTTCTTCTATCCGAAGGACGACACTCCCGGCTGCACCATCGAAGGCAAGGAGTTCCGCGACCTGTACGATGAGTTCGCGGCGCTCGATTGCGCGATCGTCGGAGTGAGCGTCGATCCGGTCGCGTCGCATCGCGCCTTCGCCGAGAAGCACGCCTTCCGGTTCCAGTTGCTGGCCGATACCGAGGGGCAACTGGCCGCCGCCTTCGGCGTGCTGCGCGACGGGCGGGCGGAGCGGACGACCTTCGTGATCGGTCCGGCCGGGCGAATCCGCCGCACGTTTCGCGAGGTGAGTCCGCGCGGCCATGCTTTGCAGGTGCTGAACTTCGTGCGCAGCCTGCGCCAATCGCAGATGATGATCGGCGGCTAGCGCGCCGGACGACTTGACGATGGTTATATTCTGAGACCGATTAGTAACGATTCCAAAGCGACGGTTACCATATGGCTAAAAGCTCGAAAAATATCCTCGACGAGGCGCGCGGCTCGATTCGCCAGATCGACGCCGAGCAGGCGCGCAAGCTGCTGGAGCAGGGCGCGACCATTATCGACGTGCGCGAGAGCGACGAATGGCGCCAGGGTCATATCCCGCAGGCGACCTTCATCCCGCGCGGCTTCCTGGAACTGCGGGTCGAGGAGAAGATCCCCGACCACAAACAGCCGGTGATCGTGCAATGCGCCTCCGGCACGCGCTCGCTGCTCGCCGCCCGCACGCTCAGCGAGATGGGCTACGAGAATCTTTATAATCTGAGCGGCGGCTTCAACGGCTGGAAGGACAAGGGGCTGCCGTGGGTGGCGGACCGCCAGTTCACGCCCGACGAGATTACCCGCTACTCGCGCCATTTCGTGATCCCCGAGGTCGGCGAGAAGGGCCAGGCCAAGCTGCTCGACGCCAAAGTCCTGCTGATCGGGATGGGTGCGCTGGGCTCGCCGACCGCGCTCTACCTGGCGGCGGCCGGCGTCGGCACTATCGGGATCGTCGATTTCGACGTGGTCGACCTCTCCAACCTGCAGCGCCAGATAATCCATACCGTCGACCGGGTCGGGATCCTGAAGACCCAGTCGGCCGAGGAAGCGATCCACGCGCTCAACCCGGGCGTCAAGGTCAATCGTCACGAAGTGCGGCTGACCTCGGACAACGCGATGGAGATCATCGGCGCGTATGACGTGGTGGTGAACTGCGGCGACAATTTCCCGACCCGCTACCTGGTCAACGACGCCTGCGTGTTCGCCAGGAAGCCGCTGGTCGACGGCGCGATCTTCCGCTTCGAGGGCAACGCCACGGTCTTCTCTCCGGACAAGGGCGGACCGTGCTACCGATGCCTCTATCCCGAGCCGGCGCCGCCGGATATGGCGCCGTCGTGCGCCGAGGCGGGCGTGCTGGGCGCGCTGCCGGGGCTGATCGGATCGATCGAAGCGCTCGAGGCGATCAAGCTGATCCTGGGCGCGGGCGAGTCGCTGATCGGGCGGATGGTCTACTTCGACACGCTCTCCAAGGACTTCGTGCGGGTGCTCAAGGTGCCGCGCGATCCGGAGTGCCCGGTATGCAGCGAGCATGCGACCCAGAAGGGGCTGATCGATTACGAGGCCTTCTGCGGTCTCGGCGCGGCCGCACCGGCCACTAACGGCGCCGCCCACGCCGCCGCGGGTCGTTGAGGGTCGCGATATAGCGAAAACGATCGATGACGGGCGCCCACGCGGCGCCCGTCGCTTTTTGGGGATCGGGGGGATGGAAGACGATGGCGCTGGGTCCGTTCTACGTCGAACAGAAAATCCGCAGCGCCGCCGCGCATGGCAGCGTGCTGCTGATGCGCCACGGCGAAACCGCGTGGAATCGCGAGGGGCGCGTGATGGGCCGCAATCCGGTCGAGCTCAGCGCCGAGGGGCGCGAGCAGGTCGTGGCGGCAGCCGAATTCGTACGCGGCCTGAAGCCGGATTTGATCGTGACCAGCCCGCTGGTGCGCGCCCGCCAGTCGGCCGCGATCGTCGCCGAGCGGCTGGGCGGCGTCGAGCTAATCGAGGACGGGCGCCTGACCGAGGTCGAATACGGCCGCTGGGAAGGGATGAGCTTCAAGAGCCTGCTCCAGGATGATCACTACCTGCGCTACAAGGATGAGCCGGTGACGATGGCGACGCCGGGTGGCGAGACCCTGACGCAGGCGCAAAGCCGCGGCGTGGCGGCGGTGCACGATGCGATGGGGGCGAATCACGGGCGGCGGGTGCTGTTCGTCTCGCACGGCGACATCATCCGCACCGTCATCTGCCATTTCATGCGGCTGGAGCTGGCGCACTTTCGCCGGATCAGAGTCGATAACGCGACCCTTTCGGCGCTGGAGCTGGCGGACAGCTTCGCCGAGGTAAAGTTTATCAACCTGTTGCCCGATCCGGCCCGCGCCTTCCTGCCGCCCTTTCGCGCCTGATGTCTTTTTGACTAGTTTCTACCTGACACTACTCATTTTTCACCCTAATTTCTGTTGATGTTATGCTGCGTTGTGCTAACGCATCCGATCGATGCTGAGGCTGTGATTTGAGATGGCCTGAGGGCCACAGCTTCGCATATTGACCGATTTAGGCGTCAGGTTCGCTGTCTAATCGACGCGCGCCTCCTGTGGTACTTGCCGGCGTCGATGACGAACCGACGATGGCATGGGCCAGGGAGGGGACCATGTTGATGAAGCCGGCACGGATTGTGGCGATCGCGGTCAGCGTCGCGATGCTGATCGCGGTGAGCGTGTTCGCAACCGGACTCGATTCCGCTTCCGCTGATCGACCGTCATCGCCACGCGGTGCGCCGATGGTCCGCATTCCCGGACATGTGCTCGGCGCGCTGGCGAGAGCGACGCGTATCAAATCGGCGCCCAACGCCGGCGATTCGCCGATCACGCTGACGCTGACGCTCAATCGCCATGATCAGGCCGGCTTCGATCGCTACCTGCACCAGGTTTACGATCCGCACTCGAAGAACTTCCATCATTTCCTGACGCAGCGCGAAATCGCAGATCGCTTCGGACCGTCGCAGACCAGTTACGATGCGGTCCTCGCCTATCTCAAAGATCGCGGCTTCACGCTGGTCGAGGGCTCGGCGAACCGGATGACGATCACGGTGCGCGGCACGCGCGCGATGGCCGAGCACGCCTTCGCTACGCAGATCGGCGACTACCGAATCGGCCAGCAGGTCTTCTATGCGAACGAAAGTGATCCGGCGCTGCCCCGGCAGATCGCCGTGTCGGTAATCGCCGTCCAGGGGCTTTCAAACCTCGCGCGCCCCAAGCCTGCCATCAAAGCGGTCCTCGAACCCATCGCGAACGCGATCTGCCCAGACAATGCGATATCCTACGGGGAGAACGTCTATTTCGAAGACTTGCTTGCCTGCCCGGTGAGTCCGCCGAGCGCATACGATACCTGCAAGGCCGCAGCCGCATGTGCCGGATCTATCGCCGGCGAACAGGCCTACTTCAACTGCTTTTCGAGTTTCTGGGTCGAACCGGAGTATAACGATTTAAACCTTCTCCTCATCAACCTGGCTGCTGCATGCTCGAATACCTCAAATAGCCCAGAGATATCTCCAGGCATGTCGTCAAGGCACGAAAATAATTTTTCGAAGCCAGCGTCAGCGATAAACGGTGCCGGCCAGAAGATCGGGCTTGTAGAATTCGACTCTTTCAATCCAAGCGACGTCTCAGATTACCTCGCGCTTCTCGGATTGCCGAGCACGTTGATGAACAACCTGAGCAAAGTTGACGTGAACGGTGGCACTACACCTGGGCCGAATCAGGACGAGGTATTATTGGATATCGACACGCTTCTGGTCACGGCGCCCGGAGCACAGGTGATGGTCTATGACGCGCCGTTCGTTGGTGCAGGGCTTCCAGCCAGTGCTGAACAAGATGATCAGCGACGGCGTAAACATCATCTCGAACAGCTGGTCCTATTGCGAGGATCAAACAACCGCAGCAGACGCGCAGGGCATCGATTCATTAAATCAACAGGCGGCAGGCTCAGGAATCACTGTGCTCAATGCCTCCGGTGATTCCGGCAGTACGTGTCTCGACGGAACTGCCAATACCGTGGGAGTGCCCGCCGACTCGCCTAACGCGACCGCGGTTGGCGGTTCTTCGCTGACCCTGGCCACCGGCAACATCTATGGCAGTGAGACGTGGTGGAACGGAATCAGTGACACGCCGCCCACCGGTCAAGGCGGATTTGGTGTCACTATCTCTCAGTTTTTCAGCCGCCCGTCATACCAAAATGGGCTCTCCATGGCCGCCGGACGCTCAGTCCCGGATGTCGTAGTCAATGCCGATCCGAAGTCGGGCGTGGTTATCTGCGAAGCAGATGCTGGCGGTTGCCCGACTGGACTTATTTACAACGGAACCAGCAACGCTGCGCCGATTTGGGCTGCCATAACCGCGCATCTCAATCAGGCACTCGGAAGTGCGATCGGGAGTCTAAATACGGTCCTCTATCCGTTGGCGAATACGAAGGCATTCCATAGTCCGAGCTCGATGAGCCCTGTAAGTGATTTCCAACATGTCGGCCTAGGCTCGCCGAACGTGGATAAGATCCTGCTGGCCCTGAACCATCAGTCGGTCGGATCGGTAAGCGCGTCGCTTTCGCAAGTGATGCCGGTGCCGTTTGGCCCGAAGGTTCCGGACTTCGTACCGGCTGATGGGACAAGCCACGCTGTCGTCGTCGCTAAACTTTTCGATGCTAACGGCAATTACGTGAGCGGCAAGACAGTTACGCTGGCAGTTGGCGGAGGGAGCAGCGCGAAGATTTCGCCCGCCAGCGCTGTCAGCGACCCGAACAATGGCGCTGCGGCGTTCACGGTCACCGATCTGATGCCTGAAGCGGTGACGCTCACCGCGACCGGCGACGGCATCACCCTCTCGCAAACGGCGGCCGTGACATTCACCGTGCCGCCGGCCACGTCGGCCGGGATCGGCGGCGGTCCCTCCAGCGTGGCGGCTAATGGAACCGACAACGCAACGATCGTTGTGACTCTCAAGGATTCGCTGGGCCGCGGCACGCCCGGCAAAATCGTGACGCTCGAGCAGGGCAATAGCCAATCGGTAATCACCGGACCAATCCCCGCGGTAACCGACAGCAACGGTCAGATTCAGTTCGCCACCACCGACGTCCATACCGAAAACATCATCTATACGGCGACCGATGTGACTGACGGCAACCTGCCCGTACCGGGATCGGTGTCGGTCGATTTCACCAGCGGCATCGGCGGATGCTCAGGGGGAACACCGACGGCGGGTCCGGGTTACGGCGTCAGCACAGTGGCGAGCGGACCGGGCTTCGTGGCAAAGGCGTTTTACTTTGGGAACGTCAACGTTGGCTGCATTGGCGCTTACGGCCTCGCCTTCGATCCCTCGGGTAATCTCTACGTAGCCGATGATCCCACCGGCAACGTCTACAAATTCTCCTCGATGGGTGGCATAGCTGACAGCGGCACGCTGCTCACTTCCACACCCTTGGGTCCGGGTACAACCGGGCTCGCGTTTGATAAGAGCGGCCATCTCTTCGCCAGCCGTCTCGCCACTACCGGAGACTTCACCACCGGTGACGTTATCCAGGTCAATCCATCCACCGGCGCTATCATCCGCGAGGTGGCGAGCGGCCTGGTATGTCCGTACACTCTGGCGACCGATCCAATCAGCGGCGATCTGTTCGCGGGTGACGGATGCACCGGCGCCGGATCCGACCGCACTGCCATCTGGCGAATCTCGAATCCCGGCGGCGCAACCCCCTCACTCTCGGTTTACGCCAATACCCCTGGCCAAGATAACTTCGGAATCAGCTTCGCACCCGACGGCGCATTGTACATCATCTCAAGAAATTTTCAGGTTGCCCGGATCACAGGCACCAACGGTCCCCAGCCTCCTACGGTAAGTATCGTACCCAACACCATCTGGAGTGGCTTGGGAATCGCCACTGGCGGGATGCAGGCCAACGGCGACGCGCAGTTTTTGATTTTCAACCAACCCGCCAGCAACGGCGAAATCGCTGCCCCCCAGACCAATGGCAGGTTCGCAGTAGCCGGGATCACTCCAAGCGTGCCTGATTCGGAAGCGAACACTAACGCCAGCAGCGCACTGCCCGCCGGGCTGCAAACCTTCGATCTCACTGCTACCAATCCTGCTCCGGGTGTCCTGGTGGCGACAAACTTATATGGCGGAGACACTGAGGTCATCGGACCGGATGGATGTCTTTACGCGGCCGCCAACGTTGGTGTCTATCGATTCACTGACGCAGCCGGAAATTGCGTATTCCAACCCACGGCCCTGCCTCCGGCGCTCAGCCTCTCGCCGGCGGTCGTCTCGCCCAACCCCGTCCAAGGCACCTCGCAGACCTTCACAGCGACCTTCCATCACGCCACCGTGCCGGCTGACACGCCGGTAACTCTCCAGGTCAGCGGCGACAACCCCACGGTGCAAATGGCCAGGACCGACGCCAACGGCCAGGCCTCGTTCTCCTACACGGGGAAGTTTGCTGGAATCGACAATCTGATCGCGACCGCGGCGGTGAACAATGCCGGCGTCGCCTCCAACCCGGCCGAGGTAACCTGGGAGCCGGGACAGGACACCACTTTCCTGACGCTCAATCTGAGCCCGACCAACGGCACGCCGCGGAATCCGGTGAACCTGGTCGCCTCGCTATCCGACGTCTCGCAGAACCCGGCGGTGCCCGTGGTCGGCAAGTCGGTCATGCTCGGGCTCGGCGGCGATACCTGCAGCGCCCTGACCGACGTACATGGCAACGCGAGCTGCCAGGTCACTCCGGAGATCATCCCCGGCAGCCCCTCGCGAACCATCACCGCCAGCTTCGCCGGCAACGGAAATTTGACCTCTGCCAGCGCCTCGGCCGGATTCATGTTCACCGCGCCGCCGGAAGACGCCAAGCTGAAGGTTACACCCAAGGTGCTGCATTTCCCCGAGCGCGTCGAGCTGGGCGGCGTCGGCGCCGCCAGCAGGCCGGAGATGGTGAAGGTCTTCAATCCGAAGAACAGGAAGCAGAAGCTGACCGTCACCTTCCTGGGCGCGGAGAACAGCGGCGACTTCTCGATCGTCTCCGGACCACCGACCACCTGCAACGCGACCCTGGCGCCCAAGGCGCGCTGCAAGATCGCGCTGATCTTTTCGCCCACCGGCACCGGAACGCGCACCGGCACCCTGACGATCACCGACAACGCCGATATCAACAATCAGCAGATGGTGAAGCTCAAGGGCGTCGGCAGGCAGGGCAAGCTCAATTACTCGCCCGCACTCCTGGGCTTCGGCAAGCAGACGGTCAACAGCACCAGCAACCAGAAGACGGTCAAGATCGCCAATCGCAATCCGCTGGCGATGACCTTCGCCGCCGCTATCAGCGGTGATTACACGATGACCAACGGATGCTCCAATCCACTGCCGCCGAAATCGACCTGCAAGATCCAGGTGACCTTCACCCCGACCGCAACCGGCGCGCGGCCCGGGGCGCTGACCTTCACCGATACCGCGGCCAGGAGTCCGCAGACCGTGAAGCTGACCGGTAAGGGAAAATGAACTAGCTACGGCGGCGGCGCCGAGGCATACGACGAACCGGGCCGGACCGTGATGCCTTTGCGCACCCGCACGCTGTCCTCCGGATGGCCCGGAACCTCGACCCGCAGGCTCCGATAGCCGCCCGCCGAGGCGTCCGGGGCGGTGAAGCCGACGGTGTACTGCTCGCGCAGCTCACGGCTGATAGTGGAGGTCGCCTGGCGCAAGGCCGCGCCGTCGCCGACCTCGCGAATGACAAAGGTGCGCGCGCCGGTCTCGGTCGACAGCATCCGCAGCGTCTGCGCGTCGACCCGATCGATATCGCCGCCGAACACGAACGGCCCAATCGCCAGCCCCGGCATCGAGGAGCCGTTGGGATCGCCGATTCCGATCGAATAGATCAGCACGCCGAGCCGCCGCGCCTGCGCGATTATCTGCGGCAACGACGATTGGCTGCTGTTGTCCATCCCGTCGGTCACCACCAGCAGCGCCTTCTTGTCGTAGCGGCCATGCTCGACCATCAGCAGGCCGTCGAGAATCGCGTCGTAGAGGGCGGTCTGACCGTAGGCGTGGAGCAGGGTGAGGCGGCTTGCGACCAGCGCGTGGTTGGTGGTGAAGCCCTGCAACAGAAAGGGGCGGACCGAGAAGGCGAACAGGAAGATGTCGTCGCGATCGTTAAGACTCATCAGGAACTGGGTGATCGCAGCCCGCGCCTGCGGAATCTTGGGCTGCATGCTGCCCGAGGTGTCGACCAGGATTCCCACCGATACGGGGGTGTTCAGATCCTGGCGGAAAAACTCGATCGGCCGCTGCTGGCCGTCGACGTAGAGCCTGAAGTCGTTCTTGGTGAGCCCGGTCTGGTAGCCGTGCTGCGGATTCGTGACGGTGACGGTGACCTGCTCGTAGCCGGGCTGGCGCGCCAGTTCGCGCGACGGCAAGCTCAGGGCCTGCCCGGCCTGCGGCTGGAGGGGCGGAATCACCTGGCTGGAATTCCCGCCCTGCGACCCCGGCAGGGTCGGAATCGTCAAGGCGCCTGCGCCCGGTTGCCGGGGTTGGGCCGGCAATTCGAGGGTCGAGGAGCCGCCCTGCTTGGGCAGCTGAAGGTTCTGATTAATCTGCGGCGCCTGCGCCCGGGCGCCGCTCGCGGGCAGACCGGCGAGAAGCGCGCCCAGCGCTATCAGGAGAGCGGCGGTGGAAAAGCTGATGTCGCGCTTTGGTTTGATCATGTGAGAGGGAGCCTCTGCGAGCTTGTCCCCATCCACTCTATTGACGATCTTCGTACTTACCCGGTTGACCAGCAACCCTGCTATTCCTGAAGCGATTAGACGTTAGCCGCCTATACTTGGTTCAACTCCCCCAAGAATCAGGCGCAGCCGCATCCCCCGCCACAGCATCCGCCCGCCGGCCCGGACGATCCATTGCCGGCCGAGGACGCGGCCCGCATCGCGGCGCCGTCGCGCGCGGCGAACACCGACATTTCGCGCTTGAGATGGGCGCCGTGACAATCTGGACATTCGTCCGCCGTTCGCCCTGGCATCACGAAGCTCTCGAACGACTGGCCGCAATCGTCACAGCGGTATTCGTAGATTGGCATGATGGGTTAGTCCTCGATTGGCTGCGCGTATTCGACCAGCACTCCGTGGGTCGCCTTGGGATGTAGAAAGCATATCATGCCGGCCAGTCCGGGTCGCGGGTGCTGGTCGATCAGCGGCAGCGAGCGGGCGCGCGCCGCCTCCAGTTCGCGGCCGACGTCGTCGCTCTCGAAGCAGACATGATGCAAGCCGCCGCCGGAGCGCGCCAGGAACCGCCCTACGCCGTTTTCCGGTGAAAGCGGTTCGAGCAGCTCGATTTCGCTCGTTCCGATCCGGAGCAGCGCCGCGCGCACCCCCTGGTCCTCGAGGGTAGCGCTCCTGGTCAGCGGCAGGCCGAGCAGATCGCGCCAGAACCTGAGCCCCTCATCGAGGCTCGGCACGACGATTCCGACATGATGGATCCGCTTCAGCATCCGACCCTTAAGGATAGGCGATCGCGGGGTGGCTCGAAAAGCGCGCCGCCAAGGGGCTAGGAATCTTTCCAGCGTTGCTCGGCGAGACGCTCGTACCATCGCGCCAGCGCGCCATGCGGCGGCGGCCGACCGGTCATTTGATTGAAGAAGGTAAGCGCCAGCAGCGGCGACAGAAACAGAAACATCGCGAAGCTGAGCAGCAGGTAGCCCCACAGGATCAGGAGCCATCCGACGATCGAGAGAATTCTGGCCGGCAGCGCCCATATCCCGCGCCACTTGAGCGAAACCTCGTCGAGCCGCGGCGCGAAGCGGAATTTTCTCAGGCCGCCGGCGCTCAGAAAACCGCCGGCCGCGGCGGCGAAATAAATCGCCAGCGGGATCACGAGCAGCGCGCGGACGGACATCGATATTCCTGGGCAAGCGTCGGGATTTCGATAAGCCCGCGCTAGCCACGCTCCAGCAGCGCGATCGCTGCGCGCACCTGCGCGAGACTCGCGACCCGCACCGCGCCGTCGTCGGCCGCGATCGACGCGCCGGGGCGATGCTCGATCAGCACCGCCGCGATTCGCGCCGCCCGCGCGCCGGCGACATCGTGCGCTTCGGTGTCGCCGACGTGAATCGTCACCGCCGGATCGATCGCATGACGGCGCATCGCAGCCCGAAAAATCTCGGGCGAGGGCTTGGCGTACCCGGCTTCCGAAGAGATCGTGATCGAATCGAAGTAGCCGGCGAGCGCGAGCCCGTCGAGGATTCGATAGAGGCGATGGTCGAAGTTCGAGACCACGCCCAGGGTCAGGCCGCGGGCGCGCAAATCCGTCAGCAACTCCGGCACCTCGGCGAACGCGACCCAGTGCGCTGGATCGGCGAAATAGGCGAACAGCTCATCGAAGCAGGCCTCGAAGTTATCGAACTGGCCGAGCCCCTCGAACGTCGCACGCACCACCGCGCGCCACCATTCGCGTTCACGGCGCCTCAGCTCGGCCGGCGCGAGCGCGGGACCGAAGGCCAGCCCGGGCGCGCCGTGGAAAGCGCGCCTGAAGCCCTCGCGCACGCGACGCTCGTCGGCCTCGAGGCCGTGGCGGCGCGCGATCGCGGCGTAGCTCGCCGCCACCGGTATCCGCGAGGTGAACAGCGTTCCCGCGGCATCGAAGAAGACCGCCCGTAACGTCATGCCATTGATCGTTTCGCTGCCCGCCGGCCTCAGAGATGCTCGAGGCGCGCCGCGAGGCGCTCGGGCCCGCCCTCGACCACGATATAGCCGCCATCCTTGAAGGGTCCCGCGTTCAGGACCGTGGTTGCGCCGATCCGATCGACGCCGGCGGATTCGTGGATATGCCCGGAGATACAGACCTCGGGTGCGACTTCCTCGATAAAGCGGCGCGCGCCGGTGCTGCCGACCGGACGCCCGCTCAGAATCCGATCGCAGCGGGTCTCGTAGGGCGGCGTATGACAGATCATCAGCAATGGGCGATGGTCGCGGACCGGCTCATAGCCGGCGCGCAGGGTCTGGTAGATTTCATCTTCGCTGAGCTCGGTGGGAGTTTTGAACGGGGTGATATTCGAGCCGCCGCAGCCGAAAATCGCAATCCCGCCGATCACCATCCCCTTGCCATGCAGGGCGACGCCCTGCTCTTCCAGAAACGGCATCACCTCGCGCTGGTCGAGATTGCCCGACAGCGCGAGCACGCTGGGACAGGCGGCGCGCACCGCGTCGATCACGAGGCGCGCGTCCTCGGCGCCGCCGAAGTTGGTCAGGTCGCCGGAGACGATCACCAGGTCGGTATCGCGCAACACCTCGCCCATCCGGGCCAGGTTGCCGGTCGCCATGTGCACGTCGCCGAATGAGACGATTTTCATCGATCAGCCGCCTCTTAGGATGACCGAGTTGGGCGCTTCTGTCACCCCGCCGGGCTGTCAATCGGGCCGCGATTCGCACACAATCGAGCGCGGTGGAAAACCGCTCGGAGCATTTCGCGTTTGTGCTGTTTCATCCGCGCACGACGGGTAATATCGGCGCGGCCGCGCGCGCGTTGAAGAACATGGGCTTCGCCGACCTGCGCATCGTGGCAGCGCGCCGGCCGGGCGGCGTCGCGGCGCTCAAGATGGCCGTGCATGGGCGCGACGTGCTGGAGGCCGCCAAAGTCTATCCCGACCTCAAGAGCGCGCTTGCCGATTGCACCATCACGGTCGGCACCACCGCGCGCGCAGGGCTCTACCGCAGCGCCGCGCGGCCGCCGCGCGAAGCGATCGCCGAACTCGCCGCGCTCGCGCCGCCCAATCGGATCGCGTTCATCTTCGGCCCCGAGGATTTCGGCCTCACCAATCGCGAGCTCAAGCTCTGCCAGCGCCTGATCACGATCCCGACCTCGCCCGATTACCACTCGCTCAACCTCGCCCAGGCGCTGCTGATCGTCGCCTATGAGCTCAGGCTGGCATGCGACGCGCAACCCGCCGCGCAACTCGCCGCGCCCGTGAGCCTGGCAGCGACGGTCGAGATCGATACGATGTTCGAGCGGATGGCGCGCGCGCTGGTGCGGATCGGCTTTTTGCCGGCCGACAATCCCGATCACATCATGTTCGCGATCCGTGAGATCTTCGGGCGCACGCGGCTGATGGTGCGCGAGGTCGATATTTTCAACGGCATCGCACGGCAGATCGAATGGTACGCGCGCGGCGGACGGGAAGTCGCCGCCGCCAAGCGGCGCGCCGGCAAACGGCTGCGATAAATGGCCGCTGAGCGCTGGTTCGCGCGAGCCGAATTGGCGATAATCGGCGACGGGGCGGAGATCAGCATGGCGCAGATAATCCGGTTCAGCGAAATCCGGGCGGCCCGCCAGCGTGGCGCGCGTCAGGCGCGCGATCGCGAAAGCCTCGAACGCGCGGTGGCGCTGCTCAAGCAAAGCCTCGCAACCGCCGCCGGGCTCCTGAACGAGGCCGCGGGCGCCGAGCAGGCCGAACTGCTGGCGCGCGTCGAGCGGCTGGCCGCGATGGTCCGCTACGGCCTCAGGATGCTGGGGGAGGTTGGCGAGGACGGCGAGCGCAGCCCCGTACCGGCCCCACCGCAATAATCCGCCGCCGTTCAATTGAACCCGTAAAGCCTGACGTGCCAGACGCCATAGGCGATCAGGATTATCGACAGTCCGATCATAATCCTGGTCATCTGATCGGCCCGGCGCCGCACCCCCATCGCCATCAGCACCAGCAGGAACGGGAACGCATGCAGGTAGTGGCGCGTGCCGAACTGCGCGAAGCCGTTGGTGAAGTAGAACAGGCTCGGTCCCATCGCCACCAGCGCCGCAATCCCGATCGCGGCCGCCTCGACGCGCTTGAAGCTGGGCCGCAACGCCAGCACGAAGGCCGGGCTGGTGAGCAGCAGCGCCTGGCCCATGAAGCGCGGATGGATATAGGGGAACCTGCTGTCGAGACTCGGGGCCATGAACATCAGGGTGTAGAGATTGCCCGGCAGATATCGCAGCCCGAACAGATGGGTGCCCGGCCCGGCGAAGATGAATACGCCCTGGTCGAACAGACTGTGATAGCGCGCCTCGTTGAGGAACACATAGATGGCGCCGGCCAGCACGAATCCCGGCATCATCAATAGGAGCGGCTTGAGCGAGCGGCGTCGCCGATATTCCAGCAGCAGGTAGATCGGCCCGTCGAGGGCGAGATCGTAGCGCGCCAGTGCGGCGAGTCCCACCAGCATCCCCAGCCGCAGCGGCCGCCCCGGACCAAAGAGCTCGTCGAGCGCGGCCAGCGTAAATCCGATCGCAACCACCATCGAAAGCGCCCAACTGCTGCCGTTGACGGTCTCGTACCAGACAATCGTGCCGGCGCCGAAGAAGACCGTCAGCCACAGCCGCGCGTTGATCGTCAGCGGGAAGCGCCCGAGCATCCGCCACGCCAGCGCGACGTCGAGCGCGCCGCAGACCATCGAGAACGCGGTCTGATTGACGCCCATCCCCCAGATGGCCGCGAACGGTATCAGCAGGATCGCCGGCAGCGGCGGATGCAATTGATAGCTGTAGGGCCCGACCTGTGCGTGCTCGATATATTTCGGCGCATCGATATAGGTGTGGCCGTGGACGAAGGCGAAGGCCTGGCGGACGTGCGCGTTGTAGGGCGACGGATGGAGCGAACCGGTCGCCGCGTAGAAGGCCAGGAACAGCGCGAACACGCCGAGCATCGCGAGCCCGTCGAGCGCCGCATCGGCGCCGGATGCGCGGCGATCGCGGCGCGCTTTGAGTCCGGCGTAGACGATACCGCCGAGCGCGACGGCGCCGGCCGCGAGCGCGAGCCAATCTGGCCTGGCGCGATAAAAACGCAACCGAATCAGGGCGTCGAGCAGGATGATAACCAGCGCAATCTGAAAGAGGCTCTGCGCCAGTTCGATGGTCGGCGGCTCGGCGGCGGGGCGACGTCGAGCAGGCCGCGGTTCGAGATTGGCGCTCGCGATTTCCACGATGCGCTGTGGCTTATCGGCGACCATCCGCAAAGTCAATCGCCGGTTGCGCGAGTTGACTTTCCGCGCCCATCGGCTATGCCTGAGGCCGATGAAGTTCGACCTCCCATCGCACCCGGAAATCCTATGAGTGACGCACTACCGCTCGCCACCGAGCTTCGCTTCGGGGCACAGGCCTGGGCCTTCGACGGCGAGCGCGCGCGCCACGCGATCAAACGGCTGGCCGCTGCCGGCTTCGACGAAGTGTGGGCCGGCGATCACGTTTCGTTCACCGGCCCGGTCAACGATCCGCTGATCCAGGTAGGCTTTCTGGGCGCGCTCGAACCCAAGCTGGTGTTCGCCACCGGCGTCTATCTGTTAGCGCTGCGATCGCCGGCGGCGGTCGCCAAGATGGTGGCGACGGTCGATCGGCTGCTCGGCGCCGGGCGCTTCATTTTCGGCGTCGGCGTGGGCGGCGAGTTCCCGCGCGAATGGCAGGCCTGCGGCGTGCCGGTCGCCGAACGCGGCTCACGCACCAACGAAGCGCTCGAAGTAATCAAGCGGCTGTGGAACGAAACGCGCGTCACCCATCGCGGACGCCACTACAACTTCGAAGAGGTGTCGATCGATCCGCGCCCGGCCACCGCCGGCGGTCCGCCCATCTGGATCGGCGGGCGCGCCGAGCCGGCGCAGCGACGCGCGGCGCACCTGGGCGACGGATGGATTCCGTACGTGATCACGTCGAAGCGCTATGCCGAGGGGCTCGACTTCATCGGCCGCGAGGCGGCGCAGGCCGGCCGCCGGCTCGAGCGCTTCGGCAGCGGGGTCTTCCTGTTCTGCGCGCTGGCGGAAAATTACGAACGGGCCCATCAACTTGCCAGCGCCAGTCTCAGCCGCCGCTATGCGATGGACTTCGGCGAGGCGGCGCGCCGCTACGGCGCGCTCGGCACGCCCGCCGACGTGGCCGCCAAAATCGCCGAGTACGCGGCGGCCGGAGCGCGCGACTTCGTGCTCGACGCGGTGGTCGACGGCGCCCGCGAGGAGCAGCTCGAGCGGCTGGCCCGCGAAGTGATCCCGCTGGTGCGCACGCGGTCTTGAGCTAGACCAGTTCGATCGGAAATTTGCCGGCCGGCGCGACCCGTCCCACGATCTCAGCCTCGAGGTTGCCGGCGCCCTGCAGATCGGCGAGCAGCGCCAGCGCCTGGTTCTGCGGCAGCGCGATCAGCAGCCCGCCCGAGGTCTGCGGATCGAAGGCGATTTCCACCATCGCCTCGACCACGTCGTCGCCGACCCGCAGGCGCGGGCCGTAAAACTCGCGATTGCGCTGGCCGCCGCCCGGAATCATGCCGGCCGCGATCGCGTCGAGCGCGCCGGGCAGCAGCGGCAGGTCGGATTCCTCGATCACCAGCGTCACCCCGCTGCCCGCGCCCATCTGCATCGCATGGCCGACCAGGCCGAAGCCGGTGATATCGGTCGCGGCATGAACCTCGTAGCGCAGCATCGCGGCCGCGGCCGCGGCGTTGAGCGCGGCCATGGTCTTGACCGCCGCGGCATAATGCTCGTCGGCCAGCGCGGCGCGCTTGAAGGCGGTCATCAGCACGCCGGTGCCGAGCGACTTGGTCAGCAGCAACGCGTCGCCGGGGCGCGCGCCGACGTTGCGCACGATGCGACGCGGATCGATCACGCCCGTCACCGCCATCCCGTACTTGACCTCGTCATCGGCGACGCTATGGCCGCCGACGATCACCACGCCGGCCTCGCGCGCCTTCTCGGCGCCGCCGCGCAGAATCTCGCCGAGCATCTCGCCGGGCAATCCGCTTTGCGGCCAGCAGACGATATTGAGCGCGGTGCGCGGCACGCCGCCCATCGCATAGACGTCCGAGAGCGCGTTGGCCGCCGAGATCTGGCCGTAGGTGAACGGATCGTCGACCACCGGGGTGAAGAAGTCGACGGTGTTGACGATCGCGATCTCGTCGGTCAGACGATAGACCCCGGCGTCGTCGCCGGTCCCGATGCCGACCAGGAGATCGGGATGGCCCGTCAAATCCAGCCGCGCGAGCACTGCTCCCAGGTCCGCCGGACCCAGCTTGCCGGCTCAACCCGCCGCCTTGCAGCGCGCGGTCAGGCGGATCAGATCGTCGCGCCCGGGGTTGCTGTCTTTACTCTTCGCCATCGAGGCCTGATTTTGTCACGCCGCGAGCTTCCAGTCAGCCGCCGGACGAGCGCAGCCGGCGCACGTCGCCGACCCGGGTGGTGACGCCGCTATGGTCGAAGAAGTCGAGCAG
>Ga0307374_10006613_pt1 | contig 18148 bp, 12 predicted proteins | sample OX3MG_FD_202532 | JGI IMG/M metagenome (GOLD analysis project Ga0307374, IMG submission 202532) | Soil microbial communities from Risofladan, Vaasa, Finland - OX-3 | ecosystem: Environmental > Terrestrial > Soil > Coastal area > Acid sulfate soil | place: Finland: Risofladan, Vaasa | collected...
AACTTGTGTCGGCTCGATGGCGGCGGTTGTCAATTCTTGTGCGGAAAATCCAACCTGAATTGAACGGCGGCTTGTCTCCCGTACGGGCAGCATCCAACCTCATGTCCACATCGAGATGCTTGTTCTGTGACCAGTACCTGAAAATCTGGTCGGTGACTTGGTTCGAAACAGCTCGCAGCTTCGAATTGAACTCTTCGTAGGTTCCCGACCCGTGGACCTTATCTAGACTGGTTCCGGCGAGGGCGAGCACCGCCAAAAACACTCGATCTTGGTCGGTCATTTGATTTTGTGCTTTTCGATTCGTAAGAGCGTCAACCGAGACAATACCGGGCAGCGTTAAATAATTATCAAAGTACAAGAACGTGGGCACCCGTTCGTACACCGCTGTAATAACGGCAACGTTGACATCGTTGGGATAGCGTTGTGTGAAGGTGGTGAGCAACTTCTGCTGCGAAGCACCGATTTCTTTAGCTTCCTCCACAGCCTTTTGGATGGATTTGAGATCAAAGCCGCCCGAAATAGCTTTCTCCTCTTCTGATAGTTTCAACTCGCCTATCAGGTGCTTGACCGCAGCTCCGTCGTCCGTTTTTACCGCTAAACGTACCTGGTTGTCGTACCCTTTGGTTAGCGTAAAGGTTTGATCTGCAATGATTCCTACACCAAACTGCTTCTCCAGCGCCGTCACATCAGCTGCGTCCAGTCTCCATGTCGTGGTGACGGCAGGAGGGTTGGCAGGAATCGGCTGCTCGGGACGCCATTTCCGCTTGGGATAGTCGGTCGCAGGTTCCAACTGTGCCTTGCTTTCGACATCCGGCTTCAGTTTGTAGAGAGCCTTCAAAAGGGCCGTCTTGCCGGATTCATTTTTGCCGACAAGACATGTGACATCTGTGATTGGAAATTCGGTGGAATCCTCTATACAGCGAAAATCTTGTATGCGAACACTCAGTAGGCGCATGAGACCTCGTCTGTTTGTTTCGGTGACTGTTGTGCGACCAGGAACTGCCACTAAGATAACATGTTCATCAATCGGATAAATCCATGCTGATCGTAATTCCCGCCAACCTCTAAGCGAGGGGCTAGGGCGAAGAGAGGGACCATGCGAGTGTACAAATTCATGACCGCTGAGTTCGCCATGAAGAGCCTTCGGGAAAAACGGCTGAAGATTTCACTGCTTGACGATCTAAACGACCCTGCTGGCCCTAGCAAATGTCGGGCTTTTCGGTCTGCTCGATCAATGACTCATGGCTGCGGAAGCAGCGCGCTTTGTTCCCTGAGAGGATTCCCGCCGCTTCGCACGTAAGGCACCGAGCGCGGATCGGACTTCGAAGCGCACACCTTCCGCGTGCTGCAAGTAGGCAATGATTTCAAACAAGTTGCGCGCCTGAGGGTTGCCCCTGGGGCCGAGCATCCGCATCAAACTCTTCGCTGAGCGATGGGTAACGTCGCTCAGTTTAGTAAATCCAACTGTAGCATTGATGAAATCGCGAAGAATGATCTTGCCGGTTTCCACGTCACCGGAAAGAAAGTTCTCGATTCCTTCTTGGAGAAGCGCCTTGCGGAAACCAGCATCGCGTTTTACGCGCGCCCGAATTGTTTCCTTGAAATCTCGTGTCAAAGCCATTGGAGTCACCTTTCTGTCCCTTTTCGTTGCTTATAGTCCTGCCACCTTGCCAATGCAGTAGCGATGTCTTCCTGCTGGCGTTTTTTCGTTCCGCCGCCAACGAGGATCACAAGCCGGTCGCCATCTTTTCCCAAGTAAATCCTGTAGCCCGGACCAAAATCAATCCGGTACTCATAAACACCAGCTCCAACGCCCTTGGCGTTGGACAAATTGCCTTGTTGGATGCGTGCCAAAGCAGCCGCCACCTTGGCCGCCGCTTCTCTATCCAAACGATCAGACCAAGCGGCATACGGACTGCGTCCGCCGCGGTCAAGGTATTCGCGTACTTCGACCATAGCTAGTAGTAACACATACGGTACCATTGTCAAGGCTGTCTAAGCGGCCTGTGCGTCCGTCGTTGGTGCGGGTCTCGTGCAGGACGGAAGCTGAAGGTCGATGCCTTCGGCCTGCACCACTCCAGCTGAAGTCTACAAGCCCAAACCCAATTCTGAGGCCGAGGCGCAATTTAGCCTGCTAAGCGGGCGGCGATGAGCTTCCTTCCGCGCCGATTGCATGGAGGATTTGGGTAGCCGTTTGCTGAATGTGTTCCAAGCTGGCCGTTAGGAGCTTGGCGTCACCCTCATAGAGTTGGATGTAATCTTGCGCTGCCGATCCGGTCTCAAGCCCGATTGCTTGGCAGACAACGAATGCTACAGCCTCGGCTTCCGTCTCGCGGCTCTGCTTTGAAGTGCTGGCGCGGCGCTCGTCACGGTGCATCAATTCGTGTGCGACCTCATGCGCTAGCGTGGCGAATTCCTCAGCGGGAGCCTGGTCCGGTAACAGCGTGATCTTGCCTCCTGCGGAGGTGCCGCGAGCGGGAGCGATGTCCTGCGAGTATTCGAGAAGAATGCCTTGGTCACTGACGAATTTGCCGAGCCGGTCGCGGAATTCACGGGGATCGCCATTGACGTTGCCGATTTCAGGAAGTCCTTGACCACCCGTCTGGCTGATGTCGAACACATACGCCGCCCGGAACCCGACAGCGGTTGATGATTCATCGGTTTCTTCCACGCTTTGGCTCTTCGCGCGAACGATTGGCGCAAGAATCAAAATGCCTTTCTCGCCTTTTTTGACGAAGCGGCCAAGCTTATGCCAAGTCTGAAAGCCAGCAACGTGCGTGGCCGTTGGTTTCTGCGATGCAATAAGCATTACGTTTCGCAGGCTGTACCGATGGAAGCGGCCAATCGCCGCAAGATACTGTGTCAACGTTTCGCTGCGACCCTCGTTGAGCGCTGCGATGAGCTGCTCGATGGCCTTGTTTGTGATTTGTTTGATTTGTTCTGATTTCATGTTCCGTTCTCCTGTGAGGTGATTTGGTTCCTTCACACAGGCAGAGGAACCAAAGCACGGGGCTCACAGGAGAACGGAGAAGTGTCGTGATCGATGTTTCGAGGCTGTAGCGGGTGGCAACGGGCGTGACAGGTCGTTGTTCACCTGGCGCGACCGTGTGCTAGCGAAGGCCTCTTGCCTGGACGCGTACTAAAGATTCAGGATGGAAGTCCCCGTTCCGCGCGAGTTTGGGAGGAAATCACTGAAGGCGTTCCGCAAGTGAGGAAGCGGGACTGGCATGCCGCGTAACCAACCTAGTAAGCCCACGTGCCAATATTCGCTCCGAGAATTTCGATTCTCACGCCGAAAGCGGCTCCGGCGCACTTCAGAGCGTTGTTGTATATGACTACATGTGTGGTATAGTTAGACCATATGCTTGATCTGCGTTCCAAAGCGCGCCAGCGGCTCCTGGCCTATTACTTCACGAATCCCGCAGCACGGCTCCATCTGCGGGATTTGGCAGAGCGGTTGAGCATCGATCCGTCCAACCTATCTAGAGAACTGCACCGCTTGGAAAACGAAGGGCTCTTTCGGTCAGAAGTGAGTGGCCGACAGAAGTATTTTCAACTCAACCGCGAGTATGCCCTTTTTGATGAGGTACGCAGTATTGTAGCGAAAACCATTGGGGCGTTACCCCTAATCGCACAATCCCTCAAGAAAATTGAGGGAATAGGCGAGGCATATTTGTACGGCTCGTTTGCACGAAACCAGCAGGACGCCTCCAGTGACATTGATGTCCTCGTGATTGGCAATCCTAAAGGTGAAACCCTGGCCGAAGCCATGCAAAAGCTTGAGCGGCAACTCGGACGTGAAGTCAACTATACAGTTCTGACGCGGAAAGAATTCGACTCGCGACGCACTCGGAAAGATGCTTTTCTCGAAAACGTCTGGCACAATAAGCGCGTTTCACTCGTAGGTCAGCATGAAAAAGCTCAAGCTACACAAAGTTGACTGGACGCAAATTGACCGTTTCCTCGCAAGCGCCGATAAGAAGCTCGCCTCGGCCCATAAAATCCTAGCTTTTGACGAAGAGGCTTGTCTTCAGCAAGCCTACGAAGCAATGTTAAAGGCTTCCCTGGGTTTCATGTTCAGCCACGGATTTCGCGCCAGGAGCCAGCCTGGGCATCATATTGCGATCATCGAATTTGTGCGGGCGCGCATTGACAAGAAACATGCTGGCCTGCTGACCGTCTTCGACCGTCTCCGGCGGAAGCGGAATATGGCCCTCTATGACGACACTGGTTTCGTTTCTCACCACGACGCCGAACAAGCACTCGAATCCGCCAGCGATTTCATGGAAGTTGTCCGTGCCGACATCACGGCACGAAAACCCCGACATACAAGCCCACAGGGGCTCCGATGAGCTATCGGCCTTATTTTCGAACGGCTATTGATGAGCTTGAAGCTTTGTTTAAGGGAGCAGAAGGGGTCGAGGCTCTTACAAAGATTCGGGATGAACTACAATTTAGAACAACGCAGAGAGCCCTCAACCTACTCCGCAAGGTACAGGAGGCGATACAAGCCAAGGAGCTGAAAGTTCCCACCCGCAATCAGACAATCGAAGCGAAAAAGAACGATTCGATTGAGAGCCCACGCATGCATCAATCCCCCGAAAACGGACCTACTCAAGCGACTAGAAAACCTCCGTCTCCCATTGGGGAGGCTTCGGTTAACCAGGTTGACCATAGCGTAGGAGTAGGCTCCCAAACAGGAGCATCATCACGTGATTCGATGCTGACAAAGGAGGCTCATCGAGCACTTGAATCCGAGCCACGAACGGTAATCTCTGAAAAGTTGCCAACTGAAAATCATGCCAGGCTCATAGACCTACTTACGTATCTCGAACATCTGGCAAAACTGGGTGAGAAACCTGTTTTCGCCTTGAAGGACTATCAACAGCTAGCTTTCTTTGAAGCAGAGCTCAAGGGACAAATCGGTATCACTCACGATGTATCGAGTGACGAGGGGCTGATCTGGCTGAGGATCGAACGCCTTCAGCGTACGGAGCCCCCTACGCCTTCTCAAGAGATTCGGGACTGGGTCGTCCTCAGTCGAGATCCATATCAAGCACCCAGGATCCAAAATGTCCTAACTCGTACTGTAACTACATCGGAAGCGGATGAATTCGTGAGTAATGGAAGGGCTGGACCCGATGACCGATCACCGTCTTTGAAGTTGCGCGATGGCAACCAAATGGTCGACGTGATCTTGCGGTTGGACGCCCAACCCTCTACTCAATCAGCAATCACAAATTACGTGTCCGCTAAGTGGACCCCTTGGGCAGAGGCTGAGAAACCAAGAAGAACTACTATTGCGATCTATGACAAATTCTTCAGCCTGTATCAGTCTCTGCAAGCTGAAGGAGTCGAGCGTCCCCTTGAAATTGTTTGGGGCCTTGGAACTGCCCGGTGGAAGGTGCGCACCCAAGAGATAGATCACCCGTTGATCGAGCAACTTGTAGAAGTTGACGTGGATACCGAATCGGGAGTCATAACGATTGGGCCCCGGTCTGCAATGCCACAACTTGCCTTGAAACCGTATTTCAGTCTTGAAGTTGACGGCGTTGATGCGACTCTTAGTTTCGCGAAACACTTCTTCGAAGCCATGCCTGCTGATTTAGAATTCTCGCCATTTCAGCGAAACACTTTTGAACCCGTTCTCCGCTTTGCCGCGACTCACTTGGATTCGTCGGGCCGATATTACCCGGATAGCCTAGAAGATATAAATGATCGGACCCTACCACCCATTACTGGATCGTTGGTGGTTACTGATACCTGGGCCGTTTACGCTCGCCCGCGCTCCGCAAGCTTCTTTATTGAAGACCTGGATCGCTTGCGGAAGGCCGTGGCTAACTCGCCGGACCTTCCTGGCCCCAGCAAGAAGCTCGTCGAGCCCCCTTCTTCCGAGACAGCCTATTCACCGACCCTGGTAGACATTACCAAGGCGACTCTGGGTGGTCCTCAATCAGATTATACCTTAGAGAAAATCGCCCAAGCGTCCAACGAAAACGAGCAGGAATTCTTCTTCCCAAAACCGTTCAACGCAGATCAAGTTGCCATAGTCCAACGTCTTGAAGAGGCTGATGGCGTCGTTGTCCAAGGTCCGCCGGGTACGGGAAAGACCCACACTATAGCAAACATTATTTGTCACTGCCTCGCGACTGGTCGCAAAGTTCTGGTTACTTCAAAAGGGGAAGCTGCACTTGCGGTGTTGCGCGAACATATTCCCGAAGGGATTAGGGACCTGACCATCAATCTGTTGACCAGCGAACGCGAGGGACTGAAGCAGCTTGAAAGAGCAGTTGCCCTGCTCGCGAGCACTGCAACTCAGATGAATCCCACCACCCTGGAAAGACAAATCCTTTCTGGACAGCAACAGATTGTGGATCTGAAGAAGCGCTTAGTATCAATCGATGCCGAACTCGCAAGCTTTGCTAAGAAACATTTAGGCAAGATTCCTCACAAGAGCAGTGCCGATGGTCTGCTTCCCATCGAATTGGCCCAACTCCTCGCCACCGATGCTGACCGGCATTCATGGCTGCCGGACAGCTTGAGCTTGGAGCCCAGATACAATCCACTTTTCGATGAAGATGACATCTCTGGCCTGCGCCATGCGAGGCGTCTGCTTGGGGAAGACATACGTTACGCCACGACAAGGGTGCCCACGTTGGCAGATCTTTCTGACGGTGGGCAGATAGTGATCTTGCATGAAGATCTTGTGAACTGCGAGCTCATAGAGCTCCAGATCCAGAAAGCTCATTTTTCTCGGCTTCGTCTATCGTCACCGGATTCTGCGGAAAGATGTAAGGTCTTATCCGAGTCTATCAAGCAGGTGATCTCTCTTTGGGACACTGTCGACGAACTCGTTTGGCTTAAGCCTTTCGTAAAGCAGTGGCTTGATGGCGGGCCAGAAACTGAAAGGGAGAAACTGTTTGAAAGCTTGTTGGTAGCAGTGGGCGACATTCGCAAGAAACGCACGGATATGCTCGCGTACGCGATTTCTTGTCCTGATGCTAGTACCGGAGACACAGAAGTTGTCGATGCGGTCCACCGCGCGGCCACCGGTGAAAGACCATTCGGCATAATGCCTTTCGGTAAGGCTCAAGCGCGTGAACGTTTTTCCTCGATTCGAATTGAGGGCCGAATCCCGAATTCAATGGAGGACTGGTTTAAGGTCGAACGGTATCTGGCATGGAGGTCGAAGGTCTCCTCCACGATCGCCCGCTGGAATGTGATTGCCCCAGAATATGGGCTACCACACCTGCAAGATCAGGGGGACGTTACCGCACGTTGGTTATCGGAGACCCTCTACAAAATTGACAGAGCAAAGCTTGCGGTCGGGCAACATTCTGTTCTCATCAAGCGAGAACTCCCAGATTTGTTCCCGCACGGATTGGACATCGAACTCGTTATCGGCTCCCGTGACCACGCTTCTAAAGCTATCGAATCGATAGAGGCCAATTTATCTGCGATACGTTACGGAACATCTAGGAACCTCCGAAACAATCACATCCAGAAACTAAAGGATTCGTCTGGCCCAATCGTCGAAAAAATCCGCGTATTCATGACGCAGACTGTCGGAAATCCAGACATTTCGGCTGGACGAATATCTGACGAATGGCAACAGTTGTGTCGAGAAATAGACCGTGTGCACAATTTGAAGCCGTACTTTGAAACTGTAAACAGAGTTGCTCTTCTTATTAAAGAATCGGGGGCACCGCAGTGGGCCGAGTTCGCCCTTCGGGAAGAAGCGGGGATTGAGGATAAGTGGACTCCAAACTACTGGTGCGAAAGCTGGTCTTGGATGCGATTTCGCTCCTATTTGAAGGAGATTGATGGAAGGGATCGTTTTCGTCAGCTATCGATTCTCCGGCGAAAGCATGAGGGGGAAATCCAACAAGCATTTTCAGAAGTCGTGCGACTGCGTACGTATCTGGGCCTGAAACGAAACATGAGCAATCAAGTCGAGGCTGCTCTGAACATGTTCATGGCCGCCCTACGCCACATCGGCAAGGGAACCGGAATACGAGCAAGGAGATTTCGGCAGGACGCTCGGAATGCGATGGAAAAGTCGTACGCGGCTGTGCCTTGCTGGATTATGCCCACGTGGCGTATTTCTGAGAGCCTCCCGTCCTCTCTTGGATCATTCGACGTTGTAATCATAGACGAGGCTTCTCAGTCAGATATAACTGCCTTACCGGCACTGCTCCGAGGGAAAAAAGTGCTGGTCGTTGGAGACGACAAACAAGTCAGCCCCACGGCAGCGTTCGTCGAAGAGAAGAAATTGCTCCAGCTCAAACACAACTATCTTAAAGAGCAGCCTTTCGGTCCCCTAATGTTGCCTGGGTTTTCGCTGTATGAACTGGCACTCGCAACTTTTCCCGGAAAGCGAATTATGCTACGAGAGCACTTTCGTTGTGTTGAGCCGATTATCCGATTCAGTTTTCAGTTTTACGAGGAGCCAATAGTACCGGTTCGAATTGCCAAGCCCTCGGAGCGTCTGACACCGCCGCTGATAGATGTATATGTACCACATGGCCGAAAAGACAAGCGTCAGATAAATCTGGCGGAAGCAGAAGGCATTGTGGATGAAATAGAAAGGATCGTTAAAGATCCAGTATTCGCCAAAAGGACAATAGGAATAGTTTCCTTGCTCGCCGCCAAGCAGGCTTATTACATCCAAACTCGCCTACTCGAAAGGATCGGTGAAGAAGAGTACCTCAAACATCAGATAACTTGCGGTGATTCTGCCACGTTTCAAGGAAAGGAGCGCGACATCATGTTTGTCAGCATGGTGGAATGCCCTGTGACATGCAGCACGAAAACGGCTCTTCTTTTTCAGCAACGCTTTAATGTGGCCTTATCACGGGCAAGAGATCGCATGTATTTATTTCATTCTGTCACTGAGAACATGCTAAAACCCGACGATCTAAAGGCGCGAGTATTGCAGCACTTTAAGAGACCTATGCCAGCGGTGAATGAGGCTTCAAAGACACTCCTGGAGCAGTGCGATTCTGACTTTGAACGAGAGGTTCTGAAACGCCTCCTTGATCTGGGTTACCGCGTAACACCGCAAGTTAAAGTCGGGCCCTTCTCGATAGACATGGTTGTTGAAGGCGATGCTGATCGACGTTTAGCCATCGAGCTTGATGGTGATAAGTACCATACGCCGGAAAGATGGGCGGACGATTTGAGTCGCCAGCGCGTAATGGAACGCGTCGGTTGGAGATTTTGGCGCTGTTGGGGGTCCAGCTTCCTTTTGGACGCTCAAGGGTGCTTCGCTGATTTGATTGCGACGTTAAATGAACTTGAGATTCGACCATCCGCCTTGGATACCGGACCCGCGTCTTACACTGAATTCCGAATCATCGAAGACATGTCAAAAAGCGAACCAAAAACTGCATCAAGTCTCGTAGAAGAAGCGTCAGTCGAAGTGGGTGATCGCGTACTCGTCACATTCAATGACGAGCCCGGTCGCCAGCACACTATTGTCATAAGTCCTGACGGAACGGATCCAGGTATGGGAATTTACTCGAAGAAGCATGTCGTGGGAAAAGCCCTGTTAGGAACGATGGTCGAAGACGAGATTTCCATCACACTCGAGGATAAAGTCCTGATCGCAACTGTTCTTGGCATCGAAAAGCCATCTCAGTCTAACTAAGATCGCTTGTGCGAACGCATAATACCGATGACTTTTCTTTTCGCCATGCCCCAGCAATCCAGATTGCGAATGTAGCGTCATAGAACGGATTTCGCACTGCCGAACGGGTTCTATTGACGCAAATCGGCAACCGAGTATATAGATTGTGCATTCCCCATGTCCCTCAGTGGGCAGGAAGCGAAGCCGACCTTTGGGTCGGCTTCAGTGTTTTAGCCCTTTTGAAAACCCCTTAGGGCCACTAGCGCCCAATGTTGAGTCCCTGCACAACGGTTTGTTCTGCCCCTTGTCGCAAAGTCGAGGATGGTTCGATCTTCTGAGTAGCGAATTCCGGCGCGCGAGTTTGCTCCATCGCAGATCGGTGCGACACGTCGCGCGAGAGTTGCTCGGTAAGATGGCTCTTGTCGTTCGTATAGATTTGCGCATCGTAGCGTCCGCGTGACACCGCTACATAGGCCAAACGCCGGTTCACGAGTTTTTCGCCTGCTTGCTCGGTGTCAACGTGAACCAGCACGCGGTCGGCGGTTTGACCTTGGCTGCTGTGGCTCGTTACTGCATAGCCGTAGTCGAGATGCGGATTTTCTTTGATGTTGAATGCGACGGCCCTGCCTGAGTCGAGGCGTAGTTGCAGGTTGCCGCTATCGTCGATCTTTTCAATGGTGCCTAGCTCGCGGTTCGCGATGTGGCGCTCCCGATTTGGTGCAGTGAACTGCACGCGCTCGCCTCGACTGAATGTACGCTCGGCCTCGCGGTAGAGCGTAACGCCGTGCAACCGGCGCGGGTCGTAACTCACCTGCTCGCCGTTGTCACGCTTCACCCTCACCAGATTGTCTCTTTCGTTCACGCCCTCGACGCGGGCATACTCTCCTGCCCCGATGCCGTGCGTCTTGCTGCCTCTCGTGTACCGTACAACGTCGCCCACTTCGTATTGCGCGGCCCACTGTCGGTCCGCGCCGGTGATCTCCTGCCGCGCAACGAGCACACGCTGTTTATATTCGTGCGTGTCCACCTGGCCCGAGTTCTGCATCGTCCGGTGAATAATCTCGTTGATCTCCCTGCGTGATTGATTGTCGGGCGAGACTACCAGCGTCCATTCGGGCTTCTTCGAGTACTCGCGTGCGATTTCCCTCAGCCGCTCGTTGTGGTCAGGGATTTCATGCACGCGGCCCTGGGCGTCAAGTCGTTTGATTGCTTCTCTCACATTGCCACGCGACAGTTGCTCCACCACTTCTTTGAGTGCCGGGTCTTTCTGCCGCACGATCTCATCAAGCCGTGCCGTCTCGATCCCCGCTTCCTGGAGTTGCTGATAGGGTTTGCCCGCCTCGACCGCTTCATGCTGACGCGTGTCGCCGACCAGTAGGACCCGGTCGTTTTCGCTTAGCCGATGGAGGAACTCATTCATCTGCTTCGTGCTCGCGAGACTCGATTCGTCGAGAATGCAGAGGCGTTTGTGTGCGTCGTGCGGCTCTTCGCTCCGTGTCAGATGCCGTTGCAATGTGCTCGATTCGATTCCCGCTTCTCCGAGTTTTTGCGCTGCGCGCGATGTTGGCGCGAGGCCTTCCACCTTATAGCCCTCTCGCTCGGCGGCTTCGCGGATCGCAACTAAAGAAGTAGTTTTCCCCGCGCCGGCGACGCCTTCAAGCGCCGTCACCTGATCGCGGCTCGACAGGATTTGCTCGACCGCCGCGCGCTGGCTCTCGCTCAAATGCGAGTGGTCTTGCACGATGTCTCGGCATGTCTCGAAACTCGCAATTGGTACGTTTTGGTTCTGCCCCGCGCGCATCATATGGATCGTGTCGCGCTCGTATCCAATCATCTCGCGAGTGGTAAACGCGCGGCCTGGTGCGCCTGTCTTCTTCTCTGCTTCGATGAATTCACTCCCCTCGACGCGCTTCTCAAACTCGGCCTTTATTTCTCCGAACGTCGCCTCGCCCATTGAACGCTTCAGCGCACCCCGCAGCAATTCGCGTTCCTCAACCACCGCTTCACGTTCCATGTTCCTCTCCTTTGAGAACGTCACCGCCAATCGCGGCGTCGTGTGAGGAGAGGCCTGTCCCAAGTGGTGGGCTCTCTCCCTAGCCGCCTCCACCACGCGCTCCGGCTGATTGCCGAACGTCCCCGCCACCTCCCGATGCCGCCGCTGCATCTCTCCGTGTGAGAGTTCAAGCTTCGCTTCCCGCGTCTGGTGCGCCGCGATTTGCGCCGCGCCTGCTCCTCTCTGATTCTCCTTCGCGAGATGTTTCTCGATCTGCTGGCGGCGGGGACTCGACGCCTCGATATACTCCTGCGTATAGCCTCTTATTTCCGGTTGCCCGCTCTTCCCGCGCTCGATCTCGTAGCCCAGTGCTTTGAGGCGGGCGGCCAACTCCGTACGGTACACTGCCGTCGCGTACTGTTGCGTCTTGTAAAGTTCCCGTGACTGTAGTGCGTATGCCTCTCCGTTGCTAATTTCAGTGAGGTTAAAGAAGACGACATGGGTGTGCAGTTGTGGAGCCGCGTAACCGTCCACGGGCCTAGCGCTGTCATGCTCGAACTTCGCCGCTGCCCATTTGCCCGTTGTCTCCGCCGGAAGATTTCCACCCATGCGAGCCTGGACATATCTCTCCAACTCGTCGAGCGCCACGGCGACGCTCGCTCGATGCGCCTCACGCACCTCTTCATCTCCGCCCACCAGCGCCGTCAGCGATACACTCTTCGGTGCCGAGAACGTCGCATCCCATCCCGCGCGGTGCTCCATCGTTTGCACTTTCTCGCCGCGCTCATTCGTGTACTCGCGTGCCGTCTGATGGCGCACTAGTTGTTCGCCGCTGATCGGATGCTGCCCCTCGCTGAGCCGTTGAAAGTGTTCCTCCCGGACCTCACCGCGCAGTCCCCACTGCGCGGCAAGGTGCCCGTGCCACTCACCGCGTATCTGCTCGCCTTCCGTGTAGTAGTTTTCGCGGGCGTTCCCAAACTCTTCGGCGTGATAGGCGCGCGCCTGGCCTGCACTCAGTGGCTTGGAAATGGTCAGCATGTTGTCCTACTCGAAGAAGTGTTCCTGCCGATTCACGGCGCCTCGATTGACTTGCTGCTCGTAGGTTTGTTTTATTTCCTGTGGCTCTAGTTTCTGCTCCGGCGTCACGCCCGCTCCCGCCGCGACTGCGACTGTCTCGACCTTTTCCTTTAGCTGCGCCTTCATCGGACGCTCGATGAATACTGGCTGCACGCCCGGCAGTTCGATATAAGGGAAACTCATCCGCACCACCAGATTCCCATTCTTCAGATAGCCGCGCAGTGGCGCGAGGCCGCTGATCTCACTCGCCATCACCAGCGGCTCGACCTGGCGCTCTAGCCCGTAGCTCTTAGATTTGCGCGTCTGTCCGAACTGGCCACTCGACCGGCTCTCTCGCAGCCGTTCGATTTCGACTTCTCCGATTGTGTCGCTGATCCACTTCGCTGCATGCGGTTCACTGGTGCGGAGAAAGATTTTCGTCGCTGGCTGCGACATCATCGCCTCCGCTTCATGCCCGTAGCGGGTTTCAAGCTGGCTGCGTCCTTGGAACCCGAGCACTACGGGATTGTTCGATTTCCGGTTTTCGGTGATCGCCGTATGCAGCTGTGGCAGCCGCTGCAAGCTCGCCAGCTCGTCGAGAACGAACCACATCGGACGCGGACTCGTCTGCCCTTGATTCATGAGGCGCAGCACCAAGGTGTCGAGCCACAAGCTCGTCAGCGGCACAAGTCGCTTGCGCGTTTCTGGCGTGCTCGTGAGGAAGAGCCAGCCCTTGCGCTCTTTCGACCACGCCGCCGCGCTCCAGCGTTTTGCAGTTTCTCTTTCGGAGGGCAGCAGTTTCAGTGTGTCCGCCACCATGTTCAACGATGCAAGCACGCCGCTCCGCTGCGCTGGTGCCTGCCGGTCGATCATCGCCGCATATTCGGTTCCTTTCACTCTGCGGTCGATCTCTTCTTCGTGGCACAGCCACCAAGCCAGTTCCTCGGGTGTCGGCCTGAACGTCAGCAGGTGGGCGAAGATTTTACGCGGACCTTCGGTGAAGAACGGATTTTCGTTGTGCCGGTCGGGGAATAGCGACGCAGCTAAAGTCAGTGCCTCCGCGTCGTGCCGCAATTCATCGCCTGGACTCCAGTAGGGCATCCGCTGGTCGAGCGGATTGAGGATCGCGTCGCCGCGCTCCGGCTTGTAAAACTGGGGCGTGTATTCGAGCGCTGGATCGTACACGATGGCCGTGTCGCCACGCTCTTCGACTTGTAGCAGGATTTGCCGAATGAGTGCCGATTTTCCAGTTCCCGAGTCGCCCATGATGAGGAAGTGGCTCGACTCAATCCCGTGTGGCACTCGTACCAAGCGTCTTCTCCCGAGCAGTCGGTCCCTGAAGCTCTGCTTCTGGCCGAACCCGATTCCGTCCGCGCGATTCCGGCGATTGAACTTCCTCACCGTCACCAGTTCCGGCCCCTTCAACCTCCGGCCATGTTTTCGCTCTCTCGCTCGTGCCGCATCCTTCGGGATCGCCACGACGAGGCCCACAAGGAACACGCCGAGACCTCCCCACAATGCGGGCTTCGCCAGTTCCGTGAGCGTCTGATCTCGATAGATCCAGTGGCTTATGAACGCATGCAGCTTGGCGTTGTCGTATAGCCCCTGCTTCCATTCAAGACGCAGGGCACCCACCTTCACTGCTTCTTTGGTGAGCGCGAACGTGTTCTCGCCGGATGCCGTTGTCACCGGCAACACTTCCTCATCAAGCGCCAATCGGCTTCCTTTCCGGTCCACCACATTCAGCACCTGATAGCGGCCACTCTTCGTAATGCTCACCTCGGTACGGAGATATTGCGACAGGTAGGAACGCTGCAAGGGCGTCCATACCTCGACATAGCGGTAGATGTAGATCGCGCCCACACTTAGCAGCGCAAGGATCAGCGCCGTGATCATCCACGCGGGCTGCGGACTCGGCCACTCACCCGCGTACTCGTTTCGACCCCACTCTTGGCTCATCGCTCACCCCCTCCCGCTGTCGCCGCGAGGCGCTCCTGCGCCTTACGCAATTTGTCCTGGTCCGCTCGCTCGATTAGCCGCTGCATCTCCTCCGCCGTCAGGTTCTCCCCTTGCGCCAGCCTGTAGAGGGCATTTAGGATGATCGTCCGCAACGCCACGAGTTCGGCCAGGATGACCTGCTCGGCAGAATTCGCCTCGGCTACCGTGAGCAGCACATCGCGTGCCCACTCACTTATCGTTTGCCCGCCTGCCAAAGCTTCGAGCCGGGCGTATTCTTCGTCCGTCACTTTGGTGCTGACGGATTTCGTGCGCAGAGAGGGCATGCGATTCCTCCCAACAAAATCAATAAGTTCCCAAACGGGAACCTGAGGTTGCTCCGAAGCGCTCTAAAGAGAACGGTGGGAGGCTAGCTGCTGACTTTTCAAGAAGTTCCCGTATAGCAACCTTGGTTGCTATACGGCACCCGTTACGGGGTGACGTGTCATGCGTCACACCCGGTGCCGAAGGCACCGTGCCTTTCGGCCCCTGCGCGGTCTCAGCCCTGTTCGCCATATTCCTGTCGAAGTTCCTGCAACCACCGCTGAAGGTCGGGACTCTCCGATGCCTGCCGAAAGAGATCGCGGAGGGCGTTCCACTCGCTCTCCGAGAAGTCGATGCCCACCTCATTATGCTTGAGCCAAAGCGTGCACTTCGTCGGCCCCTTTTCCTTGGACACTTCCGCGAAGAAATGCTTCCCGTTCCAAGGCCGCTTGGGCGGCAATCCTTCGAGCATCGCGCGGAACTCGGCTAGCTCGGGATATCGCGTAATTAGGTAGCTGAACCTCCGCGCCGCCCCGAAGTCGATCTGCGTTGCGAATTCGGTGCCCCCCGAGGACACAAACGACACTTTCAAATCGCCACCCTTGATAGCACCCGGTAGGCTAATCCGACGCCGAAAGTCATCTTCATTCGCGCCAGCCTTCCGCACCGGCTGTCGGTCGTGTCGTATCCAGTGGCCGCGTGCTGCCAGTCCCCAAAGTGTGGACCAATATGGGGCAAGTATCTGATCGAGCCTGGTGCTCTCAACACCCTCATCTCGAATCGCGGTCAGCAAGCACCTGCCAATGTTGCCGGGCCGCTCCCACTTCTCTTCCGGTCGGAGGAGTTCCTTTCTATGTGCGATCTGTTTGAGAACCGCTTGGTGCCTTTGTTCGGGATCATTGTCAGAAAGCTTCACCTTCGTGGAGTAGCCGTCGAGACCGCCGAAATAATCCCAAGTATGTTTGGAGGTGTGCTCCTTCCGGTTCTGATAAACCGCCTCGAAAGCGTCAAGCAGTGCTAGATACGACTCCCGCGAGGGTACAGCGGGCCGAAGTAGTGGTGGCTCTTGCGACTCTTCCTCAGTTCCGATCAGCATGTATTCGGCGAGGACATCCCATTCGGGAGAAGAGAGACTGTGTTGTGACTCCCATCTCTTCCGAATGTGGTAGAGAGATTCGGTTGGAGTCCTGAGCATTTCATGCCGCGACGCCTCGCGGTCCATTCCGACGACGCGCTCTTCAATGACCAGGAATGCCGCTTCCGCCAGGGAAACGGGTCGGCCTAATTGGTCGGTGAGCAATTTCTGGTAGCGCTCCAGCAATTTTAGGCGGTCTTCATTCAGGCGAACTGAAATGACCTCATGGCGGGGCTTCTTGCTGAGAATGGACATTAGAGTTGACACAACCTCCTACTGTAGGTGTAACATCTAAGTCAGATGGTAGCTCATCCTGGAAGGGTTGCCAAGAGAATTCTTCGTAGGGCAGTCCGCCGGGAATCGAGAGGGACAGGGAACCGGGACACCAAATGAAACACCGTAGTACCCAATTCGGCGTGCGCAAGAACCCCGACTCGGCGAGAGTGCATGGCTTGCGCCTAGCAATGAAGTCGCCGTCAACGTCTGATATGCAGACTCGAGATTCTCAAGTGGGCGGATCATCCTCGGCGGTTCCCTCCACAGGCGAGGAGTTGCATCTCCCCCCGGAAGATTCGACGAACGGAACCACAGTGAGAGAAGTACGGGATCAAGGACAACTTCTCACCGTCGAAGAATTAGCTGATTTCCTGCGTGTTCCTATCTCATGGGTTTATGGACACACGCGAAAACGATCTCACGAGCGAATTCCCGGATACCGCGTTGGAAAGTATTGGCGCTTCAATGCAGATGAAGTGATGTCGTGGTTACGGGAAGCCCGACGCTAATTTGTTCCGGGTTGCTTGACATGACGGCCACGAGTACAGGAGGAGATTTGCCTTTCGCTTCAGACAATTCCTCGCAGTCTGTGGAGACTGGGATTCTGTCTGAGCCTCATGCTATCCTGCCACTCGCAGAAACAAGGCAGGCCACGGAGAAAGGAGACGCACTATCCGTGGCTCGACCTAGGTGGCAAACAGGCTGGCTTTTTAAGAGAGGTAAAACAAATCCCGTGTGGGTCGGTCGCTATCGGGAAGACGCAATCGGAGAAAATGGCACGCGCATGAGGAGGCAGCGATCCGTTGTTTTAGGACCGGTGCGAGAACTCGGAATGCGGGATGCACGCCGATTGTTGTCTGCAAAACTGGCAGCGATCAACCAGGGCATAAACAAACCGGAATTGATGATGACTTTCGAGCGGTTTGTCGTGGAGCGTTGGGAACCGAATATCCTCCCGATGCTTCGCTATTCGACCGCGCGTAACTACCGTCACATGATCCGGCGACATCTGACTCCGTTCTTCGGAACTCTACGACTGCCGGAGATCGGTCCTGCCTTAGTGCAGAAATTCATTGCAGAGAAATCGAAGCAATTTGCACCGTGGACCGTGCATCAGCTTCGCAGTATTCTCTCCAAGATTTTCAGCACGGCTCAGCGGTGGGAGTACCTGGAGAAAAATCCGACGCGCCAGGTGCAGGTGCCGTCGCTCGTAAACACACGAGAAAAGAAAACACTCACCCCTGAGCAGGTTCGTGCGCTGCTCGGGGAGCTTGAGGAACCCTATCGCACGATGGTGTTAGTCGCCGTGCTTTCAGGATTGCGACGCGGAGAAATTTTCGGATTGCGGTGGAAATACGTGGACTTTCAAGAGGGTTCCGTCATCGTGGCGGAATGCTCCTACGAAGGTCACGCAGCTGCGCCGAAAACACGAGCTTCGCACCGCAAGGTGTTTGTGGACACGCCTGCCATAGAGGCTTTATTGCAGCTTCGTCCAACAGACGCTGACCCGGAAAGTCTGGTTTTCCGTACGGATCGTGGCACGGCCTTCAATCCGAACAATGTTCGGAACCGAGTGCTGGTGCCAGCGTGCAAGAGAGCAAAGATTCCCCAAGTGGCGTGGCACAGCTTTCGTTACACGTATTCCACTTGGGCGAATCCATCCGGCGAGAGCATCAAGGCGTTACAAACGCAGTTGGGGCATACGGACTCGCGACTCACGCTTTCGGTGTACACACAACCGATGCCGGAAGCGCAGAAGCAACTGGCGTGTAAAATCTCCAGTGTTTTGCTCCGTTCTGCT
>Ga0307374_10006617_pt1 | contig 18144 bp, 19 predicted proteins | sample OX3MG_FD_202532 | JGI IMG/M metagenome (GOLD analysis project Ga0307374, IMG submission 202532) | Soil microbial communities from Risofladan, Vaasa, Finland - OX-3 | ecosystem: Environmental > Terrestrial > Soil > Coastal area > Acid sulfate soil | place: Finland: Risofladan, Vaasa | collected...
ACCCGGTCCAGATGCTGCCGGAGGCCGCGCAGGGTGCGCTCGCGCTCCAGGTGCGAGTGGGCGACGAGGGCCTTGTGTCGAGCGTCGACGACGCCGAGACACGGCGGCGCGTCGAGCCTGAGCGGCGCTGCGTCGCCGCGATCGGCGGCGGGTGCCTGGCGCCGGTCGCCGCGTACCACGACGGTGTCACGCTGCGTGCCCTGATCGCCGACGAGGACGGCGGCTGGGTCGAGCGCCGGTCGGGCGACGATCCGGTTGCGCTCGCCGAGGAACTCGCCGGTCTCGCCGCCGCGCGATGAGGGTGATCGTCACTCGGCCCCGCGCGCAGGCGCGGCCGCTCGTGGAGGCGCTGGAGGCGTTGGGCGCAGAGGTCGCGGAGTGCCCGCTGATCGAGATCGTGCGCACATCCGACGAGCCCGTCGACGCTGCCGGCTACGACTGGCTGATCGTCACCAGCCCGAACGGAGCCGACGAGATCGCCCGTCGCGGCCGCAACCTGCCGCAGCTCGCCGCCGTCGGGCCCGGCACGGCGGAAGCGCTGCGGGCGCACGGCCTCGAGCCGGCGTTTGTGGCGTCGGAGGCCTCGCAGGACGGCCTGTTGCGCGAGTTTCCACAACCGGCAGGCCGCGTGCTCTTTGCGGCTGCCGAAGGAGCCCGCCGGGGGCCGATCGATGCGCTCGGCGCCGACTTCGTCCCGCTCTACCGCACCCAGCTCCTCACGCCGGAACCGCCGCCGGGTGACATCGTCGTGCTCGCTTCGGGCTCGGCGGCTCGCGCCTACGCCGGCCTCGGCGGCGGCGCGCCGGCCGTGACGATCGGGCCGGAGACGACACGGGCCGCACGCGCGTCCGGCCTGCAGGTCGTCGCGGAGGCCACGACCCACGATCTCGCCGGACTCGTCGCGGCCGTGCGCGATCTGCTGAAGTTCACGCCGTGACCCTCGCCGAACCACGCATCGCCCTCGCATGACGGCCGGCCAGCGGCTCGCTCGGTTCGTAACCACCGCTGTAGTGCGGGCGCCCTTCCTCTGGCGTGTCTTCCGGCGGCCTCTGACTCGCAACTTCGACCGGCTCGCCCCGGTGTGGGACGCGACGCGCGTCGACCGCCGCCGCCTCCAGGTGATGCGCACCGCGCTCGAGGCCCTACCGGATCCGCCGGCGCGCGTGCTCGACGTCGGTACCGGCACGGGCGCGATCGCCCGGCTCGCCGCCGAGCTGTGGCCGCACGCCGAGATCGTCGGAGTCGACGCCGCCCCGGGCATGGTCGCCGAGGCGCGCCGGCTTGCCTCGACGGATCGCGAGCGCTACGAGGTGGCTGATGCCTCGGCGCTGCCGTTCGCCGACGCGAGCTTCGAGCTCGTGACCTTGAACAACATGATCCCCTTCTTCGACGAGCTCGCTCGAGTGACGGCGCCGGGTGGCCTGGTCGCGGTCGCCTACAGCAGTGGCGCGCAGACGCCGATCTGGGTGCCGCTCGAACGCATCCGCTCCGGGCTCGAGCGGCGCGGGCTCACCCACGTCTCCGACTTCTCGGTCGGGCCCGGCCTCTCGCTCCTCGCCCGCAAGGACGACGTGCCACTCTAGAGCGTTCACTCGGTGCGGCTACACTTTCGCGCGCGGCGAGGTAGCTCAGTTGGTAGAGCACACGGCTGAAAACCGTGGTGTCGCCGGTTCAAGTCCGGCCCTCGCCATCAGTGCAGCGTAGGTTTCACGCTGTGAACGCCAGAGACACTCCGCGTCCGGTGGCCATCATCGGGGCCGGCCTCGATCTCGGCGCCGGCCGCCGCGGCGTCGACATGGGACCGTCCGCGATTCGCTACGCAGAGCTCGAGGCGCGCATTCGCGAGCTCGGCCACAAGGTGGGCGACTGGGGAGACATCGGTTCGCCCGTCCCCGAGGCGACCGAAGTCGGCGACCCGAGCGCCCGCTACCTCGTGCCGATCATGCACGCCTGCGAGCGCGTTGCAGGCCTCGTCGCGGAAGCGACCGGGCAGGGGCTCGTACCGCTCGTGCTCGGCGGCGATCACTCGATTGCGATGGGCACGCTCGGCGGCATGGCGAAGGTGCACGGGGCCGGCGCCGCGCTCTGGATCGACGCGCACGGCGATCTCAACCGGCCGGGCACCTCGCCCAGCGGCAACGTCCACGGCATGCCGCTGGCGGCCGCACTCGGCGTTGCGGGCGACGCGTTTGTGTCCGACGCCTACCCGTCGCCGTCGCTGACCCGCGCCGCGCTCGTCGGCATCCGCTCCCTCGACCCCGGTGAGCGGGCCCTGATCCGCGAGCTCGACATCAAGGTCTTCACGATGAGCGAGATCGACCGGCACGGCGTCGAGCAGGTGATGTCGGAGGCGCTCGACTTCCTGCGCGGCGCACCGTTCGTCCACGTCAGCCTCGACCTCGACGCGGTCGACCCGATGTTCGCGCCCGGCGTCGGCACACCCGTGCGTGGTGGGCTCTCCTATCGCGAGGCCCACCTCGCTCTCGAGCTCGTCTCCGACTCGGGCCTTGCCGACTCGTTCGACGTCGTCGAGGTGAACCCGATTCTCGATCGCGCGAACGAGACCGGTCAGCTGGCCGTCGAGCTCGTCGCGAGCGGGCTGGGCGCCCGGATCCTCTAAAGAGCGTCTAAGAAGCTCTCACAGAATGAGCGGTTGTGTCGCCCGGCCGCGCTCGGCGGCGCGACGCTGTGTCCTCGGTCGCCTCGATAGCTTGGCTATCGGGGCTCCCTGCGTCCTTGCCTCGCACTCGCCGATCGCACCCGGATCGACGAACCTCATTCTGTGAGAGCCTCTAAAGCTCCGCGCCGTTCCCCGACGGCTCGTAGAAGACCGTCCCCTTCAGGTCGTCCGGGAGGCAGTCGACCTCGAAACCCGCCGGGTCGGCATGTGGGTAGATGTAGCCGTCGCCGCGGCCGAGCTTCTTCGCGCCGGGATAGGCGGCCGATCGGAGTGCTGCCGGCGGCAGCAGATGCCCGCGCTCGCGGACGAGCTCGGTTGCCTTTCCGATCGCCACGTAGGACGCGTTCGACTTCGGTGCGCGTGCCAGGTAGATCGCCGCCTGAGCGAGGTTGAGGCGGGCCTCCGGCAGGCCGACGTGCTCCACCGCCTGGGCGGCGGCGACCGCCACCAGGAGCGCTTGCGGGTCGGCGTTCCCGATGTCCTCCGAGGCGAGCACGATCATGCGCCGCGCGATGAAGCGGCCGTCTTCGCCTCCCTCGAGCATTGCGGCGAGGTAGTAGAGAGATGCCTGTACGTCGCCGGCGCGGGTCGACTTGATCCAGGCCGAGATGAAGTCGTAGTGCTTGTCGCCGCCCTTGTCGTAGGAGAGCGGGCGCTTGCGCGCCGCGTCGTCGACGTGGCGTTCCGCGAGCGTGTGGCCCTCGGCGCGTGCGGTCTCGACCGACAGCTCGAGAATGTTGAGCGCGTTGCGGGCGTCGCCACCCGCGCGAGTCGCAATCAGCTCCCCGACGTCGGGTGGGAGCTCCACGCCGAGCGCCTCGGCCCCACGCGAAACGACGACGTGGAGCGTCTCCACCGAGTGAGCCTCGAGCTCGTAGACCTGCGCGCGTGAGAGGAGTGCCGAGTTGACTTCGAAGTACGGGTTCTCGGTCGTCGCCCCGATCAGCGTCAGCAGGCCCTCCTCGACGCCCGGCAGCAGCGCGTCCTGCTGTGCCTTGTTGAAGCGGTGGATCTCATCGAGGAACAAGATCGTTCGCCGGCCGCTCGCTCCGAGCCGCTCGCGCGCCCGAACCAGTACCTCGCGCACGTTCGACACGGTCGCCGAGACGGCCGAAAGCTCTTCGAAGTCGGCGCCGGAGGCCTCCGCAACGATGCGCGCCAGCGTGGTCTTCCCGGAGCCGGGCGGGCCGTAGAGGATCATCGACGGCACGCGGTCGTGCTCGATCGCAAGCCGGAGTGCGCTGCCGGCGCCGACGATCTGCTCCTGGCCGACGAAGTCGTCGAGCGTCAGGGGTCGCAGCCGCTGCGCGAGCGGTGCGGACGCGCCGAGCCGGCGGCCCGCAGCCTCGCTGAAGAGGTCTCCCACGGCCGGAAGTATGCTCTTGCAAGGTATGAGCGAGCTCTGGAGCATGGCCACCTACGAGCGGCTGACGGCGCGGTTTCGTCCCGTTCAGGAACAGCTGGTCGAGGTGCTTGCTCCGAAGCCCGGCGAGCACGTGCTCGACCTCGCAACCGGAACCGGCGAGGTGGCGCGCCGAATCGCCCGTCTCGGCGCGACTGTCTCGGCGGTCGACGGCACCGAGCCGATGCTCGGCAAGGCGCGGCGCACCAGCGAGGAGGAAGGGCTGCAGATCGCTTTCTCGCTCGGAGATGTCGAGTACCTGCCCTACGACGACGCGAGCTTCGACGTGCTGGCATCGAACTTCGGTCTCGTCTTTGCGCCCGACCACGCGAACGTCGCGTCCGAGCTCGCGCGCGTCACGCGCTCGGGCGGCCGCCTCGGGTTCACGGCGTGGAAGCCCAACTCGAAGCTCGGCGAGCTGTACCGCCGCTTCACCGAGGAGCCGATCGAAGGGCGCGAGACCTACGAATGGGGACGGGAGGACCACGTCGAGGACATGCTCGGCGACGACTTCGAGCTCGAGTTCCAGGACGGCACGCTCTGGCTCGAGGCCGCTTCCGGCGAGGAGATCTGGACTCTCTTCTCGGAGTCGGCGCCGCCGGTGATCGCGCTGCTTGCGCGGCTCGACTCCGAGCGCGGCGAGCAGTTTCACGAAGCGTTCGTCGAGCTGTACGAGGGGTACCGCACCGACGAGGGCGGGATTCGAGCTCCTCGCCGCTACCTGCTCGTGCTCGGCCGCCGGAAGTGAGCGTCCCCGGGGCGGTCGCCGGGACCAGCGAGGTCGCCGACCTCCTGCAGCGGCTGATCCGGCTCGACACGACGAATCCCCCCGGCAACGAGACAGCCGCTGCGGAGCTCCTGCGCGACTACCTCGAGGCGGCGGGCGTCGAGTGCGCGCTGTACGCACGTGTGCCCGAGCGCGCGAACCTCGTGGCGCGGATACGGGGCCGCGGCGACGGGCCGTCGCTCGCACTCCTCTCACACACCGATGTCGTGCTCGCCGACCCGCATGAGTGGGAACGCGATCCGTTCGGCGGCGAGCTCGTGGACGGTGAGATCTGGGGCCGGGGCGCGCTCGACATGAAGGGCGAGGTCGCCGCCTCGGCCGTGACGCTCGCGACGCTGGCCCGGGAAGGCTGGCGTGGCTCGGGCGACCTGATCTTCGTCGCTTCTGCCGACGAGGAGGTCGGTGTCGGTTTCGGCCTGCAGTGGCTCGTCGAGGAGCACCCCGGCGCGGTTCGTGCCGACTTCTCGGTGAACGAGGGCGCAGGCGACCGCGTGGAGCTCGGCGGCAAGGTGCTGTACCTCTGCTCGACGGCCGAGAAGATGAGCTCGCCGTTTTGCCTGCGCGTGCACGGCCGGAGCGGCCACGCGTCGATGCCGTCGATCGCGGACAACGCCCTCGTCAAGGCGGCGACGCTCGTCGCCCGGCTCGGCGACTTCACCATGCCGCCACAGCTGATTCCCGAGGTCGAAGGCTTCCTCGCGGCGCTGCTCGGTGAGGTTCCGCCGGCCGGCGGTGCGCTCGCTGCGGCGCGCGGAGCAGCGCCTCTTGCGGCCGAACTGATCGAACCGTTGCTCGGCATGACCGTCTCGCCGACGAAGGCGCATGCCTCCGACAAGCGCAACGTCATTCCCGCGCTGTGCGAGATCACGGTCGACGTGCGCCTCCTGCCCGGCGAGACGCCGGCCGGTGCGGAGGCTGTGCTGCGTGCTTACCTCGGACCGGGCGACTACGAGCTCGTCAATCTGGAGGCGCAGGGCGGCACGCGTTCTGCGGTCGGGGGACCGCTTTGGGACGCCGTGCAGTCGTTTGTGGGGGAAGAGGAGCCCGGTGCCGTCGCCGCCCCGATCTGCGTGGCCGGCTTCACCGATTCGCACTGGCTGCGCGAGGCGTTCGGCACCGTCGCCTACGGTTTCTTCCCGGCGCGCGCCCTCGACTCCGAGACCGCCGCGCGGCTGATCCACTCCGCGAACGAGCGGGTGCCGGTGAGCGACCTCGAGCTCGGGACACGTTTCCTGCGGCATGCCGCCCAGACCGTCTGTGCTTGAGCTCTACGAGCCGGCGGGTGCGCTCGACGAGCTCGAGCGCTATCTGGCCGAGGAGCTCGCCGACGGGCTCGTCGCCGACGTCTACCTCGGCTACGGCCTCGCCGAGACACTGCGCCGCGAGTCCTGGCCGGCGCCGCCAGAGCCGTGCGCGCTGCCGCTCGTCGCGGCCCGCGTGCGGCCCGCGGAGGCAAGTAACAGACTGGTACAAGCACCGTTCCGGGTCGGGGACTGGCGGCCGACCTGGGCGCCCGAGGAGTACGCGGCCGCCGTCTGCGAGGCCCGCCGGGCGATCGAGCGCGGCGACGTCTACCAGGTCAACCTCGTGCAGCATCTTGCCGCGCCGTTCGAGGGCGACCCGGCGGGCCTCGCGGCGGCGCTCGCGCCGCTCCGCCCGCTGCATCCCCGGCCGCTCGCCGGTGCCGGTTGGGCGATCGTCTCGGCCTCGCCCGAGCTCTTCCTCGCCCGCCGCGGCGACCTGATCTGGACGATGCCGATCAAGGGCACACGCCCGCTCGGCGAAGACGTCGACGACGAGAAGGACGTCGCGGAGCACGTGATGATCGTCGACCTCGAGCGCAACGACCTGTCCCGTGTCGCCGACGTCGGGTCGATTCGCTGGCCCGAACTGATGGTGCAGCGCGAGCTGGCGGGAGTCACGCACCTCGTCTCGACCGTCGAAGGCCGCCTGCGCGCCGGCGCCGGCCTGGCCGAGATCCTGCGCGCGACCTTCCCCGGCGGCTCGATCACGGGCGCGCCGAAGGTGTCGGCGATCGACCACATCGCGCGGCTCGAGCCGGTCGGCCGCGGTGCATCGATGGGCGCTCTCGGCACGGTCTACGCGAACGGGGACTTCGATCTCGCCCTGACGATCCGTACCTTCGCCGTCGCCGACGGCCGGATTCACCTGTGGGTCGGCGGGGGTGTCGTCTGGGACTCCGAGCCCGAGGCGGAGGTCGAGGAGTCGTGGGTGAAGGCGCGCCCGCTGCTCGCCGCCGTCGGCGGCGGCGTAGGCTCGACGGAGCCGCCCAGGAGCGCCGGCACGGGAACAGGAACACGAACATGACGCTGCTCGCCGTCGCGGTCGCAGGGCGTGGGCTGGTCGATCCGGAGGAGCCGGTGTTCCGCGCCGACGACGAGGCGCTCCTGCGCGGTGGGGTCGCGTTCGAGACCATTCGCACCTACGGCGGCATCCCATTCTTGCTCGACCGGCACATACATCGCTTTCGATTCTCGATCGGCGCGCTCGCGCTGCCGCCCGCACAGGGAATCGAGGAGCTCGTCGCCGCCGTCGTCGAGGCGGTGCCTTCCGAGCATGTTCTCCGTCTCTATCGCACAGAGCAGGTGCTGGTCGCGACGGCGGCGGGCCTGCCCGAGGGGCTCGAGGAGCTCCGGCGGCGGGGCATCTCGGTGCACGCCGTCGACATCGGCGCCCCGGCCCCGCTCCTCGCGGGCGCGAAGACGACGAGCTACGGCGAGGCGTTCGCCGCCCGCCGCGAGGCCGAGCGCGCGGGGGCGGACGAGGCGCTGCTCGTCGCCGGGGGGCTCGTGCTCGAGGCGGCGACGGCGAACGTCTGGTGGCGCCGCGGCGAGCAGCTGTACACGCCGGCGGTGCGAGCAGGCGTGCTTCCCGGCGTCACGCGCGAGCTTGCGCTCGAGCTCGTGGATGCCGACGTCGGGGCGTTCCCGCTCTCGGACCTCGCGGCCGCCGACGAGGCGTTCACAACGTCGTCGATCCGAGAGGTCATGCCCGTTGTCGCACTGGACGGCCGGGCGATCAGCGACGGCACGCCCGGTCCGGCTGCGGCGCGGTTGCAGGCTGCACTGCGGCTACGCTCCAGCGGGTGAGCGATCGCATCCGGCTCGGTGGCATGGCGCTCTCGAACGGGGTGCTCGTGCACGGTCCGTCGGCGTGGGCCTGCGCCGTGCGAACCGACGCCGGCGAGCTGAAGGTGGTCGCCCACCGCAAACGTCTGCGCGCTGCGGATGTCCACAACCCGCTGCTGCGCGGCCCCGCCAAGCTTGCGGAGGCGTTTGCCCTTCTGCCGCAGGTGAAGCTGGCGTTGCCGGAGGCGCGGCTGCCGATGGAGCGCCCGCGCGTCGCTGCTGCCATGCTCGGCACGACGGTGGTCGTCCATGCCGTCAAGCGGGCCGGCCTGCGACCGGTCGTGCGCGAGCTCCTGTCCGGGGCGCTGTCGCTCGCACCCGCGGCGCTCGCGCTGCGCGGCGGCGAGCTCGCGTCCTACCACGGCGCCGAGCATGTCTCGATCGGGACGTACGAGCACGGCACCGCCAGGCCGAAGGAGCACGAACGCTGCGGATCGCACCTTGTCGGCCCGATGCTGCTCTCGACCGCGGCCGGCAACCTCGCCGCCGGGCGCCTGCCGGCGCGGCTTCGGCCCGCCGGGCGCGCCGCCGGCATGGTCGGGGCGATCGCGGCGTCGGTGGAGGTCTTCGGCTGGATGACGCGTCATCCGCGCAATCCGCTCGCACGGGCGCTTGCGCTGCCCGGTCACCAGCTCCAGCATCGACTCGGCACCCGCGAACCGACCGCGGCGCAGCTGGAGGTCGCGGACGCCGCCCTGCGCGCATGCCTGCACCTGGAGGAGACGGAGCCCGGCGATGATCACGACGCGTAAGCGGCTCGACCCTGCCGTCTTCGACCTGCCGGTCGACAAGATGCGCACCGGCTGGTACACGGACGCGTACTTCAACCACACGCGCGAGGCGCTTCGCTACGACGGGCGCCGGCCGCACGTCCTGATGCAGGTCTTCCAGAAGCGCCATGCCTTCCTCGGCGGCATGGACGAGGCGATCGCGATCCTCAAGCTGTGCGCCGACGACTTCGACGCTTTGACGGTGCACGCGCTCTACGACGGCGACGCGATCTCGCCCTACGAGAGCGTGCTGACGATCGAGGGCGACTACACCACGTTCGCGCACCTCGAGACGGTGTACCTGGGGACGCTTGCGCGGCGCACGCTGATCACGACGAACGTCGTCAATGTGCTGCGGGCCGCCAACGGCAAGCCGGTGATCTTCATGCCTGCGCGTCACGACCACCACCGGGTGCAAACCGGCGACGGCTACGCCGCCTATGTCGCCGGCCAGATCGTCGGTGCACCTGTCGGCGTCACGACCGACGAACAGGCGTCGTGGTGGGGTGGGACCGGCATCGGCACGGTGCCGCACGCATTGATCGCCGCCTACGGTGGCGACACGGTCACGGCGGCGAAGCACTTCGCCGACTGGGCACCCGGCGATATGAACGTGACCGTGCTCGTCGACTTCGAGAACGACTCGGTGCGCACGGCGCTTGCGGTCGCGCGCGCGCTCGGCTCGCGGCTCTGGGGGGTTCGGCTCGACACGTCGGAGGCGCTCGTCGACCGGTCGCTCTGGGAGGAGCTGGGCGATTTCGAGCCGACCGGCGTCAACCCGCGGCTCGTCTGGAACGTCCGCGAGGCGCTCGACCGTGAAGGCTTCGACGCAGTGCGAATCGTCGTCTCCGGCGGTTTCACGCTCGACAAGATCCGTGCGTTCGAGGAGCTTGGTGTGCCGGTCGATGCCTACGGGGTCGGCTCGTCGTTGATTCGAGGCTCGAACGACTTCACGGGCGACATCGTGCTCACCGAGGGCAAGCCGACCGCGAAGTTCGGTCGCGGCCACCGGCCCAATCCGCGGCTCGAGCTCGTCGGATGAACCACCTGCTCTGGGACGTCGATACGCAGGTCGACTTCGTGCACGCCGACGGGAAGCTCGCGGTGCCCGGCGCCGCCGCCGCGGTCCCCGCGATGGCCAGGCTCGTCGAGGCGGCAAGGGTCGCAGGAATCCCGCATGTCGCCTCCGCCGACGACCACGAGCTGACCGACCCCGAGATTTCGGAGACGCCGGACTTCTCCACCACGTACCCGCCCCACTGTCTGCGCGGCACCCGCGGCGCCGAGAAGATCGCCGAGACGCGGCAGGAGGACCCCGTGCCGCTCGCGCTCACGGAAGTGCCTGTCCGGTGGCTCGGCGGTCGCGAGTTTCTGCTGCTGAAGAAGAGCTTCGACGTCTTCACCAATCCGAATGCCGAGCGCCTGCTCGGACTGCTCGATCCCCGCGAGGTGATCGTGTTCGGGGTCGCAACGGACGTCTGCGACGACGCCGCGGTCCGCGGCCTGCTGCTGCGTGGGCGGGCCGTCACGTTCGTCGAGGGGGCCTCGCGTGGCCTCGACGAGGAGCGCACCCGATCTGCTCTCGCGGCCTGGCGCGAAGCCGGTGTCCGGTTCGCGACGGTCGACGAGGTCGCCGCCGTCCTTTAGCCCGGGCGGCCGCCTGCCGATGGGAGCCTCGATGACCCTTGGCTTCGACTTCACGAAGTTCGTGTCGGACTTCGCCTTGACGTGGCTTCCGGTCGCCTTCTTCGGGTTGATGTGCATCGTCGTCTGGCTGCTCTGGAAGACGGTCAAGCTGATGCCGCGTGTGAAGCCGATGGAGATCACCCCAGGCTCGGCGTCGGCGGTGACGTGGGCCGACGTGGCGGGTCTCGACGAGGCGAAGGAGGAGCTGCAGGAGATCGTCGACTTCCTGCGCAACCCTCAGCACTTCGAGTCGCTCGGGGCGCGCGTGCCGAAGGGCATCCTCTTCCACGGACCTCCGGGCACCGGCAAGACACTCGCCGCGAAAGCGATCGCGAACGAGTCGGGCGCGCGCTTCTACGCTCAGAGCGCATCGGCGTTCGTGGAGATGTTCGCCGGACTTGGCGCTGCGCGCATCCGCAAGCTGTTCGAAGAGGCACGCAAGAACGCGCCGGCGATCGTATTCATCGACGAGCTCGACGCGGTCGGCCAGGCGCGCAGCGGCCACTCGTTCAACCGTGAGCAGGACCAGACGCTCAACCAGCTGCTCGTCGAGCTGGACGGTTTCGGTCCTCGCGAGCAGGTTGTCGTCATGGCGGCGTCGAACCGGCTGCAAGACCTCGATCCGGCGCTTCTTCGCCCCGGCCGCTTCGACCGGCAGATCTTCATTCAGCCGCCCGATCTGAAGGGACGTCGTGCGATCCTCGAGGTGCACACCCGTGGCAAACCGCTCGACACGGATATCGACCTCGAGTCGGTTGCGCGGCAGACCGCCGGACTGACGGGCGCCGATCTCGCCAACATCTCCAACGAGGCTGCGATCGCGGCGGGCCGCAAGGATCGCAAGTCGATCACACAGGCGGACTTCGACTACGCGCTCGAGCGTGTCGTCGCGGGCCTCCAGCAGCGCCGGGTAGTCACCGACAAGGAGAAGCGGATCCTCGCCTACCACGAGGGCGGGCACGCGCTCGTCTCGCATCTCGTCGGCAACCAGCCCGAGAAGGCGACGATCATCGCGCGCGGCACTGCGCTCGGCTACGTGTTGCACCTGCCCGAAGAGGAGCGCTATCTCGAGACGAAGGAGGAGCTGCTCGCCTGGATGGTGATGGCGCTGGCCGGGCGGGCCGCGGAGGAGCTTGTCTTCGGGCGCGTCACGAACGGCGCGTCCAACGACCTCGAGAAGGTGACGCAGATCGCCCGCGCAATGGTCTTCGAATGGGGCATGGGCGAGTCGGTCACCTCGCGCACGATGCGCGCCGACAACTACGCGCTGTCGGAGGAGACCAAGCGCCTGCGTGATACCGAGCAGTCGCTGCTCACCGATCACGCCTACTCGGAGGCACAGCGGCTCCTCGCCAAGAACCGGGCGTCGCTCGACCGGATCGCGGCGGCGTTGCTCGACCGGGAGACGCTCGCACGCGAGGAGCTGGCCGAGCTGTTCGTCGGTGTCGAGCCGGACTCCCGCTCGTCCGACGCCGTCGGCGTCGTGCGCGTGGTCGGCGCCGACCCTACGGGGTAGCCTGCAGGCCGAGTGCTGCTCAGCATCCATCACATCGGCATCGCCGTCGACGACCTCGACGCTGCGATCGAACGCTACAGCGTGCTTTTTGGCGCCGTCGTCGAGCACCGCGAGGCGGTCGTGGAACAGGGAGTCGAAGCGGCATCGCTTCGCCTGGGGGCCTCGCGGGTGGAGCTCCTCGCTCCCACGGGCCCGGACACGCCGGTCGGGAAGTTCCTGGCCAGGCGAGGGCCGGGCATGCACCATGTCGCCTTCCAGGTCGCCGATGTCGCCGCGGAGCTCGAGCGGCTACGGGCAGACGGCGTGCCGCTGATCGACGAACAACCGCGGCGGGGCATGTTCGGCCTGCAGGTGGGATTCGTTCATCCGGAGGCGACGGGTGGCGTTCTGGCAGAGTTCGTCTCCGATGACCTCGCCTGACCGGATCCGGATCGAGCTTGCCTTCGACGGCCAGCAGGTGCTTTCGGTGCTCGTGCTCCAGCAGGCGGCCGACGATCTCGATGCCGCGCTCGCCGGCAACCCGGACAGCGCGTACTCCTTCGACGCCGAAGACGGGCGGTACACGATTTCGCTGCGGCGCGTCGTCTACGTGAAGCGGTTCGCTCGCGAGAGCCGCGTCGGCTTCGGCGCCGTCGCGTAGGCCGGGTCGCCGGTGGCACTCGAGGTCGGCATCGTCGGCCCGTCGGGCAGCGGGAAGACGTCGCTCTTCACCGCGCTCACCAAGACGGGCGGTGGCGAGTACGGGAAGACGAATGTCGGCATGGCGCCGATCGCCGACGACCGGCTTGGCGCGCTCGCCGCCGTCGTGAAGGCCCGCAAGATCACGCCCGCGACGATTCGTGTGCAGGACGTGCCGGGCTCCGGCGCGGCGCAGCTCGGAAACCTGAGGCAGGTGGATGCGCTGCTCGTCGTGCTGCGCGGCTTCGGCCCGGATGCAGCGCCCGACGACGACCTCGATCTGTTCAAGCTCGAGCTGCTCGTCGCGGATCGCGACCACGTCGAGCGCCGGCTCGAGCGGGTATCCAAGCAGGCGAAGTCGGGCGACGCCAAGATCCGCGCCGAACTGGAGGAGCTGAAGAAGGTGCTGGCGCACGTCGACACCGGTGTTGAGCTCTCGGGCTACGGCGGCGAGCTGCCGGGCGAGCTCGAGCCGCTGACGACGAAGCCGCTGATCGCAGTGGTCAACGGTTCGAGCGGGATCGACCTGAAGCTCGAAGCCGAGCTCGCCGAGCTGCCCGACGAGGAGGCGGCAGCGTTCCGGGACGGTGGCTCATCGGCGCTCGACGAGATAGCCGGACGGCTCGCGCAGGCGCTCGACCTGATCACGTTCTTCACCGCCGGCGAGCAGGACACACGCGCCTGGACGCTCCGAAACGGCCAGACCGCTCTCGACGCGGCTGCGGCGATCCACACCGACATCGCCCGCGGGTTCATCCGCTGCGAGGTTGTGAACTGGCAGGACCTGGTGCAGCTCGGCTCGCACGCCGAGGTCGCCAAGCAGGGCAAGCAGGGGCTCGAGGGCAAGACGTACGTCGTCCGCGACGGCGACGTGCTGAACATCCGCTTCAACGTTTGAAGCGAACTCCCCCGTTGGGGTGCTAGGCAGCTGCGGCGCCGCTCAGTAGGTTCGCGGGGTGGAGTGGTCGGGTAGGAGAGGCCGCAGCCTTCTGTGTCTTCTTCCGCCTCCGTTCGGTCACCGCTGGGAGAAGGTCGAGGAGACGTCGCTTCACCCACCGGGCGAAGAGCCGGCGGCAGGGCGGTTGAAGAACACGATTTCGGTGTTGCGGTGTGTGCGTTGTGGCAAGGAGACGTGGCGCTGAGGGGCGTCCGCTCCTCAGAACGCGATCAGCACGACGCCCGCGAGCGTCAGCACGATGCCCGCCCTCTGGAGCGGCGCCACCTGTTCGCGGAGCAGCGCCGCGGCGAGCAGGACCGTGACAAGCGGGTAGAGCGAGGCGAGCACCGCGGTCAGGCTGACGAGGCCCCGCCCGGACGACGCTGCGAACAGGGCGTTTCCGACCATGTCGCCGAGGCCCACGAGAATCGCAATCGTGAGGCTCTTCGGCCCGAGCCGGAGCGCGGGCCGCCGGACCGCGACCGCGGTCGCGACCAACAGCAGCGCGGTCGCGCGGAAGACGAGCGACGCCCACCAGAAGTCGACCTTGCCCGCGGCGTGCATCGGCGGGAAGTAGAAGCCGAACCCGAGCGCGGCGAGCAGTGCGAGGCCGACGCCGGCCGCCAGCTTCCGCTCACCCCCGGACTGCTCCACCGACGCGAGCGCGACGCCGACGAGCGCGCACGCGATGCCGGCGAGCTGCGCCGGCGACGGACTGTCGCCGGTTGCGATCCCGAAGATCACCGGAATCACAGCGGAGGCCCCCGCGATCGGCGCGACGACGCTCATCGCGCCTGTCGCCATCCCGCGGTAGTAGGCGAAGAGGCCGAGGGTGCCGCCCACCGCGGCCGCCGCCGCGAACAGCACGCCCCAGCCGCCCGGGCCCTGGCCGCGAACGGCGACTGCGAGCCCGATCCCGGCGAGGCCCCCGACCTGCGCCCAGAACATGATCCGCAGCGCGCCGAGGGTTCGGCTGACGACGGGGCCGACGAAGTCCGCGACGCCCCAGGCAAGGCTGGCGCCGAGCGCCAGGAGGAGCGGGTTCAATCGACCCGGCGCGTCGCTGCGACCGCGTCGAGTTGGTTCGCGTGGTAGAGCACCGCCGCCTCGGCGGTGCGGGCGCCGCGCGCTTCGTGATGGGAGGCGACACAGTGGAGCAGCTCGGCGAGCTGGCCGCCGGTGAGCCCCTCGGCGCGCTCCTCGATCAGGCGCAGACCCAGGTGCACGTGACCGAGCAGGCGACCCTCGTCGGTGAGGGCGAACGCCGGTCCGCGGCCGAGCTCGATCGTGCGGCCGGCGTCGTGCACGAGCGCCGCTGCCAGCAGCAGGTCGGCACGCAGGCGCGGATGGAGTTGCGCGGTCTCGCGGCAGAGGGTTGCGACGCCGACCGTGTGCTCGAGCAGCCCGCCTGCGTACGAGTGGTGGTCGTCCGGAGTGGCCGGGTAGGAGTCGAGCTCGCGGTCCGCGAGCACCGCCCGGACGGTCGCCGTGAGGCCGGGATGGGAGACCTCGGCGACGAGGAACTCGAGGAAGCCCTGGAGCTCGCCCTTGTCGCGGCGGATTGACGGGGTCAGCGACGCCGGGTCGACGTCCGCCGCTTCCAGCGAGCGAACGTCGAGCTGCAGCCGGTCGCGAAACCGCTCGACGCGCCCGAGGACGCGCACCGCGTCGCCCTCACCGAACCGTCCGTCGAGCAGCTCCACGTCCTTCCACACGCGCGCCTCGATCTGGCCGGTCGGGTCGACGAGCTCGAGCGCCAGGTACGTCGCGCCCGACTTGGTGCGCAGCTTGCGCTTGATCCGCACCGCGTAGATGCCTTCGACGACCCGGTCCTCCGTCAGCTCCGCGATCGTCATGGGCGGAGCCTAGATGGTTGATCGGTAATTGTCGTTGTTGCGGGGAGGCCCCCAGCCGCGACGGCGCTGAATTACCGATCAACCATCTTGCGCCGGGTCCAGATGCGGAACCCCTCGTCGTCGCGGCCTGCTCCCACCTCCTCAGCGACGCGATCGCGCTGTCGACCTGCTTCTTGTCGAGACCCGTCACCTCGCGCAACTGCGGCCCGGTCAACGGGCCCGCCGCGCGCACCGCGTCCGCCACGACGAGCTAGGTCGCGACCCGGGCAACGTGCTTGCCGACGCGGACGAGGCCGTGCGCCGGGAGCTCATCCTTGGCGTTCCAGAGAAAACCCCTCTCGTCGGCCTTCGGAAGCAGGAGCGCGAGCCCCACCTCCTCGACGAAGGCGGCTGCCTGCTCCAGCGTGCGAATCATGCCGTCTAGTCTGCAGGAGTGCCCACGGTCAGGCCATTCGCCGCGCTGCGCTACGACCCCGCCGTCGCGGGGCCGCTCGAGGCGCTCGTCGCGCCCCCCTACGACGTCATCTCCGACCTCGCACGCCGCGACTACCTGGCGCGCAGCCCGTACAACGTCGTCCACCTGACACTGCCGGATTCCGAGGAGGGCGCGGCCCGCGACCTCGCAACCTGGCGGGAGCAGGGAGCGCTCATGCAGGCGCCCGAGGCGTACTGGTGGGTTGCCCAGGACTACGTCGGCCCCGACGGCGTTGCTCGAACGCGCGAGGGGTTCGCCGCGTCTGTGCCGGCGGTCCCGTACTCGGACGGCGCGGTCCTGCCCCACGAGCGCACGCATGCCGGCCCGAAGGAGGGACGGCTTCGGCTGCTGCGTGCGACGCAGACGCAGCTCGAGCCGATCTTCTTGCTCTACGACGCCGACCCGGTGCTCGCGCGCCCGGCCGGCGAGCCTGCCGCGGAGGTCGAGGAAGGTGGTGTGCGTACGCGCATCTGGCCGGTCGAGGCGGGCGAGCTCGACCTCGGCACCCCGCTCCTGATCGCCGACGGTCACCACCGCTATGAGACCGCCGTCGCCTACCGTGCCGAGCATCCCGAGGCCACGCACACCTTCGCGATCCTCGTCTCGTCTCGGGCGCCCGGGCTCGAGATCTTCCCGACCCACCGGCTCGTGCAGGGGCTCGGTGAGGTGGCCGGCGAGGAGGCGGCCGGGCCTGGCGAGGGCGTGACGCTCTATCGCGACGGCCGCTACCTGCGCGTCAGCAGCGACGAGGACTTCGGCCCGAGGGTGGTCGAGTCGCTTGCGCCCGAGGGCGTCTCGTACACCGCGTATGCGGATGAGGCGATCGCGGCGGTCGACCGCGGCGAGGTCGCTGCGGCGTTCCTGCTCGAGCCGGTCACGGTCGAGCAGGTGGCGCGGTTCGCGCAGGCCGGCGAGACGATGCCCCAGAAGTCCACGTTCTTCTATCCCAAGCTCACCTCTGGCATGCTCTTCCATCCCGTCGGCGGAGCGCCGGCTGCCTGACTGGCTCACGCTGTGCCGGGCCGCGCGCGACGACGTCGCGCAGGTGCTCGTCGACCTGCCCGGGCGCGCGGAGCGCGAGCCGGTCGTCGGCGCGGGCGTTGGCGGCGACGAGACGACTGCGATCGATGCCGCGGCCGAGCGCGTGATCCTCGCCCGGTTCCGCGGTGAGGACGTGCGCATCGTCAGCGAGGAGGCCGGAATCGAGGGCAGCGGGCGCTGGACCGTCGTCGTCGACCCGATCGACGGGTCGCTGAACGCCAAGCGCGGTATCCCCTTCTTCTCGCTCTCGATCGCCGTTGCCGAGGGCGAGACGATGGACGACGTCGTCTTCGCCTACGTGCACGACTTCGGCACGGGCGAGGAGTGGACGGCGACGCGCGGTGGCGGCGCGTTCCTGAACGGCGCGCCCCTGACGGGGTTGCCGAAGGATGAGCTCGAGATCCTTTCGTTCGAGGCGACCACCACCGCCTTTGTCTCGGCGAACGCCGCGCGCTTCGACGGCGTGGCACACCGCTTGCGGATCATGGGGTCGCTCGCGATCACGCTCTGTCATCTCGCCGCGGGGAGGGTCGACGGGGTCGTCTCGCTCAAGGGCGCCCGGTCGGTGGACATTGCCGCGGCTCAGCTGCTGGTGCGAGAGCGGGGCCTCTGCATCGACCTGCCGGAGGCGCCGCCGTTTCTCGCGGCGCCGCTCGACCTCGAGGCACGCTCGCGCGTCGTCGCCGCCGGGAACGCCGCGCTCTGCGGGCGGCTCGCGGCCGCGCTCCTCGCCTGAGGCCGGTCTAGCTCTAGCCGGGGCCGTCGAGCAGTTCCTGCACCGCTCCGACGAGGTCGTCGTTGCCGAACGGCTTGCGCAGGAACGCCGTATCGGACCGCTGCAGCTCCGCGGCGTCGAGGACGTCGTCGGTGTAGCCGGACATGAAGAGAACGCGAAGCGCCGGGTGAAGCTCCCGCAGCCTCACCGCGAGCGCCGGGCCGCTCATCTCCGGCATCACGACGTCCGAAAGGAGCAGATCGAACGGCTCGTCGCCCACCGCCAGCGCCTCAGGACCGCTCGCTGCGGTCGTGACGTCGAACCCGGCGGCCTCCAGAACGTCGCGTGCGAGCTGGCGGACGACCTCCCGGTCCTCGACGACGAGCACACGCGCGTGATCGCCGGCGAGCTGCGGCTCGACGACGATGCCGTGTTCCTGATTCGCTGCGGGG
>Ga0307374_10006618_pt1 | contig 18142 bp, 20 predicted proteins | sample OX3MG_FD_202532 | JGI IMG/M metagenome (GOLD analysis project Ga0307374, IMG submission 202532) | Soil microbial communities from Risofladan, Vaasa, Finland - OX-3 | ecosystem: Environmental > Terrestrial > Soil > Coastal area > Acid sulfate soil | place: Finland: Risofladan, Vaasa | collected...
TCATGCCCTCAGCGGCTAAAGCCGGGTTGATTTTGCGTCAGTTACGGCACGGTTGAAACCGTGCCCTGACGAAAAACGCAAGTTGCCCCACAAACTCTTTAGCTTTTTCCCGCGCGCGCGATTCCCCACGCGTCCAGGACGCACAGAAAATTCAGCAAACCGGCCATCGCCAGGAAGCGCGTGCCGTAAACTCCCGCGACGCGCGCCGTGTCGGCACCATGAGGCTCAAAAAAGCGCGCCAAAAAATAGAAAATCCCCCCGCCTATCTCGGCGAGGTGGCCCATAAATCCAAAGAGGTCGCCGCGACGCATCGAATAGACCTGCCCGCGCATCGCGTAGCCCGCAACAGCCAAGCCGCCAACGCACAAGAAAATAACGGCGGCGCGGCCGCGGTGCTTCAGCAAAAAATGTCCAAGTCCGGGAACAAGCCACGCCGCAATGATTGCGGCATAGCCCGCGGGAGTCAAGGCGTCTGAATCAGATGTGATATTCGTTTCGGGCACGTAGAGTCACTTGGCTTTCACGGGATCGGAGCTCTAGTTCATCCTGCGGCACGAAGAGCTCCGACACTGCATCGCAAATTCCTCGTGGGTTCTAATCCCTGAGGCTCACGACCAGCAAATCGCCTACTCAAGTATCGGGATGATTTCCTCTTGCATGGGGCCGGTCACGCTCGCTTCGCCGTCGCCCACATAAACATTCACTTCCGTGCGCACGCCGAACTCGGGCAAATAAATTCCCGGCTCAATTGAAAAGCACGTATGCGGCACGATGCGCCGGTCGTCGCGCGTTTCCAGGCCGTCCATGTTCGCGCCGTTGCCGTGAACGTCCTGCCCGATGCTATGGCCCGTGCGGTGCGTGAAAAATTTGCCGTAACCGGCTTTGCGAATCACTTCGCGCGCGGCCCGATCCACTTCCCATCCGTACGTGGCGCGCCCCGACGAAACGGATTGCTTTACGAATTCGATGGCCGCGTCGCGCGCCTGCCGCACAATATGGAAAATCTTCGTGAATTTCGCGGGCACTGATTCGCCGAGGTATCCCATCCACGTGATGTCGTAAAAAACGCTGCCGGGACGGTCGAGTTTGCCCCACACGTCGAGCAGCATCAAATCGCCTTTGCGAATTGGGAAACTCCCGACCGCCCTGGGCTCGTAATGCGGATCGCCCGAGTGAGCGCCGACGGAAACGTTGGGAGCCGAGTCGGCGACCACCGAATTCGCGCGGAACTGCGCAGCCATCCACTGCGACAACTCGAATTCCGTCAGCGATTTATTTTCGTGCACAAACGATCCCGCGCGCGCGAAAGCCTCTTGCGTCACGCGATCCACGATTCGCCCCGCCTCCTTGTGCGACTCGAACTGCGCGGGCGTCCATGCTGCCTCGAACTTCTGCACCAGGTCGGCGGAGCTGGCGACTTTCGCGCCCAGTTTCCGCACCAGTTCGATCGTTCCCGCGTCGACCAATCCAATATAAGGAATATTATTCTGCGGCGAATACTGCATCGCGACGGCTTTCGAGCCCTTTAGAATCTTGCCCAGCCCTTTGTGCAGCTCCTCCCATCCCGAATATTCGATTTTGCGGCCGGGAAGGCTGTCGAGCTGCTTCGCTTCGATGCGGTGAACCAGCTTGCTCGGCGTGCCTCGCGAGGGAACAAAATAAAACCACCGGCGCGTCGTCATTCCGTTCAATCCGAGTCCGAGGACGCGAGCCGCAATCGGATCGCGATGATGATGGTCGTAAAACAGCCAGCCATCGAGTTTTTGTGCGCGAAGTTCAGCTTGAATTGCTTTGAGGTCGGGCATAAGCTCTCTTTTCTTCGAGCGACGTGGCGGCCTATGCGAGCGCCTGAATTTGTGCCGGCGTGACGCCCCGCACTTCCACGCGCTTCATTCGGCTTTTCTCGCCGGACAGAATCTTAACAGCCGAGACGGGCACATTCAAACGGTCCGCGAGAATCCGGCGCAGCGCGTCGTTGGCGCGGCCGTCGACGGGCGGCGCGGTAACGTGTGCCTTTAATGCGTCCTGAAATTCCCCGTCAATCGAATCGCGTCTGGCTCGCGGGACAATGCGCACCGAAAAAACAATAGCGCCGCCGCGCTCGGTCACTTCGATCATTCCTTGGCGCGTTCCCCGAAAATTGACGTGCCCAGGCGTACTTGCGTTGCGCCCTCTTCGATAGCAACTTCAAAATCATGGCTCATGCCCATCGATAGCTCAGGAAACGAGCGGTCGAACTGTTTTTCAAGATCATCGCGCAACCGCCGCAACCGCCGAAAATAGGGACGCGCATCCCGTGGATCTTCGCAAAATGGCGGGATGGTCATCAATCCCCGGAGCTGCAGATGCGGCATCTGCACAATCGCATCCGCGAGCGCTGGGAGCTCAGGTTGCGCAACGCCGGATTTCTTTTCGGCGGGGTCAAGCTGTACTTCGATCATCACCGCCAACCATTCGTTTGTTTCGCCGGCTGCATCGTCAAGTTTCAGCGCCAGCGCTGCATCATCGACGGAATCAATCCAGTCAAACAGGCGCGTGGCTCGACGCGCTTTGTTGCTCTGCAAATGCCCGATCAAGTGCCAGCTTGCCTGCAGATCCGTCAGTTGCGGCTGTTTTTCCTCCCACTCCTGCACGCGATTTTCACCAAACGCGCGCACGCCCGCATCGTACGCGGCCCGAATCGCTTCGGCGGAAACCGTTTTCGCAGCGGCCACCAGGACAACTTCTTCTGGCCGGCGATCCGCGCGGGCCGCCGCGCGCGCGATGCGTTCGCGAATCTGTTCGATGTTCGACGCGATTGTGGCTGCGCGAGGCATGAGGCATTCTAGCACGCCCAATCCGCATACTTTTTCGCGACGGTCTTCAAAAGAGTCCAAGTTGTCGAATATGTTAGACTGTCCGCCACTCTGATGGCTGCCCGCGGAAAATTCATTGCGCTCGAAGGAATCGACGGCTCCGGCAAGCGCACACAGCTCGAAATGCTTTCGCGCGCGCTTCGTACCCGGGGCGTCGCGCACGTCACCATCAGCTTTCCGCACTATGGCGGCTTCTTCGGCCACATGGTTGCCCGTTATCTCAATGGCGAATTCGGCGGCTTGTCCGAAGTCGACGCGCATTTTTCCGCGCTGCTCTATGCGGGCGACAGGCTGGAAAACAAATTACAGCTTGAAGAAAATCTCGCGCAGGGGAAAATGATTCTTGCGGACCGTTACATCGGCTCGAACCTGGCGCATCAGGGCGCGCGCGTGCCCCGGCGGCAATTGGCGGAATTTTTGCGCTGGCTCGAACAGTTGGAATACGACGTCTACGACTTGCCGCGCGAAGATATCGTGATTTATTTGCGCTTGCCCGCCGCGAAAGCCCAGGCCATGGTCGGCAAAAAGAACGCGCGAGGCTACACGCGCCGCCGGCACGATTTGCAGGAAGCAAATCTCGCGCATTTGAAAGCAGCCGCGAACGTTTATGACCGGCTGGCTAAGCACCAGAATTGGAGCGCGGTGAACTGCATGAATCGGAACGAACGCGAGATGCGTCGCCCAGACGTAATTCATCGCCAAGTTATGGAGGTTGTCGAAAGCCGGGTTCTGCAAAATCCGCGGCGCTTTGGCAAATCCTGATGGGCTTCAGCGAATTTCTCGGCAACGAACGGATTGTCTCCTCCCTGCGTGCCATGCTCAGCCGTGAACACGTGCCCAGCGCTTTGCTCTTCGTGGGTCCGCCGGGCGTGGGGAAATACACGCTGGCGCGAATGTTCGCGCAGGCGGCAAATTGCGAAAGGCTTCGTGACGATTTTTGCGGCGAGTGCGCCACGTGCGTGAAAATCGCGCGGCTGTCCGATCCGGTTGGGTTGATCGAGCAAGGCCTCGGGGAGCGCGGAGAAAATCCCGACGCCACGACAGTCGAGCGCATGCCGCTTATCCTAGAAACTCATCCCGATGTGTGGGCCATCGTCCCGGATCCTGTCCGCCGGAAAAATCCCGTGGCGCGGCCGATGGTTCGCATGGGCCAGCTCCGCGCCGTGCAGCGCGCCGCATATTTCCGGCCACAGGGCCGGCGTCGGGTTTTCATTCTCGACGGCGCCGATACAATGCGCTGGAACGATGCGGACGTCTTCCTCAAAATTCTCGAAGAGCCACCTGAGAGCGCGACACTGATTCTGCTCGCGCCGCGCGTCGATTCCCTGCTCCCGACGATCCGCTCGCGCTGCCTCACTTTCTGGTTCGCGCCCGTGGCCGCTGAAGAAATCGAGGGACTGCTCAAGGAGCGCACCAAATGGAAAGCTACGGAACGCAAACTCGCCGCGCAGCTTGCGGACGGCTGCCCCGGCGGGGCCCTGGGACTGGATTTGGAGGAGTCGGTGCGGCTTCGTCGTGAGGTTCTGCGCTTGATTGCGGACGCAGCAGCCGGCAAATCTTACCGCGCGATTTTCGCGGCGACGGCGCGCCTCGCCAAGAACGAATCAGAATCGTTTGAAAATCTGCTTCCCCTGTTCTATAGTCTCTTAGCAGATCTGCTTGAGTTGTCCCATAGCCCAAAGAATTTCGTGCCCCGTAACCCGGATTTGCGAGATGAGCTTGAGCGTTTGGCAGGCAGCATTACAGACAAATGGGTTGCGCGGGCCACGGATGGCCTGGATCGTTTGCAGAGCCGGTTGCGACGGAATGTGGGCCGGCAACTTGGGCTGGATGCTTTAGCTGTGACCCTGGGAAACCGCTGAGCGCGTCATCGGGCCGAGCCGCCAAGATATTTTTCAATTTATTAGGAAACCCAATCTGGGTCTGGGCAGTCAAATAAGGAGCGCAGTAAAACGCAAGGAGCCATAATCGTGAACCGCAAGCTATTTCGTCCTACGCTCACAGAAGTGAAAGAACAATACCCGCCGCGCGGAACGCACGAACCTCTGGGTCCGGGCCCGCGTAAAAAGCCGGCTCCGCCGGACCAAACGCACGCCGAAAACTTCTACTACGTCAAACAAATGCAGGCGCACACGCCTGTCGCTGTGGTCTTGACCGATGGCGAAGTGCTTCGCGGCATCGTCGAGTGGTATGACCAGGATTGCATCAAGCTCACCCGCTTTGGCAGCCCAAACCTGCTCGTTTATAAGCACTCCATTAAGTATCTCTACAAGGATGGCGACGAAGCAGCTCTCGGCGGGAATGGAAACGGCAACGGGAACGGCCACCACGACAGCTAATTTTCGACCGACTGCTCTGTAGCCGCATTATCGGGAAGTTTGCACTCTGGCGTCGAGCCTGTTAGATTCGCATCTCGACGCCATGCCCGAGAAAAAGGAATCCGCGCGCGCCACTGTCATCCTGGCGCTAGTCGCCCTCGCCGTCGGCTGTTATGTGCTGCTTTTCGGCCTGCAAACCCTGATCTACTTTGAAGCGCACCACTGGGCCGCCTCATCGCCTTTCCTTAGGGACGTCCCTCAACCACTGCCCTACGCTGTCGCGTCGCCGATTCAAGAAAAAGACCTCTCGTTCTACGGATTTCAGTTCGGCGCGCCATGGAAAGGCGTCGACAAGCAGAACTCTCTAACCGATCGCTCGCAAATCGATTTCAAATCGGGCCCTGTGCTGGTGTTTTTCAATCCCGAAGGCGAGAAAAATATTGTAGACAGCATACGTACCGGTAATCCGCAGACCTATCGGCAATACCAGACTGTTTTGGGGACGAATCTTTTCCCGGATAACTATGCTCTCTATTCAGAAGTCTATGGTGCTTCCCCGGCGGCCATTTCGCCCTTCATGTCAAGGGACCGGGCCGTTCGCGTCAGTACTCTACTGCAGTGGAAGCTCTCCTTCGGGTCCGAGGGAGCGAAAACAATTTATACCTTCGAGGCCGGAAACAATCGCGGATTGCAATTCGGAGATCCCGCGCGCGAACACATTGTCATCGTGCGTCTTTTCGATTCGCATGACCAGCAAATACGCCTTCTCTTCACATCAAAATCCGCTCAGGCAGGTCTGATCTCTCAGGCCGACATCAACTGCGTCATCGATTCACTTCGCCCTGTTTCCTCACTACAGTAAAAATCCATAGAACCGCCCCGGCGGGCGCCCTCCTGCCGCATTCGCGGCATCAAGACAGAAGATTCTGGCAAACAATTTACGCGCGGGCTGCGGCGGAAGACGCTTCGAGCACCCGCTGGTAATACGCTTCGTAGAGCGGAATCACGTCGTTCGAGCAGAATTTCTTTCGTGCGTTGATGCGCGCCTGCTTCCCCATTTCGCGGCCGCGATCCGCGCGCAACAGAATCTCAATGGCATATTTCGCCGCGCCGGCAACGTCACGCGGCGCAACCAGGAAACCGTCGACGCCGTGTGTTACCACTTCCGGCACGCCGCCCACGTTCGTTGCCACCACGGGGACCTCGCACGCCATCGCTTCCAGCGCCGCCAAGCCAAACGATTCCAAGTCCGAAGGAAGCAGGAAAAGATCCGCCACTCCCAGAAAATCCTGGATGCGTGCTTGCTTGCCAAGGAAGAAAACGTCGCGCCCCAGTTTTTTCTGTCTCACAAGGTGCTCGGCGGCGCCGTGGTCCGGGCCATCGCCAATCATAACCAGCTTTGCGGGCATTTTCGCGCGCACCAGCGCAAAAATCTCGATTACGTCGGTAACGCGCTTCACGGGACGAAAATTCGAGAGATGCATCAGAACCGGCTCGCCATTCGTCGCCCATTCGTTTCGGAGGCTTCGATCTTCGGAGCGGCAATAAAGATCGCAGTTCACGAAATTGCGAATCACTTCAATCGGCCGCCGGATATCGAACTCCTGCACCGTGCGGTCGCGCAGGTACTCTGAAATCGCCGTCACCCCGTCGCTCTGTTCAATCGAAAATCGCGTTATCGGCAGATAACTGCGGTCATTGCCGACCAGCGTAATGTCCGTGCCGTGCAGCGTGGTAATAAACGGCAAGCGCCGCGGCGCGGACATCTCCCGCGCCAAGAGCGCACTCACCGAATGCGGAATCGCGTAGTGTACGTGGAGCAAATCGAGCGGCGCGGATTCCGCGACTTCCGCCATTTTCACCGCCAGCGCCAAAGTGTACGGGGGATGGTCGAACAGCGGATACGTTGTCGTCTCCACTTCGTGGAAATAAATTCGCTCGTTCGCGGGATTCAGGCGCGTCGGCATGGCGTAGCTGATGAAATGAATTTCGTGTCCGCGCGCGGCCAATTCCATCCCAAGTTCGGTGGCAACCACTCCCGAGCCGCCATATGTCGGATAGCATGTGATCCCAATTTTCATCAGAGCCTCGAAATGTCAACCGCCGCTTGCGAATCCCGGACGCGCAATGCTAGATTCGCAAACTCTCGTTCTTTGTTTAGACGTAACGGGGCAGTTCTTCGATGCAGCGAGTTTCCGGAAAAGTGGCCATCATTACCGGCGCTGGGACCGGCATTGGCCGGGCCTGCGCGCTTGCGTTTGCGCGCGAAGGCGCGAAAGTCGCTCTCGCCGCGCGGAGGCGCGACAAACTCGAAGCAGTCGCACGCGAAATTACCGCCGGCGGCGGCGAAACGCTGGCCGTCGAATGCGACGTCACGGACAAAGCCTCCGTCGAGCACGCTGTACATTCGGTGGAAGAGCGCTTTGGTAAATTGCATATCATCATCAACAATGCTGGCACAGTTCACGTCGGCTCGGTCGAGGAAACATCCGACGATGAGTGGGCTCGCGTTATCTCGGTGAATCTTACTGGCACGTTTCTAATGTCGCGCGCGGGCATTCCTGCTCTTCGACGAGCAGGCGGCGGTTCCATCATTAACATTGGCTCCTATCTTGGCATCGTAGCCATCAAACAGCGCGCGGCCTACTGCGCTTCGAAGGGCGGCGTCACGCTCCTCACCAAAGCCATGGCGCTCGACCATGCGCATGAAAACATCCGCGTGAATTGCATTTGCCCCGCCCTGGTTGAGACCGAAATGTCGCTGGGCGCAATGTCCCGCACGCCGGATCCCGCCGCGTACCGGCGTTTGCGAGAATCGCAAATTCCCGTCGGCCGCATCGGACGTCCAGAGGACATTGCCGAACTCGCTTTGTACCTCGCCTCGGATGAATCCACATGGATGACCGGTGTTGCGATTCCTCTAGACGGCGGAGTTACGGCAGGCTGACATGGGGCGCGCCAAAAAAAACACGCCGAAAGAGATCGTCAAACCTCTCACCATCACCGCGCTTGGACGCCGCTTCCATTTCAGCAACACCGCGCGCCAATTCGGCTTTCGCCTCGCCGGAGCTGCGCCCGGAAGCGCCGTCCTGAAAATGAAAGTCAGGGCCAAGCACAAGCAGATTCACGGAGTCGTGCATGGTGGCGTGCTCGCTTCGATTGCGGACACGGCTGGCGGTCTCGCGACCTATCTGTCTCTACCGCCCGGCTCCCGCACAGCTACTGTCGAGATGAAGATTAATTTTCTGGAACCCGTTCACCGCGGCACCATCTTTGCCGAAGCGCGCGTCATCAGACTGGGAAAATATCTGGCCGTGGTGGAATGCGACGTGGTGGACGACCACGGCAAGCTCCTCGCGAAAGCCCTGATGACGTTCTCGGTTGGCCTGGACAAATTCAATGGCCCAAAATAGCAAGTGCTTTCGTATCCGTGGGACGCGGAGATCGATGCGGGCTTTACTTCCCCGTGCGGATTGGCTAACGTGAACGCAAGCCCCATGGAACCTCTCGGCACTCAAAAAGAACTGCTCTTTACGCTGATTTTACAGGTCGGCTTCTCGGCTTCGCTGGCCGCCTTGCTCGTACGATTCGCAAGATTTCGTCGCGTCCTCTTCAACGAAACGCGCGGCTCGGACCAAAAAGTCCTCCTGCTGCTTTTTCTTACGCCACCGCTGGCGCTCGGCGTGGTGCTGCGTCTCGTTGGCTACCGTTTTTTCGACCTCATCCTCCCGGGCTCATTTTTGCTCGGATTACTCGGCGGAAGAATGGTCGGGCTTCTCGGCGGCTCGATGCTCAGTCTGCCCGCATTCGGCAATCACGAATGGATCGCCACTCCCCTCGCCGCGCTCGTTGGTTTGCTCGCTGGAGTCATCCGCCAGGGTATGCCCAACAAAGAAGACGTCTGGCATTTCGGCCCGTTCCTTTTTCTGAACATTCCCAAATCCCTTTGGCGGTTGGCGCGCCACGGCCAGGTGAACTGGGCCATGCTGCCCCTGGGCGCATGCGCTCTGCTTGAACTAGGCCGCTATGCACTCGCCTATGCCGTTCACGGCAAGTGGCTCTACACGCTTGCATATCCCGATTGGCGATGGCTCCCGCTGATCATTTTGGCCACGGTGATGTGCGTGGCCATGCCCATTAAAATCTGGAACAACACGCGCATCGAGATGAACCTCGAGCAAAATCAGCAGTTGCTGCTCAAAGCGCGCATGGACGCGCTTTCCAGCCAAATCAATCCGCATTTTCTTTTCAATACGCTGAACACTGTTTCGTCGCTCGTCCGATACGACCCCGATATGGCGCGCATCGTCGTCATCAAGCTGTCGAATATTTTGCGGCGCTTGTTGCGCAAGCACGAGACGTTCGTGCCGCTTCGCGACGAGCTCGACTTCATCGATGACTATCTCGACATCGAAGTCGCGCGCTTCGGTCGCGACAAATTGCAATTCTTCAAGGAAGTCGACGAGAGTACGCTCGATACGTTTGTGCCGAGCATGTTGTTGCAGCCGATTATCGAGAACGCCATTCGCCACGGACTTGCGCCAAAGCTCGAAGGCGGTGAAATCCGCCTGCGCACGCGTACGGTCGACGGCCGGCTGACCATCGACATTGACGACAACGGCATGGGAATTTCGTCGGACCGCCTCGCCAGGATTTACAACAATGGAATTGGCATCAGCAACGTGCGCGAGCGCTTGCGCCTGCTTTATGGCGATCAATTCCGAATGGACATCCACAGCCGCGAAGGCAACGGCACGCAAATCCGCATCGAAATCCCCGAATTAGTCTCCGCCGTCACCTCCGCCTTGATTTGATGTTCGAGTGCCCGACATTCCCGGGACAGCAAGCAGTAACTGCTATAATGATTTGCCTTCATTCCTCATAAAGGCTTGCTGATGGCTCGCAAGAAAAAATCGGGCAAGGCGTGCATCGTGGCGCGTGCGGAATTGCCCACGCGATACGGGAAGTTCACGATTCTCGGCATCGACGGCGCGAACGCTGCGGAAAGCGCCGTCGCGCTGGTGCATGGCAAGATTCGGCGCGGAGACGCGCCGCTCGTCCGCATCCATTCGCAATGCCTCACGGGCGACGTCTTTCACTCCGAGCGATGCGATTGTCGCGCGCAACTCGAAATGGCTCTCGAGCGCACTTCGCGCGCGCGCTGCGGAATCGTTCTCTATTTGCCGCAGGAGGGCCGCGGAATCGGCCTGATGAATAAATTGAAGGCTTATGAATTGCAGGATCGCGGCATGGACACGGTCGAAGCCAATCGCAAGCTCGGATTCGAGGCCGACCATCGCGATTACCGTTTCTGCGCGCAGGCGCTCAAACTGCTCGGTGTCCGCGCGGTGCGATTACTCTCGAATAATCCAGATAAGGTCGCGCAACTCGAAGCCGGAGGAATTCGCGTCGCCGAACGCGTTCCCTGCCAGCCGCCCACGACGCACCGCGCTCGCGGTTACCTGCTCACCAAAAAGAAGAAGCTCGGCCACCTGCTCGAAGGGATTTAGAGTCTGTGTGAGCACTCGGAATCATGCCCTCAGCGGCTGAAGCCGGGTTGATTTTGCGTTAGTTACGGCACGGTTGAAACCGTGCCCTGACGAAAAGCGCAAGTTGCCACACAGACGCTTAGCCACCGCCGACGAAGTGAACAATCTCGTAGGAATCGCCGGGTTGAACAAGCGTCCCCTGCCAATTTGCGCGCGGCAAAATGTCGCGGTTGCGCTCAATCGCGACACGTTCTGCCATAATTCCCAGATGCGCGAGAAGCTCGCCGACATTCAGGCCTTCGGGAACTTCGCGCGGCTCGCCATTAATCACAACTTGAATCGTCACTTGCATGGAAGATGTTCAGGGCGCCGTTCAGGATTTGGTTTCCGGCGGCGCCGGCTTGGCCTTGGAGCGCAAAGCGTAACGCACTTCGTCGCTCCCCGCTTCCGACTGAGCTCGAATCACCAACTCAGAGCCGTTGGCTCCCAGCGGCGGCATTGTAAAGCGCAACTCCGCTACGCCATCATCTCCGGTCGTGGCGGAAAAGCGCGCTTCGTCTTTCACTCCGGTAAGGTTCGCCTCCACATTCGCGTTCGCCACAGGCTCGCTTCCGTCGCGCCGCAAAACTTGTACGTCGAGCGTGGCCTTGCCTGCCGCCAGCCAAGACTTCGCATTGCGCAGCCGCACTTGAATCCCATCGCCGGATGCGCGAACGCTGCCTCCGGCAGTCGCCGGAACGGCAATCACACCGTCGCGTACCGCATCAATCACGGCGCGATGTTGAGCTTCCACGCGCTCGCGCAACGCCTCTTCTGAAATTCCCGGCGCTGCCACTAAATCCGAGTAATTTGACGTCCGCCGGTGAAAAATCCGTCCGCGGTGATAAACCAGCGTCTCGATCAAGCAGTCCGGCTGCCCGTGGTCCTCGGTCTGAACGTGGCAAACTTCTTTGCCCGCGTTCACGTCTGAGTTAAACCCCAAACTCATCGCAAAAAGCTCCCTCGACGGTCTCGTCCGTCGTCCAAAACAAAATCAAAAAAAGTCTATGTACACATTTGACCAGGACGTGCCTGCCCCGCTATTATAGCAGCGCACTGAAAATGAACGGAAGCTACCTCGATAGTTATGCACCCTTGCTGCTGATGTTCCTGCTCGCCGCGGGACTCGCAGCCGTTCTTATTATTGCTTCTTCCCTCGTTGGCCGCCACCTGAAGGTTCGCGCGAAGGATCAGCCGTACGAATGCGGCATCCGTCCCACGGGCGACGCACGCGAGCCCTTTTCGGTACACTTCTACATGGTGGCGATGATTTTCATATTGTTCGATATCGAAGCCATTTTCCTCTATCCCTGGGCCATCGTTTTCAAGAAGCTGAATATGTTCGGTTTTGTCGAGATGCTGCTGTACATTGCTATCCTGGTGGTCGGCTACATTTATCTATGGAAGTAGCTTAAGCCGCCGGAATCGGACTCATAAGAGTGGCGTCAGAGCAACAAAACGAGTCGCTGGCAGTCCGCAAACTGAAAGAACGTGACCCGCAAGGGATCACCGAGGTAATTTCTTTTCGCGGCGAGAATACTGTAGTTTTGCCGCGCAACCGCCTGATTAGCGCGTGCGAATTCCTCAAATCCGATCCTGATTTGGATTTCGCTTTCCTGTCGGACATCAGTGCCGTCGATCGCTTCCCGATCGAGCCGCGCTTCGAAATCAACTATCACCTAACCAGCCTGAGCCATCGCCAACGCCTGCGCATCAAGGTAAAAGTCACGACGAAAGATCCCGTGATTCCCACGGTGATTCCCGTGTGGCCCACGGCTAACTGGCACGAGCGCGAAGTCTGGGACTTGATGGGCGTGCGCTTCGAAGGCCACCCGAACCTGACTCGCATTCTGATGCCGGACGACTGGGAAGGTCACCCGCACCGCAAAGACTATCCCGTGGAGGGCTATCGCTGATGTCCACCACCGTCGGCGCGCCCGTTACCGCGACCAAGACTGAAAACAAGACCATGGTCCTCAACATGGGCCCGCAGCACCCGTCCACGCACGGCGTGTTGCGCGTGATCCTTGAACTCGACGGCGAAGTTGTCCTCAAGGCTGAACCCGTTATCGGCTACTTGCACACGGGCATCGAGAAAAATTGCGAGAATCTCACGTATTCTCAGTGCATTCCGCTTACCGACCGCATCGATTATCTCGCGAACCTCTCCAACAATCTCGGTTATTGCCTTGCCGTTGAAAAACTCGCGGACATTGAAGTGCCCAAGCGCGCGCAATACATTCGCGTTTTGCTCACGGAACTAACGCGCATCTCATCGCACCTCGTTTGGCTCGGCACGCATGCAATCGACCTCGGCGCAATGAGCGTCTTCCTTTATTGCTTCCGCGAGCGCGAAGAAATTCTAAAAATTCTCGAAGCCATCTCCGGCCAGCGTATGATGACCAGCTATTTCCGCATCGGCGGGCTGGCCCTTGAACCGCCGCCGGGCTACCTCGAATGGATTTCAAAATTCCTGGATACGCTTCCCGGGCACGTTGCCGAATACGAAGACTTGCTCACGGAAAACCCCATCTGGAAGCTCCGCACGCAGGGAGTCGGCGTGCTGAAGCTCGACGACGCCATCGCCATGGCTGTCTCGGGGCCTTCGCTTCGCGGCAGCGGCAGCGATTACGACGTCCGCAAGTATTTCCCCTATTCCAGCTACGACGAATTCGATTTCAAAGTCCAAACGCAAACCGCTGGAGATGTCTACGCCCGGTATCAGGTGCGCGTCGCGGAAATAAAAGAAAGCGCGAAAATCTGCAAGCAGGCCATTAAAAAAATCCCGCCGCAAGGGCCGTTCCGCGCCGAAGTTCGCGGTCTGGTGCCTCCTTCGCGCGAGGAAATGAAGACTTCCATCGAAGGCCTGATTTATCACTTCAAGATTTGGACCGAAGGCATCACACCGCCGCCCGGCGAAGTCTATCAAGCGATCGAATCGCCGCGCGGCGAGGTGGGGTTTTTCGTCGTCAGCGACGGCTCCAACCGTCCCTATCGCGTGAAAATGCGCGCGCCATCGTTCGTCAACCTTCAAGCCCTGCCGCATCTGGTGATCGGCAAGCTGATCGCCGACGTGGTCGCCAGCATCGGCACAATCGACATTGTTCTGGGAGAAGTGGACCGCTGATGCAAGTTCCTGCCCAGCTTGACGCCAAATTCAACCAGCTTGTCGGCCGCTATCCCGTCAAGCGCTCCGCGCTGATCCCCATGATGATGTACGCGCAGGATGAATACGGCCACCTGAGCGACGAGATCCTCGACGAAATCGCGCGCCGCCTTGGCCTGAACATGACCGAAGTCACTGAGACGCTGGCCTACTACTCGATGCTGCGCCGCAAGCCCGCCGGGAAAAATCACGTTCAGGTCTGCACCAATATCTCTTGCCAGCTTCGCGGCGGCTTCGAAATCATGGCGCACGTCGAAAAGCGCCTTGGCATCGGCAATCGCCAGACGACCCCGAATGGTATTTTCTCTTTCGAAGAAGTGGAATGCATCGGCGCATGTTCGGGCGCGCCCGCGATGCAGGTCAATTATGATTTCTACGAGAATCTGACGCCTGAAAAAGTGGATGCGATTCTCGATCAATTCGCCGCCGGTAAAAGGGCCGCTCCCGTGGCCGTCATCTCCGGTTCGCTCCACGAGCCTGCACCCGGCGAAGTGCGCGTCATCAGCCAGCGCTTTGGGGTCCGCGATTCGCGCACGCTGAAGGTGTATCGCGATCTCGAGGGCTATCAGGCGCTCGAAAAAGCCCTGAAGGACATGACCCCCGATCAGATCATCGACGAAATGAAAAAGTCGAATCTGCGCGGACGCGGCGGAGCGGGATTCCCCACGGGGATGAAATGGTCGTTCGTTCCAAAGAATTCTCCGAAGCCGAAATATGTTGTCGCCAATGCCGACGAAAGCGAGCCTGGCACAAGCAAAGATCGTCCACTGATGGAAATGGACCCGCATGCGCTGATCGAAGGCGCGGTAATCGCCGGAAAAGCCATCGGCTCGCATCAGGGATACATCTACGTCCGCGGCGAGTATCGCTACATCCTCGACATTCTCGATGTTGCGATTGAGGAAGCCTACAAAGCCGGCTATCTCGGCAAGGATATTCTTGGCACCGGATTCGATTTTGAGCTTTGCACGCACACAGGCGCGGGCGCGTACGAATGCGGCGAAGAAACGGCGCTTCTCGATTCGCTTGAAGGCAAGCGCGGCTATCCGCGCATCAAGCCTCCCTTCCCTGCCGTGGCGGGACTGTATCAATGTCCCACCGTCGTCAATAATGTGGAAACGCTCAGCACCGTGCCGCCCATCATTCGCAAAGGTGGCGACTGGTACGCGAGCCTCGGCGTGCCCAAGAATGGCGGCACGCGGCTTTATTCGATTTCCGGCCACGTCAATCGCCCGGGGATTTACGAACTGCCGCTCGGCTTCAATCTGAATCGCATCATTAACGAAGTCGCCGGTGGCGTCGCGAACGGCAAAAAATTGAAAGCCGTGCTTCCCGGAGGCACTTCCTGTCCGCTGCTCAACGCCTCTGAATGCGATGTGCCGATGGATTATGATTCCGTCGCGAAAATCGGCTCGATGCTCGGCTCCGGCGGCTTGGTGGTGATGGATGAAGACACTTGCATGGTCGACGTCGCGCGCCGCATCATGCATTTCTACGCGCACGAATCCTGCGGCTGGTGCATTCCGTGCCGCGAAGGCACCGCGTGGCTGCGCAAGATGCTCGACCGCTTCCATGAGGGCGGCGGACGGCAGGAAGATATTCCGTTGATCGACGAGGTTTCGCAAAACATCCTGGGCACGACGCTCTGCGCGCTCGGCGATGCCGCTGCGCTCCCGACAATGAGCATCGTGCGCAAATGGCGCAACGAATTCGAAGATCATCTGCGCGGAAAATGTTTGCACAAGCCGGCCGACGTTCTGGCAGCGGCGCGCTAGGCTCGCGGAAAAACTGGCAAGGAATATCGCAAAGGAATTATGGCGGAAACGGAAACAAAACTGATCAGCTTCACACTTAACGGCCAGAAGCTGCAAGTGCCCGCGGGCACGCTCGTCATTGAAGCGGCGAAGCAGGCGAGCATCGAGATCCCTTCTTTCTGCTATTACCCGGGACTCGCGCTTCAGGCTGCATGCCGCATGTGCCTGGTCGAAGTCGAGAAGCAGCGCAAGATGGCGACCGCATGCACGCTCGTCGCGGAAGACGGCATGGTCGTTCACGCCGATACGCCCGCGGTCCACAAAGCGCGCAAAGACATGCTCGAATTCGTCCTCACCAATCACCCGCTCGACTGTCCCGTTTGCGACAAGGGCGGCGAGTGCGAATTGCAGGACATGACGTTCACTTACGGCATTGACCACAGCCGTTTCATTGAGGAGAAGCTGCATTATCCCGAGGAAAAGTGGTCACCCATCGTTTATTACGACGCTCCGCGTTGCATTTTGTGCTTCCGCTGCGTGCGCGTTTGCGATGAAGGCATGGACGTAAAGGCCCTCGGCGTCGGCGCGCGCGGCGTTCAGTCCGTCATCATTCCCAACGATTCCGGCCAACTTGCGTGCGAAGAATGCGGCATGTGCATTGACATTTGCCCTGTCGGCGCGCTCACCAGCGGCACGTATCGCTATCAAACCCGCCCGTGGGAGATGAAATACTTCGGCACGGCGTGCGCGCATTGCTCGAATGGCTGCAAGACCACACTCTCGATTCGCAACAACGAGATCCTTCGCGCCAACAATCGCGACCACTCGGGAATCAATGGCGAGTTTTTGTGCGCCAAGGGGCGCTTTGGTTACGACTTCACCACGAACGCCGAGCGCATTCGCCAGCCGCTCGTGCGCAAGAATGGCACACTCGAGCCAGCAAGCTGGGAAGATGCCATCGAGGAAATCGTCCGGCGCCTGAAGCAGGCGCATGACGCGCACGGCCCCGCAGCCATGGGCGTGATCGGTTCAAACCACACCACCAACGAAGAAAACTACCTTCTGAATCGTTTCGCGCGCTCGACGCTCGGCACAAACAACATTGACCATCATCGCACCGCCGATTACGCTGGCTTGGCAACTGCCCTCGGCGCGAAAGCCAAAGACTCCATGGCCACGATGGCGCAAATCGATAGCGCAAGCGCAATCGTTCTGATCGGCAATGACGCGACGCAGCAGAATCCCCTTGTCGCCTGGCAGATTCGCTCTGCCGTTCGCCACCACGCCGCGCATTTGTACATCATCCACGCCGGCCCGCTGAAGCTTCACCGCCAGGCCGCACAATCTATTGAAGTCCCCGCCGGAGCAGAGGGGCGCGCCGTAAGCTGGCTCGCCACGGGCAGCGGCGATCTCGACGGCAAAATCGCCGGCGAACTCGCCAAGCTCAAGGAATCCCTCGCTAAGGAAACAGACGTCGTGATTCTGTTCGGCGCCAATGTTCGCGGCGTGGCCGTGCGCAATCTGGTCAAGTTTGGCTCCAGTCTTTCTGGCCAGACGCGCCACATAGCCCTCGGCGATTACTCGAATTCACGCGGCGCCGCCGATATGGGCATCCTGCCTGACCGCCTGCCCGGCTACGCGCCGCTCTCCGACGCAAACGAGCGTGGACGCTGGAGCAAGCTCTGGGGCAAGGAAATCCCCGCGAAGCCGGGGATGAACGCGCGTCAAATGATGCAGGCGGCGCTCGAAGGGAAGCTCAAAGCGCTATACGTCGTGGGCGCCAATCCGCTGAAGACGTTTGGCGTGAAAGCCCCGGATAAAATTGCCGGTCTCGAACTTCTCGTCGTGCAGGATATGTTCATGACGGAAACGGCGCAGCGCGCCGACGTGATTTTGCCCGCCGCATCAACATACGAAAAAGACGGCACGCTCACGAACACGGCTGGCGAAGTCCAGATGGTGCGCCGCGCCGTAGATGCGCAAGGCCCGCGCAGCGATTTCGATTTGCTGCGCATTTTGATTCACCAGCTTACGCAGCTCGGCCTGGGCGCCGCGATGAAGCACCGCACGCCCGAAGCCGTTCTGGAGGAAATTCGCCAGAATGTGCGCGGTTATGATGTTTCCGTCGCTGGCCTGCTTACCGGAGGCACGGAGCAAGCCACATCCGCGCCGGCCGCAGCGGAAGGTTCTTACGATGTAGCAGCGGATTTGGTCTTCTCTTCGCAGGACGATTTGTTTACAAGCGGAACCCTGGGGCGTTACTGTTCGAAACTCAACTCAACCAAAGAGTCCAAGGAAAGACCGTGGAGTTCGTCACCCACCACCCAGTCCTGGTGGTCTCGCTAATTAAAATCGCCATCGCGCTATTTGTCGTGATGACGGCGCTCGCCTACCTCACATGGTTCGAGCGCAAGGTCGTCGCTCGCATTCAGTCGCGCTGGGGCCCGTATTGGGTCGGCCCGCACGGCCTTTTGCAGCCGCTCGCCGACGGCATCAAGTTCCTTTTCAAGGAAGACATCGT
>Ga0307374_10006620_pt1 | contig 18140 bp, 16 predicted proteins | sample OX3MG_FD_202532 | JGI IMG/M metagenome (GOLD analysis project Ga0307374, IMG submission 202532) | Soil microbial communities from Risofladan, Vaasa, Finland - OX-3 | ecosystem: Environmental > Terrestrial > Soil > Coastal area > Acid sulfate soil | place: Finland: Risofladan, Vaasa | collected...
GCAAAAGAGGCCGCGAAGGCAGGCTGAAATCGAACCGCAGCAACCAGGCGAGCACAAGCGAGCAAAAGACCAGCAGCGCCTGGAACAGAACGATAAACCACGGCCGGTTCTCAAACACCAGCTTGGGCAAGTTCAAAACGAATTTTCTCATGAGTGTCGTGTCCTATCGACGGCGCAGATGGTAGGTACTGTTCGCTGACCTACGATTTCTTCCGGAGCGGGACCTCGTGTTCGAAGCCGAGGTGAATAATGATGACGAATATATGTTGTGGTTTTCGTCTCGACCGATTCAGAGCGAACCTTGCAGACAGTATTTCTCGCTAAGGCGCGACTCCGGTTTGAAGTGCGATCGGCTGCGCAGTGAAGAAGTCGCGGATACTGCTGACTGTGACTTTGACGTGCTCGAGAGTCGTTTCCGCACTCATGGGCAGAGAAATAACCTCTCTGCAAATGCTCTCCGTCTCAGGGAGCCCATGATTTTCGAGCGCAAGGTCTTTGTGCTCCCACAACGGTTTAGCCCAATGGACCAGTGTCTCCACGCCTAGGTCTCTCAAGTACTGGCGAAGCTCGTCGCGATGCTGTGTCTGGATCACATAGTTTTGATAGCTGTCGTAGTACTCGTCGCCTGGAAAATGGGGCAAGCGAAGACCTTCGATTCCTTCTAGGCCCTCGCGATACAGGCTGGCCATCTTCCGGCGATGTTCGATCCAGCTGGGCAGATAACGCAATTTCACGTCGAGAACAGCGGCCTGGACGTTATCGAGCAGAGCCGTATAGCCATGATGGAGAAATTCTCCGGTCTGGCGGTCCTCGCCATTAAATCGAAGCAGTGTCACGAACCTCGCCACTTCAGGATCGTCCGTAGTCACGGCACCGCCGTCGCCCAGGCCCCCCAGCGCTTTAAACGGGTAAAAACTGAAACATCCGGTTAATCCGAAAGAGCCCGCTTTCTTGCCATTGAAGGAAGCCCCGAGTGCCTGTGCAGCATCCTCGATGACATGGAGCCGGTGCTTGTCAGCAACGGCCATGACGCAATCCATGTCACACACTCTTCCATTCAAGTGCACCGGAATGATGGCCTTCGTGCGCGACGTGATTGCCGCCTCTAAAGCACCCACATCCATGTTGTAGTCTGCTGCGACGTCCACGAGAATGGGCTTCGCCCCGCTGTGGACAATCGCCGACACTGTGGCCACAAACGTGTGGGCGACGGTGATGACCTCGTCGCCTTGCCCAACCCCTGCTGCGAGAAGGGAAAAATGCAATGCGTGGTATCCGCTGCCTACACCGACCGCATACTTCACACCGACAAACTCAGCCAAGTGCTGCTCGAAGTCGCGCAGCTGTTGTCTAAGAACCAGATCACCATTGCCCAAAGTGCTCGTGATGGCGCAGTCGATCTCACTCTTTATTCTGCGGTAATGTTCTTTCGGGTCTACAAAGGGCACACGATAGTTCAACTTGTTCTCCTCGCCTAAAATGATTATTTCTGGAAAGCACCCCACTGAGTAGTGTGGCTTCTTCCGATTAGTGAGTTGAGGTGGTGCGAACAGTTTCGAGCAGAGATTCCACTGCTTGCAAGATCAAAGCTGGTGAGAGGCCGTACCGCTGGCGAAGGTAATTCTGACTGCCCACATGGGAAGAAAACTCAGAAGGAAGCCCTATACGTCGGAAGGGAACGCGCGCATCATCGCACTCAGCAAGGTATTCAGCTACCGCACCTCCCAAGCCCCCAATGATCGTGTGTTCCTCCAAGGTCACGATTGCGCGGGTCTCTTTTGCGGCGCAGTGTATAGCTTCGGTGTCAAGCGGCTTCAAGGTATGCATGCTCAACACGCGACTCTCAATACCCCTTGCCGCCAAGGTTTCAGCAACACAGACCGCAGTCTCGAGCATTCCGCCCGTGGAGATTAGCGTGATATCCTCTCCATCGCGCAGGCGGATAGCCTTTCCAATATAAAAGTTGATTGGTCCTCGGTGAACGATCGGTTCACCCGCGCGTCCCAGCCTGAGATAACACGGGCCTTCGTGGGCCGCGACGGCATAAGTTGCAGCCGCGGCCTCGCGGGGATCTCCGGGCGCAAGTACGGTCATCTCGGGCAACGTTCGAAGGATAGCGAGATCTTCGGTGGCATGATGCGTCATGCCCAAAGAACCGTATGCCAAGCCTCCACCGACGGCAACGATCTTTACATTCGCCTTGTGATAACAAATGTCATTCCGAATTTGTTCCAGACACCGCAGGATGGGGAAATTCGCGATCGAGTATACAAAAACGGTCTTGCCGCTTAGAGCCAGTCCGGCCGCGATACCCGTCATGTTTTGTTCGGCGACGCCCGCATTCAGAAAGCGATCCGGGAATCGTGCCGCGAAAGACTCAACGACGCCGAATCCCAGATCGCCTACAATCAGATGGAGCTGTGGGTCGCGTTCCGCGACTTCCGCCAACGCACCAAAGAATGCGGTTCTCATTCGTCCGCCCCCAGCTCGGTAAGCGCTCGAGCCAATTCATCTTCATCGGGTGCGCGATAGTGCCACAGCAGATTGTCTTCCATGAAGCTGACACCCTTTCCCTTGATGGTGTGCGCCACCACACAGCTCGGCCGCCCTGGCGCAAAAGGAACTGAAGCGAGCGACGCTTCAATTTCCCCGACATTGTGCCCATCGACCTCGCGGACAGACCATCCAAAGGATTTCCACTTGGCTGGCAGGGGCTCTAAATCCAGTACATCTTTTACGTTCCCCAGACTTTGAATCTTGTTGTAGTCCACAATTGCGATTAAGTTATCCAAGCGATGGTGCGGGGCAAATAACGCTGCTTCCCAGGTTGAGCCCTCGTCACATTCGCCATCGCTCAATAGCACAAACACGCGGTAGTTCAATTTGTCTCTCTTTGCGGCCAAGGCCATTCCACACGCGATCGGCAGGCCATGCCCTAACGCGCCGGTCGAGACTTCGACGCCCGGGACGCCCTTATGCGTTACATGACCGGCCAGTCTGGACCCATCCAAATAGAAATCGTCGAGCCACTCTCGCGGGAAGAACCCGCACTCAGCGAGAGTGACATACAGCGCAGCACAGGCATGACCTTTGCTCAGCACGAATCGGTCGCGTTCAGGCAAGTCTGGACGGGCAGCGTCAACACGTAATATTCTTCCGTACAACACCGATAATAGTTCCGCCATGGAAAAGGCGGATCCCGCGTGCGAACTCTTGGCACAATGAATCATCCGCAGGACCTTCGCTCGAAGCCTTCTTGCGAAGATCTTCGGGTCCTCTGAACGTAGATTGTTCGTATTCATTTTCTGATGCCTTGATTCTGATTGGCTCGTGCCAGACAAGACTTTCTTTGAACTGATCCAATAATCCGGCTGACTATTCGAGAACTGCGTAGCCGATATAGGGATCCCACTCAAGACGTTGAATCTTGAGGCGACCTACCGGCAGCATCTCCAGCAAGGCTTTTGTTTCGCCCGGCCAGATGGGATTGTCTAGCTCGTCGAAAGCAAGCACAGCTCCCCTGGGCATTCGCGGCACAAACTGTTCGAGAGCGATCTTGGTCGGTTCATAAAGATCAAAATCCAGATAGAGCAAGCTGATGAGCAAATGGTCGTTCTGCGCAACGAACTCGGGGATCGTTTTCGTCGCGTCTCCCGGAATCAACTGTACTTTTGATAGGTGTCCCAGAAACCGATCCTGGTCATACACGCGGATTAACTCTATGAGCTCATCGTAGCTGGTCGCGTGGAAATCCCCTGGCTCGGCCACCCCGGCTCCTGTCCGATCCGCTCCATTTACGGAAGGAAATCCGCTGAAACTGTCGAATCCGTAGACGCGCCTTGTCAGGTTTTCCGGCTCAAGGATCGTGCTGAGCTTTGCCCAAGCCATCAAACTGAATCCTCTAAATACACCGCATTCCACGATTGAGCCTTTGACCGGCAGAATCAGTTTGAAGATCTCATACATCGCCAAGAAACGCTTCAGGTGCTGCCGCCGAACATACTTGGGAAAGTTCTCCAGCTTCGTTTCAATGCTGTCTGGGCAGGCGGCGAAAATACTCTCCAACGATTTGCCGGCTTCTTGCTCTATGGCGGTCCTAAAAGATTTCATGCCATTACCCTCGATTGTCTATCTGAGAACGATAGGAACTGTCTATTCAGAAATAACTCCAGAAGAACGGCCGCTTCCCGCATTGGTGTCAGAACCGCGCTTCTCCCGGCGAAAAATGACGGCGCCCAGAGTCCTTACGAGGATGTCACAGTCAAGCCAAAAGGACTGTCTCCGGACGTATTCGAGACTCAGCCGCATCTTCTCCGGGTGGATTTTGTCAAAGTAGTCTTTGTCGGGGTCCATACTGCCGCGCAGGATTTCCCCTTCGTTTCGAAAACGCAAGGAAGCGTAATCCGTAATGCCCGGACGTACGCTCAACACTTCTTTTTCCTCCGGAGAGTATCGCTCAACGGCCCAGAGGAGTTGTGGCCTCGGTCCGACCAGGCTCATCTCTCCCCTGATGACATTTAAGAGCTGGGGCAATTCATCCATTTTGTATTTTCTTAGAAACCGCCCGACACGCGTCACACGCGGATCATCTTCAGGCGTCGAGCTGGCTCCGAGCTTCTCTGCGTTCTGCACCATGGTACGAAATTTGAAGATCCGGAACAGCTTTCCGTATCTGCCGACTCGGACCCCCCTGTAGAATATCGGCCCGCGTGAGTCCAGTGTGACAACTATCACGAGCGCCAAAGTGAGCGGTGTGAGAGCGATTAGGCCGATAAGCGAGGATCCAAAATCAAATGCGCGCTTCATCATGGATGGCCGACGTCTCGATTCTTGGCCCTCGCTGCGTATCGCCGTGGCTCGCGCCCTTGAGGCTCGAACCAAGTAGCACCTGTTCGAGTTGCTCGGCCAAAATACGGATGTCATGATGCTTGAGGAGATACTTCAAACCGTTCTGGCCCATTTGGATCCTAGCTGCAGGAGTTAGCGAGAGAACGCGAAGAACACTGTCAGCGAGTGCTCTCGGATTCTCGGAGGGAATGCTGACACCAGCGCGAGCTTCTTCAATGGGATTATTCCTAGAATTTACTGCATAAATGACGGGTCGCCCTGAGGACATATAGTCGTACAGCTTGTTCGCACTAATGCCGTACTTCCTCAGGAGTGCCAGTTCCCGGATGTGAAATATGAACGCATCGGCTTCGCCCATCACCTTGGCGATATCAGATTTTGGCACGAGAGGGCGGAATTCTACGGCCTGCAAGTTCATCTCTCTTGCGCGTTGGACGAGGCGTGACTTTTCTGCGCCATCTCCAACGATCACGAACCTTACTCTGCCCTCATTCTCCTCTTGCAGGAGCTTTGCGGCGTCCAGAATGACGTCTGCGCCGTGATACTTCGATTGGCCTCCAAGAAACATCACTGTAAAAGGAGAAGAGATTCCTCCGTCGTAGGGCTCTAACTTCTCAAGGCGTGAAAGGTCAACTCCATGTGGAATCCAAACGATCTTGTCTCTAGGAATGCCCAAGCTGACTGTGTACTCGTACGCGAAAGGCCAGAGCATGATGGTTTTCTCTGCTCTTCGATATAGGAATTTCTCCAGAACGCGCATCGCTGCGGCCGTCGGACTTCCGGAAGATAAGGCGCCCATGTCGATCAGCGTTTCCGGCCACAGATCCGTGACTTCAAAGAAGAACCGGGATTTCTTAACAACTGAAAGCGTATAAGCACATAGCGCCGCCAACGGGTGTACCGTTGTCCCGATGATTGCATCAGGCGTCTCCCGCAACTTTCTGGCGCGCCAAAAGGCCCTCCACGCGAACGTAACTATGTTGAGCATTCGTCGCCAGCCGTTTTCCCTGTAGGGGAACGTCTTCAACCAAATAAAGCGCACTCCGTTCCAGTCTTCTTCATGCCATGTTTTTCCTGGGCGGATTCGCTCTTCTTTAAGACTGTAATGACTGAATCCTGCTGCGAAGATAGTGACGCTATGGCCGCGCTGGACCAACTGCTTGCTGAGGTCAAAGGTACGGGTCGAGGGTCGGTCTGGTGTGTCCGCATAATGATTAAAAATCCAAATATTCATTTTAGTGATGCCCTCTTGAGCGGCTTAACGTTTGGGTTGGGAAAGAATGAACGCAATTTGCCAAGCCCACCAGCAGACGCCGGGAACACTAAGCAAAGCCGAGTCTAAAGTTTCCAGAGTGCACAGAAGCGGATTGAATAGAGCTTTGTTCCTAAGCGGAACCGCCAACAGGCTGGTCAGGTAAAAGAACCGCCACTCGACCCCCCCAAAGTGCTGCTTTGCAGCAATGACGTCGCGGCGGCCCAAGATATGCTTCGCCTCATATTCAGTTCTGAGATGCGGTGTCAGCCTTCGATAGGCCTGAAACACCAGATTGTGCGCCAAAGCCTCAATGCAGAGCACACTCCCTGAAGGCTTCAATACTCGAGCCAATTCCGAATAGGCGCGCTTTAGGTCCAAATGGTGCAGCACACCCCCGACGTAGACGAAATCAAAGGAGCTATCAGGAAAGTCCAGGTTCTCACAATCCATGACCACGAAGTTCGCTTGGAGGCCCCGATGAAGGGCCTCTTGCTGTGCATTGGCCACGGAGATGTCGGATATGTCGATGCCCGTCGCATCGGCACCTGCCTCCGCCATCAAAAAGGTGTTGTGACCGCTGCCGCAAGCAAAGTCGAGTGTGCGTGCCCCAGCGCAATGCTGCCGAAAGTAGTCATGCACAAAGCTGTCGCGTTTTCTTCCAATGCTGTACCACTTCTTATTCGAGGTCAGGCGTGCGTATAACTCCGGCTGCTCACCTAAAGCATGGCTTCGCAACTTATTGTGAAATTCAGCTTCGGCAATCTTACGTTCTTCGATGACCGCCATAATTACCTCCATGTCCATCGAATCCAAGAACATCTAGCGCTAGTAACAGCATCACACCCCTCCTCGTCTGTCGCCCACTATGACCTTGGCAATTCTTTCCCCAGCATGCCCGTCCCAGAGAGGTGGTATGCCTCCCTGCCTCTTAGACTGAGTCAAAACGCCGCTGAGTTCATCCGCCAAGCGTGTGACGTCCCTGCCTACCAGCACATTCGTTCCCAATGTAACCGTCACGGGTCGCTCGGTGTTCTCTCTCACTGTAAGACAAGGCACACCCAGGAATGTGGCCTCTTCTTGAATTCCGCCAGAATCAGTGACCACCACGGTGGCGTGCTTCTGGAGTCCGAGAAATTCGAGATACGGCAACGGCTCGAGGAAGCGGATATGCCCGTTACGGCTAGGTATGATTCCAAGATTCGAGATCCTCTGCCGGGTGCGAGGATGCACGGGAAAAATAACTTCGAGTTCGTGGCCGACCTGCTCCAGTTTCAAAAGCAATGAGGCCAGCCAATCCAGGTCATCTACGTTGGAAGGACGATGAAGAGTTACAAGCGCGTAACGTGCCGGCAGGTTCGAGGAGAATCGGCGGTCAGCTTCGGGCATCATTTTCACCAGTGTGTCGATCATGACGTTCCCGACGAAAAACACCCTCTCAGGTCCAACGCCTTCCCGGGCCAAATTCCGATTACCGTCCTCTGAGGGCGTGAACAATACATCGGATGTGTGGTCCACCAGGAGTCGGTTAATCTCCTCGGGCATGCTTCGATCGAACGAACGCAAACCGGCTTCCACGTGGGCAATTCTTACCATCAGTTTGGAGCAGACAAGAGCCGCAGCGACCGTGGAGTTTACATCGCCATAAACAACCACCAGATCTGGTTTCCTTTCCAGTACCACGGGTTCGAAATGCAACATTATTTGTGCGGTCTGCTGTGCGTGCGAGCCTGACCCGACCTGAAGGTTGACATCAGGATCGGGCATATCCAATTGCTGAAAAAACACGTCGGACATATTGAAATCATAGTGTTGACCTGTGTGCACTATGAATTGTTCAACAGGATATGCAGACAGAGCTCGTACGACAGGTGCGGCCTTCATAAAATTCGGCCGCGCTCCTATTACGTGACAAATTCGCATTCGATGCAGCTCACTCCTGTCCAAATTAGCTGAAGAACCGGCGATTGGCGCGAGTTAAACCTTGTATTCTCAACATGGAAGCCGGCAGTCAGGAATGAGGTTGCCATTGACATTCAGATGCTGTCCAAATTAGCGACCTGACGATCAAGTCTATCTAACCCGCCGGGATTTCACGAAATCCCACGTTTCTTGCGACCTTCTGAGAGTTCGTAAGCGATCAGAACCCGTGAGTAGGCATCAAAATGTTATCCAAACCGCAAAGCCGAAGAGCTAATTTGGACAATAGTGGATGCGGCTCTATTGTCAGGACGTGGCCAGATCCCCTTTCACTATCGAGAAGTTGAGGCCATGTGCGGATACGCCACTTCATTTCATTTTTCTATTGGAGGTCATGTTCATGTATGCCTCCGACCACCCTGTCGCCTAGCCTAGAGCATGATTTCGAGGCCTATTATGAAATTCCGCTTCAATAGGCTTTCGCTCTTCGATGACTGGCATGCTTAGCTTCGTGTCTCGCTAGTCGTACGATCCTGATGACCAGCCGGCACGTTGATCATTGTCGCAGACGACTGATCGGCTTGAGCGGCCGGTTTCCTTGACGCGATCTGACCGAGGATCAAATCTCGCAGTAATTCAACTTTTCGATTCAAGGTAAAGCCTCGCTCTATTGTTCGGCGGGCCGCTGAGGCAAATCGCATCCTGAGATCTTTCTGTTCCAGCAATATTTGGATCCTGTCTGCCAACGGTTCCGACGCGTTGGCCGGTACTAAGAAGCCGTTTACTCCATCAACGACCACATCCGGAATGCCTGCGGTGTACGTCCCGACGACAGGAAGCCCACTCGCCAGCGCTTCGATGACAACTGTGGGCAGTCCATCCGTCTCGCCTGTTACCGCGACCACTGAGGGCATCACGAATACGCTCGCTCGGTAATACCAACTCTTGAGTTCGGCAAAGGTCACGTACCCCAACATCTCGACCGAGCCATCCAGACCGAGTGTTCCTTTCAGTTTGGTCAAGCTCGCACGCTGGTCTCCATCTCCAATGATCACGCACTTGAATCGCGCTCCTCGTTCCCGCAGTGTCGCACACGCAGAAAGCAAGATATGAAATCCCTTTTTGGCGTTCAGGTACCCTGCTGCAAGAATAATTGGGGAGTCAGCAACTGCTTGGCTGTCTCGTAGCGGGAATTCATCGAGAGAGATACCGTTTCGAATTAAATGGACTCGCTCCGGCGGTACCCCCATGGCTAGCAAGAATTCCTTTGTCTGGTGAGTATCCGCAACAAAAAAGTCGGCGTTTTTCACGATCTCCTCAAGGACCGCGCGATTGTAATAAACAAACACGGTGTAAGCGGTAATGCCGTACGGAACTCCTAAAAGGCTTTTCAGGAATCTTGCCGCTAGGGCTTCGGTATGAAGGAAATCGGCACGAACAAGATCGATCTGTACGTCTCGAAAACGATAGGCCAGCCGCATCGCTGACAAAAGAACATAGAGCATTTTCAGAAAGTGCTTGGGCTGGTTGAAGGAACGAGACGTGATGCCCAAGCATTCCAAGACCTGACGCGGCTTGCGAAACCCGAAAAACACGAAACCCCTCAGCATGTCCAGAGAAAACCATCCCGCACCGCTTACAAACTTGCTTAGATCATCAAAATCCTTCGTCGCGCGAGTTCGGTGTAGTGGACGTAACTGGCCGATAATGACATTCAATCCTGTTCTGCGAAGCTGCCTGATTTCGCGGAGCACAAACGTTTCGGTAAGCGGTGGAAAGGTGGTGATAAGATGCAGGATCGTCACGGTTGAGCTACCGATGTTTCGGTTTCCCAGTATTGCTGCTTATTCTCGCGATAGAACGAAACGGTTTTTTCAATGCCGTCACCGAAATCTACTTCGGGAATCCACCCCGTGGCAGCTTGAATCCTCGAGAGATCAGAAACATAGTCACCGGATTCCACGAAATACCGATCCGCAGGCCACGGAATCTCGCGGATTTCTGTGTTCGGAAGACAATCGGCGATTTTCTTAACCATATCACGGAACGGTGTGCCTGTACCGGACCCGAGGTTATAGATTTTCCCAGTCGTTTCCCGCGAAAGCGCTACAGCTAGAAGTCCTTTCGCAACGTCCTCGGCAAAGACATAATCTCGAATCTGTCTTCCTTCGCCGTATATTGTGAGGGGTTTTTTGTCCATCGCCAGACGGATGAACCAGTTCACAATTCCATAGGCGTTGTGCTTCATCTGTTGACGAGGCCCGTACGGGTTGGCAATCCGGACGCACGCCGTTTCGAGGTTGAAGGCTGCATGATAGAACGCAAGATATTTCTCGACGTTGAGTTTGTGGATACCATAGATGCTGGTGCAATTGGTTGGATGGCCCTCATCAACGGGATTGTATTGCGTGGTCCCATAAACGAATCGCGAACTGGAAAAAACTAGCTTCGCTTTCGGACTGAATTTCCGACACGCTTCGAGAACGATTAGGTGGCCGCGGCAATTGATATCCAAGTCGAGTAGTGGGTCGCGGTTGCTGTGAACGTAGCTGACCTGAGCAGCCAGGTCGAACACATAATCGATATTCCCAACGGCTTCTTTCATCGCGTCTGCGTCGCGTATGTCGCCCTTGATGAAATCGATTTCGTGCGCGATGGGCCTGAGATTGAACTGGTTGCCTCCGTACAACGGGAGCATGGCGTCAACGATGCGCACCTTTGCCCCCTGACTCACCGCGAGGAGGGCCAGCGTGCTGCCCAGCATTCCGGCACCCCCAGTGATCAAAATTCTCTTGTTAGAAAGCTTATTCATTGGATCACCTTTTTACCGCGGTTATGACGAACTCGTATGGCCATCCCTTGACGTATGCATAACGCAAGACTAGGTCTCGTCCGAGACGAACCAGAGGATTTCTGCCGGAGATGACACGCTCTTCCCATCCGCCACCAGCATCTATCTCAACTTCTCGAAGACCTTTCTTTGCCATCAAGAGCGAGAGCGTTTCTGGAGTAAAGTGAAATACGTGCTCTGCGGTGTTCGCCGGATAGGCGAGGTGGCGATAGGCAGCCCGGAAAAGCCCCTTCGCATGCTGAAGAGCCCGTGCGTCGGGCGTTCGTGCGATCAGCGCCCCACCCGGCCGCAGAAGTGCGGCACAACACTCGACGATCTCCGCTACATCCGTAAGATGCTCGATGACATCCCACATCGCGATTACATCACAGGATCCGGGATTGAGCGGCACCTCTCGGAGACCTTCCTGAAAGACCTTAAAACCCTTTGAACGCGCCACGATACAGGCGTTGTTTGATATTTCCACACCTTCAGCTTCCCAACCCGCGCTGCGAGCCGTCTCCAGAAAATAACCATACGAGCACCCGACTTCCAGCAAAAAACCCTTCATCCGAAAGCGATCGAGCTTTGGCATCACGCGCCGGTAAAGCGCCAGACGGTTACTCAAGTAGTATTCACGATATTCGCTATGGTGTTCAGGCGGCGTGTCGTAGATTCCCTGGAACGTGCTGATTCCCTTTAAGAAATCAGTCGTCTCAAGAAGCCCGCAATGGACACATTTTGAAATCGAAACATTGCGAACCTTCTGGGTGTGTTCCCAATCCTGCTTATCGCAAATGGGGCACACGGAGGTCCACCTAGAGAGACACTGTAAAGCCGTTGAAGCCTCCAGCGGACTGCCTTCACGCGCACAATTCCGGGAATTCATTTTCTCATTCGCTGGGCTTTAGTGGCACGCGTCCCGCAAGTCGAAAAAGGCCTTCGAGATCGGAGTGGACCCAGGAAAGCAGCCAGCCCGCAACTGCGCCAGCAAGAACCCGCGGCTGACCAGGATGAATTGCACGGATGAAGTGGTGTCGTGCATTTGCCCAGCGGTGCTCGATCAGAAAAAGGCGCCCGGTCGCGAATTCTCGCGTGGATGTTCTTGGACGCCAGGTTTTCTTAATCGCTTCGCGCTGCGCCTCTCCAAGAGCGAGTTCCGGACTGTCGATTTGCTTGAACATAAAATCTTGGGGGGTTGTGGACATCGGTTGTAAGAATCTTAGCGTTGCAGAGCTGAAGTGCCGCCGCCGGAATCCCAACACGTCTTGCGCGTAGTGGAATTTGCCCAAAAGCGACAGCCGAAGGAAGGTAGGTACGTCCGTGGGGCATATCCCAGCTACATACTGAAATTCTCCGATTGCTTCTAGGGATGACCTCCTGATCACAACCGTCGCAGGCGGAATGAAGGACTGGCCGTGCATTGACAACAAGTAACCAGTTGATGAGCGCACGGGGTCGTTGAAGAGAGTCGGACGAGGTAGTTTCTTCCGCTTTCTTCCGGTGCGTGACTTCGCTTTGGCAGGCCGTCCGTTAACGTCCATGTCCGTTTCTTCCCCGAATGCCAGGACGACATCGGGATCATGAAACTTCGGAACCTGCGCAACAAGCTTATTGCTCGGCCACGCGTCATCACCTTCGAGAATAGCAATGAGAGACCCCGTCGCGATTTCCAAGGCCCGATTGTACGTGTGAGCCAGAGCCTCGATCCCCTGGTTTTCTTGATAGAAATATCGGATGCGCGAATCGCGGTATTGGCTAATTACCTCAGCCGTTCGATCCGTCGATCCATCATCGATAATGACCATCTCCCAGTTCTGATAACTCTGACGAAGTACGCTTTCGATGCAGGCCCCGACGAATTTTTCATGGTTGTACGTAGGAGTAATAATGCTAACGAGTGGATTGGAATTGTCACTCATAGATGGAAACTATCTCAGGAGTTTGCTGTGGCTGCCTTCGAATCGTGCATGCCATCTGGTCGATCTCTTCTCAGGAGTTTCCCTCCCGTACTTCTGCGTTGGATTAACAGCCCCGCCACACAGCTCACCCCGAGACTAATATACCAATCCCCTAGCACCATAAGGTCGACGGCGGGCGAAGATAAAATAAGCAGGTAGATGTTAGACAGGAGCATCAGATCAAACAGGCTAGGGCTTCTCGCTATGCGAATCGTCAAGAATGTCGCTAGTGCCCCTAGTACAAAGGGAAAGAGCGGAATGCCAGCGAATCCAAAATCAGAATAGACGTTCTTCAAGTAAGTGGCCGTATTCATGGGCACAGGCGTATCGTAACTCTCCTCTAGATATGGCACGCGGAAAGCGAATCCCAGCCTGTTGAGCAGCCGCAGGATAGGTTTAAATGTGTACTCACCCCATATATTATTTTTCGTTACTTCTGGAGTGGCTAGGTATTGGCTGAAGGCGACTGGCGGAGCGGCGAGGTTTGCATACAGGGATGGGAAGACCGGAATGTATTCCGATATTCGATCGATAGCAGGCGTCATGCCCGGAAAATCTACCCCGAGACCACGCGTCGAGCTAACAAGTGCAAATCCTCCCCCAAACACGAGGACAGCCATCACTACCGCCATTATGCCCTGCCATCTTGCAACCCTTAAGCGACCCTCGCGAGGTGTAAGTAGGTAAGATGTCAAGAAAAGGAAGAGCGCCATGATCACACCAGCGCGAATCATAGAAAAAATATTATTCAAGGCCAGTAAGACCAAGGGCACAAAGGCTAAGGCGGTTGGTTTCCCAATTCTTGCCGTGTAAACACCGGCCAAACTGCAGGCTGCGTATAGAAAGGCACCGATATAAGGAATCCAGGATAGATCCCCCGTCAGCTTTTCTCGGTAAATATCATTTCCGTTGACGAATATCGCCAACAACATACCGCCGAACGAACTGCTCACAACGCGCAGCTCATCGATGACCCCGACACCGCCAATGATCGATAAGACGATGATTGCTTTTTTCAACCTATTCATGTCTATCTTCGGTGATCGTCGAATCCGTTGACCACCAATGAAGAGAAGCGTGATGCCGGCACCTGCGTAGAGACTCAACCAAGCCAAGACAATGTCGAAGGAAGCCTCTTTGCTGACGGGATAAAACTGGATCAGTCGAAACTCATACGTGCACAGACAGAAACCCCAAATCGCAGAATAAAGTGACAGGGGGTTAAACCACCGTTTGAACCACAGGCGCCCGATGTACACCGTGATAGCGGTCACAAAAAGCACTAGGAATATCATAGGCCAATTTGCTTCCATGGAATTCCTCTGGTTTCCCGGTTCAGACTGCCGACTGACCGAGGAGCATTCTCAGGACTCCACTGATTCTCGGTTTTTCGCGGTTGTCCACGATGAATACCCAAGTGGCAAGGAGACAGATTCCAACAGCCAATACGCCCAGCCCAAGCCGGGCCCATGGGCTGTTGAAGACAAGCCTGATCGCATACAGCGCAATGCCGAGTACGCAACCCAGTGTAAGGATGCGCGGGAATGCGCTTACCCAAAAATTCCCGAGTGAGCATTGGCAGTACTTGCCTGTCGCCCAAAACAGCAATGCGGAATCGAGCACAAGACGAATCGTGCTGGCAAACGCGGCCCCGGCGATTCCCCAACGAGGGATCAGCGCTGCGCAAAGAAAGACGTAAAGGGGAAGCTCAGCTAGGTGGAACTTCCCTGGCAGGTCGGGCCGGCCGAGCGCCTGCAGCAGGTTGTAGGGAACATAGGCTAGAGCATTCGCTAGAACACCCACCGCCAGAATCTCGAGAACCGCCGAGGTCTGCTTCGCAAACGATGAGCCCATCCATACTCCGAGCAGGTCCGGCCCAAGCACGAACAGGAACAGTATGCCCGGCACGAGCACAAGAAGGAGGTAGCGCACAGAACCTTCATACAGCCGCTGCAGTTGCACCTTTTGGCTTTCCCCACCTCGCTCACTGAATGCAGGGTAGAGGGTCCCGACGAGGCTCGAAGGAATAATCCGTAGTCGGGTCATTACTTCATAGGGCACGGTGTACAGCGTGACCGCCGCCAAGGAGACAAAGGACGCGATCAGCACACGGTCAAGGTAAACGAGAATAGGACTGACCAACTGAGATATGCTGACCCAGCCCCCGAACCGCAGGAGCTTAGATAAGCCATGCAAGCTTCGAGTTCGAAAGAGGCGAAGATCCGGGAGCAAATGAAACACCATTGCCCCGTACGCTGCGGCCGCCAGCATGCGAGCAATCACGGTTGAGAATACGATAAGGGCAACACCATGGCCTGTCCATGCCAGCACGCCCGCCACGCCCCATTGCACCATAGTAACCAGGGCATTAACGGCATTGATACGACCGAAGCGTTGGTAGGAGCTCAGAACGGCCCGAAAAACTCCCTGCATCAATAACACCGGCACGGCAAGGCCAACCCCATAAAAAGTCAAGAGTGCCTGGTTCCGCAGGTCGCCAGAGACTTTAAATACTGAATGACTCAGATAGGGGGACGCTAAAACGACGGCCAAGCCACCAGCCAGCCCCAAAGCCAGGTTTGAGACAAGGGCCGTGCGAACCAGTTTATGTATCGTGTCCGGGTCCTGCTCGGCGAGATGATCGGAAACGAACTTCGTTGCTGCCCTGTTGACACCGATATCCAAGAAAGACAGATAGCCGATCACAACCCATGCCAGGGAAAATAGGCCGAAGGAAGTCTCGCCGAGGAAAGTCACGAGCTTCGGCATGGCGACGATGAGGACGAGGAAAATCCATCCTTCAGTCACTAGATTCAGAGTTGCATTGCGAGCAAGCAAAGAAGATGACGTGAGCCTAGCGGGCCGGACGCGCATCGGTCCTGTAGTGTCAGCCTGTGGTTTCTCAGGAATGGCTTGGCCTCAGTTGGTTCGGTTATCGAGTGCTGAAACGTCGGCGGCTTCCACATCCACGGCGACCGACCGCTGGATGAGATCGAGCGAGACGACGACCCGGAGATTGCTTCTTCTCTGCTTCAGTACACCCTCAAGTCCGGCGAAGGGCCCGCCGGTGATGCGCACGTGGCGACCAATTGTGAGGAACGGGTGCGGCTCGGCGCGCAAGCGCCCAGAAAGTCCCGCGCGCATTATTTCCATCTCCGTGTCGGGGAGCGCTGCAGGCAGGCCGTTGAAACCGACCAGGCGAACGACGCTCGGAATTTGCACCACGCGGTGCCGGTCGCGGAGCGCGAGACGCACAAATATGTATCCGGGAAAGAGCGGAAAGTCCAGGCGCACGCGGCGATCTTTCCAGCAGCGCACGGAGCTGTAGAGCGGCAGGAAATGTTCTACGGCCCGCGCTTGGAGCTCCGCAGCGACACGTTTTTCACGGTTGGCACAGGTATAGGCGGCATACCAGTGGGGTTGAAGGTAAGTTCTCAATCCCGGCTCAACCGAGCTCAACTCCTGCTCTACTCTCACTGCAGCACTCTCCACGAGCGGTCCTCTCCGATAGCCGACAGACAGCTTCGCCCCGTCACTTACAGGGCATTTGTGACCTAACCAATTCATTTACAATCAGATACGACGAATCTGTCTACTTTAGGCGCGCGGTTGATCGTCGTTTCGGTCGGACGCGTCACGTGCATCGGGCGTGCCACTACTCGCGTGGCTCCCGTTCGAAGAAGCCCACGGGATTCGTGCCCGCACCGTCCGAAATATCTCTTGCGCCAGTTGCTTCCCCGGATCATCGGCAGCCGCGGCTTGCCAGCGCGCTTTCCCTAGTATCCAAAGCATAGCCACGCACATGGCCAAAAAGGCTCCCAGAATCATGAGCAGAAATCGGGGAGGGAAAGACTTTCGCTGGGGCACTTCAGGCGGATCAAGGACCTTCACCGTCGGCGTTTCTTTCGCTTCTTCAACCTTGGCCAGTTCGTACTCCTTTGTTAAGGTCTCGTAGACGGTTTCTTCAATCTTCAATTTTCGATAGAGGTCCGCAAACGGCACTCCCAAGATAGGCAGTTGACGTAGCGATGGATACAGAGTATCCGTCGCCGTGGCATTGTTTCCGGACGGCGCGCCCGTCGTGCCGCTTAACTTTTCGAGTTGGCGGTGCAATTCCGCGATTCTCGCTTGGGCAGCGCGAACGCGCACGTTATTATTCGTGTAGACCTGTTTGAGCCCTTCCAGTTCGGATTGTGCCGCAATGAGCTGGCCTTCCAGGGTCGCGCCCGCTTCGACCATGGCCTTGCCTTGTTCCGTGATGTCAATCGTGCCGTTCTTGCTGGCAAACTGGCTGAAATTCTTCTCCGCCGTCTCCAGGTCCTGTTTTACAGCGTTCAACCGTTCTTCCAAAAACACCCGTTCGCGGTGTGCCGAGGATGTAGAAAGCTGAGCCATCATCGTGTTCAGCTCATCCACATAGGCCCCCGCCATGGCAGCGGCGCGCTTTGGATCGTGATCCGTCACCGAAATGATAATGATTCCGCTCTTCCGATCTTCCGTGATGGAAGTATTCTCTTCCAGATCCTGCCGAGCAGATTCTTCCAAGCGAGCACCGTAAACTCTCTGCAGGCCAAAACGGTTGATGACCTGATCTTCCACGCTGCGGCTTCGCAACACTCCGATGAATAAATCCCCCGTGCTCTGAATTCCCAGGAGATTTCCCGCAAGGCCGCCCAATAAACCGGACTGCCCGCTAAGGGCCGAAACCAACGCTAAAGAGCTGCTTGACTGAGAATCGGGAGGCATCAATCGAGTCGTAGAGACAAAGCGCTGGGGAATCAAAAAAGCGATTGCTGTCGCACAGACCAAGCCAGTCAGAGCTGCACGAAAAAGAAACCTCCGGTTCAGCCATAGCAGCCGAAATTTCTCCATGAGTTGCTGACGGGCAAGTTTGTTTTCTAGCTCCTGGACATAAATCTCCTCAGCAGTTGGTTGATCGGCGATCACTGGTTCCGGTTTGATCGGTTCCTTAGTCAAGTCTCAACTGCCCTCGCCTTGGGTTCAAAGTCCCTTCAAGATATGGCTACGATCGTCTGCTCGAGGCTTACTTCGGCCACGACTTTGGCCGGAACGTGATCTGAACCGAAGTCGTCCAGTTGGATTGCGGCGTCGCCGCCAGCACAGGTATGTTCCACTTTTCATACTGCACCGAACCAGACAACTCCGTTGTCGTATTCAACCAAACCTCAGCTTTCACTCCGCCGTCGTTCACTGTGCCCCCGTTTGGAAGAAACTGGCTGTCGACCTTTCGATGTCGATAGTTAAACTGAATGGTGTTTTTTGACGTCAGCCAGTAGGTAGCCCACGCTTGTTCACCCTGCGAGGCGCG
>Ga0307374_10006621_pt1 | contig 18139 bp, 14 predicted proteins | sample OX3MG_FD_202532 | JGI IMG/M metagenome (GOLD analysis project Ga0307374, IMG submission 202532) | Soil microbial communities from Risofladan, Vaasa, Finland - OX-3 | ecosystem: Environmental > Terrestrial > Soil > Coastal area > Acid sulfate soil | place: Finland: Risofladan, Vaasa | collected...
GAGAAACCGAAAGCCAGGAAATCTCCCGTGCCGAATCCGGCGCCCCGCATCCTGCAGCAGCCCATCTACTTTCCGCACATCCCGCACCAGCAGACGGTCCGGCAGGAGGTCGAGCTTACCTTTGCCCGGCGCGGTGTGTACCGGCAGGACGCGCTCGGATTGCGCACGAAATTTCCGTTTGGCTTTCTTCAGAAAACGCGCCGCGTGCAGTCGGAAATCGAAGCCGTCGTTTATCCCGCCGTCCAGGCCACCGAAATGTTTTACGAGATTCTTCCGCTCGTCAGCGGCGAATTGGAAAGCTACCAGCGCGGCCGCGGAAACGATCTCTACGCGATTCGCGATTACCAGTTCAATGACAGCGCGCGCCACGTGGATTGGAAAGCCTCCGCCCGCACCGGCGCACTGCAGGTGCGCGAATACGCGCGCGAGGACGAGCGGCGCGTCATGCTGGTGTTTGACCCATATCTTGACCTCAGCAGCCCGGATGCAAAAACCGCAACGCAATTTGAGCGCGCCGTGACGCTGTGCGCGGGCCTGGCCTGGCACTTCCACGAAATCAATGCCGTGATCGAGTTCCGCTCCGCCGGCTTCGCCACGCCGCGGGCGACGGCCGGAGAAATTATCTACGATATTTTGCGCTACCTGGCCAGCGTCACCCCGCTGAAGCCGCCGCCGAACAATCATTTCCTCGACCAGCTCAACGATGCACCCGACATTTATAAAATCGTCCTCACCAGCCATTTGCGCGGCTCGATTCCCACCGGCATATGGAATTCCTCGTACTTTCTGTTTATTCCCGCGCTGTAATTGCCGGCAGAATTTACACATGGAGCTTCAGTGCCTGGGTAAGAACTCGAAAAGCAGGGTTTTTGTAGCGCCACCCTTCAGGGTGGCATTCTGGACTCCAGCAGATGCCCGCCTGAAGGCGGGTGCTACACGGGCCGGGACCGGGTTCTCACGCAGATGCTTCACGGCCTGAAGGTAATCCTCCGAAACCGAAACCTCGCGCTGAGATTTCCGTTCGCATGGGCAATATGCGAAAATCCCGGCGGTGAGCATCCTCCCGATTCCCGCCAAGGAAATTCCAAAATTCAGGCGCCGGCTGCTTTCCTGGTTCTCCAGGCGCAAGCGCGATCTTCCGTGGCGGCGCACGAAGGACGCATACCTCATCTGGCTTTCGGAAATCATGCTGCAGCAAACGCGCGTCGCCGCGGTGATTCCTTACTACGAGCGGTTCGTGGCGAAATTTCCGAATGTGCAGGCGCTGGCTCGCGCGCGATCCGAAGCGGTGCTCGGCTGCTGGGCGGGACTCGGATACTACAGCCGCGCAAGGAATCTGCAGCGCGCGGCAAAGGAAATTGTCGTCCGGCATGCGGGCCGGTTTCCGCACAAACAGGAAGAGGCGCTGGCGCTTCCCGGCATCGGGCGCTATACGGCCGCAGCGGTTTTGAGCATCGCCTATGGCAGGCCTCTGGCCGTACTCGACGGGAATGTGGCGCGCGTCATCGCGCGGATGGGGGCGGTGCGCGGCGACCTGCGCGCACCGGCTCAGTGGCAAAAGCTGGAGGCCGCCGCGCAGGAGTTGCTCGCCCGCCGGACTGCCGGAGACTGGAACCAGGCCATGATGGAGCTGGGCGCGACCCTGTGCACGCCGAAGTCGCCCCGATGTGAAGAGTGCCCCGTGCAGGGATGGTGCCAGGCGCGAAAGCTTGGAATCGAAAACGAACTGCCGGCCAAACGCAAAAAACGCGCAACCCTGCAGGTAACGCTGGCCGCAGCCGTGCTGCTCGATCCGCGCGGCCAAACCCTGCTGGTGCGCCAATCGAACGCCGACGGCGATCTATTTTCGCGCATGTGGCAATTCCCCGCCGTCGAAACTTCAGCACGCGGAACCCCCGAGCTCGCTGAATACCTGAGCAAACAATTCGGCACCATCGACATCATGGGCCACATGGCAGGCGGCGGCAGCGCGCCGTTGCGGGCCGCGCGGCACACGGTGACGTTCCGCAGTATCCGCCTCCAGCCGCATCTGATTCGTGTCGCCCGCCTGCCGCGCATTGCGGGGACGCGCACGGTCGCACTGGCGCGGATCAAAACACTTCCCATCTCAAACGCCACACGAAAAATAGCCGACGCGGCCCTCGCTGTGGTTTAACAGGACTGGCTGAACAGGTTGCGGAAAAATCGATTTGTAAGCCTTCAGGGGTTAAAACTCCTGAAAAAATGCAGGTGTTATGTCGTGCCCGAAGGCACGACCCACAAATATTTCCACTTTCCCCGCAGCCTGTTCAGCCTATCCTGCTCCTGCGCATTATCTGATAAGCGCCACCCGCCCCGGCGCGGCGCGCGGGCTGCCGGCGGAATGTTAGACTGAGGATTCGCGCCATGGACTCCGCAAGCTCCAATCCTACGGCAACCCTCTCGGGACGCATCTCCGCCCTGAGGCGGCATTTTGAAATTTCCCTGTATCTTCTCTTACTGATGGGCGTACTCACACTGGTTTCCACCGGAAAACTCGACCTGGTGTCGATTTTCCTGCTTCCGGCCGCGTTGCTGTTCAAAGGCTACCGCTGGTGGCGCGGAAAGGGGCCGGAAATTTCAAATCGCGTGGCCACCTGGCTCACGATCGCTTATTTCGTTTTCTTTCCGTTCGATTTGTGGGTCGTGTCGCGCATGTTGGCCAGGGGCGCGCAGAATCCCGGGCTGTACGGCGCGCTGCTTGCGACGATTCATTTGATGTTGTTTGCCATCATCGTGCGGCTGTACAGCGCGACCACGACACGCGATTATTTATTTCTGACGCTGATGGCATTCACCACGATGCTGGCCTCAGCCATCCTCACCGTCGACACCGTCTTCCTGGTTTTCTTCTTCATTTTTCTCGGCTTGGCCGTTTCCACGTTCGTGGGCCTAGAAATGTGGCGGAGCGCACAGGGCGCGGTCACCCCACCCATGGAAAACGGGTCGAGCGCCGCGCACCGCCTGCATAACGCGCTGGGAATCACCTCCGTGGGGATCGCGCTGGGATCGGTGCTGGTGGGCGCCGTCATCTTCCTGGTGCTTCCGCGATTCAGCAGCGGCTATATGTCCGGCTTCAACCTGCAGCCAACGCTGATTTCCGGATTCAGCGACGACGTCGAGCTCGGGGAAATCGGCGAGATCAAGAAGAGCAGCGAGGTCGTGATGCGCGTCAGCGTCGATGGAGGACTCAGGGCGGCGCACGGAGTGCACTGGCGCGGCATCGCGCTGACCGAATTTGATGGCAGGCGATGGTTCAACAATTCCCGCGAACCCACGACACTGACGGCCGGCTCGAATGGCTGGTTTCATATCGATTCCGACGAACCTGAAATGCAACTGACCGGAAAACAGATCCACTACACGGTCCTGCTGGAGCCCATTGCAAGCACCGCGCTTTTTTTTGCGAACGATGCGGAAGCGGTGCGCGGGCGGTTCAACGCCGATTCCAGCGCGTCGTCGTTCGGCCGGCGCCGCTCGTATTTGCTGAAAGACGACACGGACTCGGTTTCCAATCCGTACCATAATTACGCGCGCATGCAGTATGAAGCGCGTTCGCTGTTGCCCACGCCGAATCCCTCGGCGCTGCGCAAGGCCGGCGCAAACTATTCGGATTCCATACGCGAAACCTACCTGCAACTGCCGCCGCTCGACCCGCGCATACCGGCGCTGGCGAAACAAATCACCGCCAACGCCGCCACCCCGTACGACAAGGCCAGCGCCATCGAGAAATATCTGCGATCGCACTACGGCTACACGCTCGATTTGTCCGGGCCGCCCCACTCCGATCCGCTCGCCTACTTCCTGTTTCAGAAGCGCGCCGGGCATTGCGAATATTTCGCCACGGCGATGACGGTCATGGTCCGGTCGCTGGGTATTCCGGCGCGTTACGTGAATGGATTCCAGACCGGAGAATACAACGACCTTGGCGGCGACTTTATCGTGCGCGCCAGCGACGCGCACAGCTGGGTGGAGGTCTATTTCCCGACTTTCGGCTGGCTGACGTTTGACCCGACTCCGGCCGTCGACGACGTATCCTCCGGCATCTTCGACCGCATCGGGCAATACTGGGACTGGTTCGAGCTGCAGTGGAGCGAATGGGTCATCAATTACGACATCGCCCACCAGTTCACGCTCGCGCACAACGTGCAGCGCGTTTCGCGCAACTGGACCGAGCGGCTGGGAATCGCCTTCGCCAACGCGCGGCGCACCGCGACCAAGCAGCTGGAACTGTGGCAATCCCGCGCCGCTCACGCGCCGGCGGCAATGCCGGTGACGCTCGCAATTTTTGCCGCCCTCGCCACTTCCCTGCTGGCCCTGCAACCGAAAGTGCGGCAACGCCTCCGGACACTGTGGCATCTGCGTGTGTCTCGCGCCACGGCCATGACGCCGCATCTGGCGACAATTCAGTACAACGAAATGCTGCGGCTACTGGCGCGACGCGGTTTTCGCAAAGCCCCGGAGCAGACCGCGTGGGAGTTCGCCACTTCCCTTCCGGATGGAAACCTGGCCGTTCCCGTGCAGGAGATGACGTCGATGTACCAGGCGGCGCGCTTTGGGGCGCAGGCCTCAGACCCGCGGCACGTTTTTTCGATTCTGCAACGCATCCGGACATTACTGCAATCGCACTGAGCCGCCAGGCGGCGGCAAACTCCACGCCATGCTAGAATGATATGATCGTTTCGCCCCTGCGGGACGCGCCATCATGCCAAAAGCAGGATTCATCAGCCTGGGTTGCCCGAAGAACCTCGTGGATAGCGAGGTGATGATGGGCGTGCTCGCGCGCCACGGCTACGAGTTCACGCCGCACGCCGAAGAAGCCGACATCATCGTCGTCAATACATGCAGTTTCATTGCCCCGGCGCAGAAAGAATCCATCGACACGATCCTGGAAATGGCCGAATACAAGAAATTCGGCGTGGCAAAAAAATTAATCGTCGCCGGATGCCTGGTGGAGCGCTTCCGCGAGCAGATTCTCGAGCAGATTCCCGAAGTAGACGCGGTGGTCGGAACGGGCGAGGTAGAAAATATTCTTGCGGCCGTCGAAGGCCAGTTGCGCTCCGACGCGGAGAGTGCCGCGGTTCTGCCGTCGTACCTCTATCACGATCTTACGCCGCGCATGCTTTCCACGCCGAAACACGCCGCCTACATCAAGATTGCCGAAGGCTGCGACCATCCCTGCACGTTCTGCATCATTCCGCAGTTGCGCGGAATTTTCCGCAGCCGGCGATTTGAATCCGTCGTGCGCGAAGCGGAAAACCTTGCCGCCGCCGGCGTCCGCGAAGTTACGCTGATCGGGCAGGACACGACATCCTACGGCGAAGACCTCGGCTTGCGCGACGGCCTGGCTGTGCTGCTCGAACGGCTGGCGGGCGTCGAAGGACTGCAATGGGTGCGCTACCTCTATTGCTACCCGAACCGCGTGACCCAGCGCCTGCTGGATACGATCGCCGCGCACCCGCGCCTGGCGAAGTATATGGACATGCCGCTGCAGCACGCCAGCCGCAATGTCCTGGCGCGCATGAAACGCGGCTCGAACGGTGAGGCGTTTCTGCAATTGCTGCGGCGCATTCGCGCAACGATTCCCGGCGTGTCGCTGCGCACATCGTTCATCGTCGGCTTCCCCGGGGAAACCGCGGCGGACTTTGGCGAGTTGTGCGATTTCGTGGAGGCTGCGGAATTCGATTGGATGGGCGTGTTTCCCTACTCCGACGTGGACAACGCGTCCAGTTTCGCGCTCGATGAAAAAGTGGCCGAAGACACGATCAAAGAGCGGCAAAATCGCCTGATGGAGATTCAACAAGAGATTTCGGCGCGCAAACTGAGCCGCTTTCGCGGCCGGCGCGCGACCGCCCTGGTGGAAGGTCCGTCCGCGGACACGCCGCTGGTCTGGGAAGCGCGCCTGGAAGGCATGGCGCCCGACATCGACGGCAAGTTGTACCTGAACGACATTGAAGTGCCGGGAACATCTCTATCCGCGCAGACGGGCGACGTAGTCACCGTGGAAATCACCGAGACGCACGAGTACGATCTGGTCGGGCGCGTCGTGGAAATTCTGAACGTTCCGCGTCCTCCGGCGGCGCAGGCCGCGGCAACCGCTCCCGTGCAGCGCGTCAACACAGGCGCGGCCCTGCGAATATTGGCCTGAAGTAGCACAGGCTTCAGCCTGTGTGGTTTAGATTTTCGTGCAAGAAAAAGCGCACAGGATATACCTTTGTGGTTTAGTTTCTCATGCAAAAAAAGGCGCACAGGCTGAAACCTGTGCTACGAACCAAGCATGAAACTGAAATGCCCCATTTGCAAACAGCCCACCGATTCGGAAACGACCGCGGATTTCCCTTTCTGCAGCGAGCGCTGCCGCGAACGCGACCTCGGCAACTGGGCCATGGAAAAATACAAAGTGGCCGTGCCTATGATGGACGAATCGGAACCGGAAGAAATCGAAAACAATGAGCCAGCACAGAACGACTCCTCCGGCAACGACGATGAGTAGCAGCGATGAGTAGCAACGAAGGCTCGGCCCGGCCCGATCCAGGCAAACCGCGCGCCTCGCTCGCGATCGCGACGGTCTTCGGCCTCGGCTACCTGCCGAAAGCCCCGGGAACGTGGGGCTCGCTGGCTGGCGTGGCGCTGGGCTGGGGAGCCATGGCGATCAGCCGATGGCAAATTGGCGCTGGTTCTGGCGCCGCCTTCCACAACTCCGCATCGGCGTGGTCGCATTTTGCCTGGAATGACGGCGCGCTGATCGTAATCGTTTCCGTGATCGGCCTTTGGGCTGCCGGGCGCGTCGCCATTTACAGGCGCACAGCTGACCCTCAAATCGTTGTAGTGGACGAAGTTGCCGGGCAATTGATCTCCTTCCTGGGGCTTGCCACACCCAGGACATTTGCCCTGAACTGGAAATATTTGCTGCTGGGCTTTATACTTTTTCGTGTCTTCGACATTTGGAAGCCGTTTCCCGCACGGCAGGCCGAATCTCTCCCCGGCGGCTTGGGAATCATGGCAGATGATTGGATCGCGGGAGTTTACGCGGCGCTGGGATTATTGATTGCGCGCACGCTGGGGCTTTAAGTGTTTTCGCAGGGTCGCCTCATCGTGTGGCATCATCGTTCGCTGCGCGTGCCCGCCGGAGGGCATCGCTCGTAGGCGCGGCTCGTGGCGTTTCGCGAAGACTTGAGAATCGAATTTGGAAACCAACGGCATACCACGCATCGACCGCATACAGCCGGGAGCAGGCATTCCCGGCGGCGATGTCGCGATCTACGGCTCGGGCTTCGTTCCCAAACCAAATACGCGGCCACGCGTGCGTTTCGGTGAATCCGAAGCGAGCGTGCTGCTCTCGGCGGAAAATCATCTGATCGCGCGTGTGCCGGAAGGCGCGGCTGGCAGCATCGTGCGCGTGGAAACTTCCCGCGCCGAAAGCCTGCCGTTCCTATTTCATCTCGGCGTGCAGATCGCCGACAACCTTCATCCGGTTACAAATCCCGCCGTGGACGTCGAGGGAAACATCTACGTCACCTACAGCGGGCAGCGCGGACAGAAAGTCGCCGTTTCGCTGTACAAGGTCACGCCCAATTACGAGGTAAAACCCTTTGTCACCGAACTGGTGAACCCCACCGGACTCGCGCTTGACCGCGAAGGCTATCTTTACGTCACCTGCCGCAACGACGGCACCGTGCACCGTGTCTCGCCCGACGGCCGTTCGCAACTCTGGGTCGAGGGCATGGGGACGGCGACGGGAATCGCCTTCGACACGATCGGTAACCTGTTCGTCGGCGATCGCAGCGGCACGATTTTCAAAATCAGTCCCGACCGGCAGATTTTCGTGTTTGCCACGCTGGAGCCATCGGTAGCGGCGTATCACCTGGCGTTCAGCCCCACGGGGGAATTATTTGTCACCGGGCCGACGACGTCGAGCTTCGATCGCGTCTATCGCATCAATCAGAAGGGCGAGATCAGCACATTTTTCCGGGGCCTTGGCCGTCCGCAGGGGCTGGCCTTTGACCGCAAGGGGAATCTCTATGTCGCGGCTTCTCTCGAAGGGCGTCGCGGGATCGTAAGGATCGCTCCAGACGCCGGCGCCGAACTGGTGATTGGCGGCAGCGGCCTGGTAGGACTGGCATTGCTGCCCGGCAACCGCGCGGTCCTGGCCACGACCAGCGCGCTGTTCAGCCTGGATTGGGAAATCGAAGGCCTTTCGCTGCCGCGTTGACCCAATCATGAAAGCTGAAATCATCGCCGTCGGATCGGAATTGCTCACCCCGGATCGGGTGGACACCAACTCCCTCTATCTCACCGCGCAGCTAAATCGCCTGGGCATCGAAGTCTCGCGCAAGACCGTGGTCGGCGATGAACTGGGCGACCTGCGCGACGCATTCGATCAATCCATGCAGCGCGCCGAGATTGTCATTTCCAGCGGCGGCCTCGGCCCCACCGAGGACGACCGCACGCGCCAGGCCGTCGCCGACCTGCTGGGCAGAAAACTGGCGCGCGATCCCGCTGTGATGAGCAGGATTGAAGAGCGCTTCCGCCAGATCCGCCGGACCATGTCCGAAGTGAACACGCGGCAGGCCATGGTGCCGGAGGGCGCGACGGTTTTGGAAAATAAGCGCGGGACCGCGCCCGGGCTCTGGCTCGAAGCGCGCGGCCGCATCGTGATTCTGCTACCCGGCCCGCCACACGAATTGAAAGCCATGTTCGGCGCGCAGGTGGAGCCGCGCCTGGCGCGCCTTTCGACCGGCGTGCGGCTGGTGTCGCGTCAGTTGCGCGTCGCCGGGATGGGCGAATCCGAGGTCGATCAGCGCATCGCGCCGATTTACATGCGCCACAACGACGTGCAGACGACGATCCTGACCGCTCCGGGCGAAATTCAGGTGCATCTTCGCGCCTGGTCATCCGACGTGCCCGCCGCCGAGAACCTGCTGCTGCAAATTCAGGAAAGCATCGTGCTGGCCCTGGGTGAAGCCGTATTTACGACGGACGGGGAACCGATGGAAGAGGTGGTCGCCCGGGAACTCACCCTGCATCAGGCGACGATTGCCACGGCGGAAAGCTGTACCGGCGGCCTGCTTGCCGAGCGCCTCACGCGAATTTCGGGTAGCTCCGCGTATTTTCTGGGCGGCGTGATTTCTTACAGCAACCTGCTCAAGTCCGCCTGGGTGGACGTACCCGCGGAAATCATAGAATCGCGCGGCGCGGTCAGCGCGGAAGTGGCCGTGGCCCTGGCGGAGGGAATTCGCCGCCGCACGGGAGCCACGCTGGGCGTGGGAATCACCGGAATCGCAGGCCCCACGGGAGGCACTGCCGAAAAGCCCGTGGGAACCGTGCACATCGCCCTCGCCGACGAGTCCGGCAGCAAGCAGCGCGGCCTGCACTTTCCCGGCGAGCGAGACCGCATCCGCTGGCAGGCTTCGCAGACGGCGCTCGATCTGGTGCGGCGCTATTTCCTGTACGCAGCGCAACCCAAAAACGGCGTGAAAGGCTGAGCGCGTGCGACTTTTTGCCGCCATGGATGTTCCTGCAGACGTGCGCGCAGCCATCGCCGCGGTCATGGCCAGACTGCGCGGAACGTGCCGGAGAGCGCGCTGGGCGCGCCCGGAAGGTTTTCACGTCACGCTGAAATTCATCGGCGAAGTTTTACCTGAAAAAGCCGCAGCCATCCAGTCCGCGCTGGCCACCGTGCCATTCCCCGCCCCGATCGCCATGGATTTTCAGGGCCTCGGATTTTTTCCCGGCGATCGCCGCCCGCGTGTGCTGTGGGCGGGCGTCCAAGCAGGTCCCGAATTGGCGGCGCTGGCCGCAGCCATCGCTGCGGCGCTCAGCCCGCTGGGCATCGCGGATCAGGCGCGCGCATTTTCCCCGCATCTGACGCTGGCGCGCTTCAATTCCCCGGGAGCGCTCGACAACCTGCATGCGGCCATCCAGGCCGCCGGGCCTCTTGCCTTCGGCGGCACGGTGGCAAAGGAATTTCATTTGTACCAAAGCGTTTTGAAACCGGGCGGTGCAGAATATACTCGGCTGGCAAGTTTTGCTTTCCCGGGGAGCGCATCCGAGTGAATCAGGAACTGGCAATGGGAGCACCGGCCCTTTGGGGATTGGTCCTGCTGGGATACTTTCTGGGATCGATCCCGTTTGGTTATCTGCTGGTGCGCGCGCGGAGCGGCCGCGACATTCGCTACATGGGAAGCGGCAACATCGGCGCCACAAACGTCGCGCGCACCTCGGGCTGGTCGACCGGCATAGCCACATTATTTCTGGACGCCGCAAAAGGATTCCTCGCCGTCTGGCTTATAGGGCGTTTTTCCGATGGGAACATCCGGTTCATGGTGTTCGCGGGACTCGCGGCAATGATCGGGCATGTCTTTCCCGCGTGGCTTCGTTTTGCCGGCGGCAAGGGAGTGGCCACGGCCCTGGGAGTCTTCCTCGGCATAAGCTGGCAGGCCGTGGCGGTGGCCGTCGCGGTCTTCCTGTTGGTGGCGTTTTTCTGGAGGTATATTTCGCTTGCGTCGATTTCCGCCGCCGCGGCGTTGCCCCTGCTGGTTTATTTGCTGTATGCGCCGGGGCACGCGCCGCCCGCGGCAGTCTCGTTTTGCACCCTGCTGGCGTGCATTCTGGTGATCATCAAGCATCGCGACAACATCGAACGGCTGATGGCGGGCACCGAACCGCGTTTTGAAATGGGGCGAAAGAAATCGTGAAAAAAATTGCCATCATCGGCGGCGGAAGCTGGGGCACGGCCCTGGCCATTGTTCTGACGCGGTCGGCAACGCCGCACCGGCTCGCGCTTTGGGCGCACAGCGCCGACATCGTGGAGATGCTGAGCACGCGGCGGATCAACGAAATCTATCTTCCCGGCTTCCCGTTACCGGCGGGCGTGGAAGTCACCGGCGCATTCGAGCAGGCCATTGCGGGGGCGGACGTTATTCTTGGAGTGATGCCCTCGGCGCATGCGCGAGAGATGTATCGCGCCATGCGCCCGCACATCGAGCCTCATGCGGTATTCGTCAGCGCCACCAAGGGACTGGAGCCCGCAACACACGCGCGCATCAGCGACGTCATCGCGCAGGAGATTGGCCCGGGCAATTCCCCGCGCATCGCAGTGCTTTCCGGTCCAAGTTTCGCCGCAGAAGTCGCCGCGGGAGACCCCACGGTGGTTGTGCTGGCGGCGACCGACGCGGCACTGGCCGCACAGATCCAGAAGGAATTCTCGGGGCCGCGATTCCGGCTGTATACCAACGATGACGTGATCGGCACCGAAATCGCCGGAGCCGTGAAAAACGTCATCGCCATCGCCGCCGGTGTTAGCGCAGGGCTGGGCCTCGGCACCAACACGATGGCGGCGCTGGTCACGCGTGGGCTGGCGGAAATGACGCGTCTCGCCGTCGCCCTTGGCGGACGCCGCGAAACGCTGGCGGGCCTGGCTGGCGTTGGCGACCTCATTCTCACTTCGACCGGAGCGCTCAGCCGGAACCGTTCGGTGGGCATTGAACTCGGCAAAGGACGCGAACTTCGTGAAATCCTTGGCGCAACGCGCATGGTCGCCGAGGGAGTCGGCAGCGCGGCCGCCGTTCTGGATCTGGCGCGGCGCGCGGGAGTGGAAATGCCCATCACCGAACAGGTACACGCCGTCCTGACGGCAGGGCGCGCCTCCCGGGATGCCATCGGCGAACTGATGGAGCGCCGCCTCAAGCAGGAGTAGGTCTACTAGTTACCCCGTAGCTGATCGGCACATACCCGGGTTTCCTCTCTTCTGCCGCAACCACCAGGATATTACAATTGGAGATTGGATCCGTGTACTCATGGAACTGACACATATCAAATCGCGTTTCCTGCGCCGGCCCAGAATTCTCACGCTTGTGCTGGGCGCCATGCTGCTGGTCAGCGTGCTGCCCCTGGGGCTGTATCACTATCAGGTTCTGCAGCTTAGCCAGCAAAAATTAACGGATACCGAAAGCGTCCAACAGACCGAAGTCACCAGATCCCTTGCGGAAGAAATTCAACTTTTCGATACCAACCTCTACCAGCAGCTGATCAGCGAACGGCAGATTCTGGCGCTTACCGGCCTGACCGATGAGGTCGACAACGCGGCGCTGGCCCCCCAAGTAACTCGTGTTCTTGAAAATTTTGTCGCGAGCAACCCGAACATTCTGTATTTGACCGCGGTAAGCAAGGACGCCAAAGGCACTGGCGCCGGAAATTTTCAGGCGGATCAGGACCCGTTCGTCAGCAAGGCGCTGCAGCGCGCGTTTACCTCGACGCTGCAGTCTCTGGTATTTCGCAGCGAACCGCTGGCGATCGGCCCGAAAAATCGCCCGGCGTTCGTGATGGCCGTGCCGCTGGAAATGAACAATCAGTTTTCCGGGATGCTGGCCGCAGTCGTCTCCCTGGACGGAATTGTCCGAAGGCTGAAGGAAACCAGCGTTCGCGGGCGTGTGGTGTTCATCATTGATCACAGCGGGCACATCGTGGCGTACCCGGACTCGCGGCAATTCGTGCCCGGCGCAGATGCCAGGCCGAACTCACCCGTAGTGGCTCAGGTCACCGGATTGCCAAAGGATCTCCGCACAACCGAGACCATGCGCCGGTACCAGATCATGGTAAACGGGCGTAAAGCGGATATGATCGGAACCTACAGCACCATCCCGGAATTGAACTGGGCCGTGGTGGCGCAGCGCGGCCTGGACAAGGCGCGCGAGGATGCGGGCGTCACGGAGTTGAACGCGCAGGCGCTCAAATTCGTGATCGTCGTGACCTTCGCGGCGCTGATCCTCGGCTATTTGTTTGCCGTCGGCATCAGCACGCCGATCCGGTCGCTGGCCAGCTCGACGCTGGCCATCAGCCGTGGCGAATTTCATGAACGCACCCCCGTGCAAGGCGCCGCCGAAATCAGCGAGCTCGCTGAGACGTTCAACAGCATGGCCGGCGACATCGAGGAATTCGTCGACCAGTTGCAGCAGGCTGCGGCCGAAAACCACGAACTTTTCCTCGGATCGATCCGCATGCTCGCCGCAGCCATCGACGAAAAAGACCCGTACACGCGCGGCCATTCCGGGCGCGTGGCGAAATATTCCGTCATCGTCGCGCAGCAACTCGGGTTGTCCGAGGCGGAAACCGACAAGATTCGAATTTCGGCTTTGCTGCATGACGTGGGAAAGATCGGCGTGGACGATCGCGTGCTGAAAAAGCCCGGCGCGCTCACTCCGGAAGAATTCGCTTTGATGAAGCAGCATCCTGGAAAAGGCGCAAACATCATGCGCCCGGTCGCGCAATTGAAGGAAATGCTTCCCGGCATCGAATTGCATCACGAACACATGGATGGCGGCGGTTATCCCCACGGATTGCATGGCGACGAAATTCCGCTGATGGCGCGCATTATCGCCGCCGCCGATACGCTCGACGCCATGACCACGAACCGGCCCTATCAATCCGCCATGGACCTGGAATTCGCCATGAACAGCATTCGCGCCCTGGCCGGAACCAAGTTTGACGTGGTTGTCGTGGAAGCCCTCGAGAACGCCGTTATGTCCGGCAAGCTCCGCCTCAGCGCCGCGCTCGTGGAAGTCTGAAGAAGTTTTTCCCTTCCTCAAATCCAATTTTCGCCCGGGCAGGCGTACGCTGCGGGCAAATCAGAATGCGGATTCGTGGTAAATCGTGATGAGCCACTTGCCGTCGTGTTTGGTCACGATCCAGGTGAGCAGCCCCTTGCGCGTGGGAAGTTCCGCCCCCGCCCGCGTCCTCGCACCGGTCATCTGCCAATCGATGTCCACCGATGCGATATCGGGAGTCAGGAAGCGAATGCTCCTCACCGTATCGGTCCGGTGCGCGTCCTTGAGAAACGTGCCGAAGATCATGGCGTAGTGCTTTTCGAGTTCCTTCCTGCCGTGGCTGGGCACCCCCATGGTGTTGGAAAAGTCGCCATCCTCCACGTACTGCATCGTCACGGCGTGCACATCATGGTTGTTCCAGTTCGTTGTGAACCCGGCCACGAAATGTTTGATGGCGGCCGAATCCGCGTCCGTGCCCGGCGCCTGCCGCGCCTGGGAACTCACTGCAGAAAATGACAGAAACAACAGAACACCCAGAGCCACCCTCGTTCGAATCGAAATCATCGCGTTCCCTCCGTGAAGTCCTTTGCCAAACCGGTCAAGCTCGGCCCCGGCAGCGCCAGAATCATCGCATCATACATCAATTGGAATAACGGCTGCCATTTCGCCGGTGTGGCCGGGGCTTCCGGGTCCGTGCGAGAAAACTGTCTTGGTCCATGTAGCGCCCGCCTTCAGGCGGGCATTTTGACGCAAGGAAGATGCTATCCCGCCGGGGCGTTGCGCAAAACCGCGGGACAAACCGCATCCCGCCGCAAAAATGGAAAACCGAAAACTAAAGCGTGAACAGCGGCCGGAGTTCGCGCATGTCGCGCACATCTTCAATGAAGTTCACGCTCTGAATGAACGCCGCGGTACGTTCGGCGCCCAAGACCGGAGCCATGAGGTCGCGCACTTTCGCGTTCACTCCTTCCGTGCTGATCGGGTTCTGTTTGGTTCCCGGCGGAAAACGCGTGAAGTGACTCACGGTGCGGCCATCCTTGAGCGTGACCTCCACAATACCGCTGCGCGGCGCGGCCGGATCCATCAGTTTTCGATCGGCCACCAGTTGCACGCGCTGCTTCACGGCGCGCACTTGCGGGTCGGCCATATGCTCGCGCGAGTGGCTGTTGGCGAAGGAGACCGTGCCATCCAGCAACGCCACGGCCATGATGTACTGGCAATTGACGTCCGGCATGGCGCTGTTATCGACAATGCCGGCGCCGTCGGCCGGCAGCCGGACGACGATGCGCTCGACGTTGTCTACGTTCAGGCCGTATTCCCTGCGCAATATGAAGAATGCGTCCAGGGCGGACTGTATGGGGTAGCCGACGGAAAAAGTTTTGATCGAGGTTTCCGTAATCCAGTAGCGCGCGCCGAGGCCGGCCACCATCTGCTCGCGATGCGGCTGCGAAGAGAGCGCTTCGAGAACGTTGTGCTCGCAATCGAAGACGTTTCGCACTCCGGTAAATCCCGCCTGCACCATCGTGGCCGAGGTCACGCCGTTGCGCGCGCCCATTCCGGCGAAGTCGAATGCTTTTTCGATGTGCTCGGTATCCTGCGTCCAGCTCCAAAGGCCGGAAACCTGCTGCGCCGCGTAGGAGAGCGCGTAGCGCATGCCAACTTCATCCAAGCGGGCTAGGGACGCCGCGGCCGCCACGCTGCCGAACGTCGCGCCGTAACCCTCTGCGCTGCGGTGCGTAGCGCGCACCAGGTTGGGCCCGAGAGCCATCAGAAAACGGCAGCACACGTCGTAACCCAGCACGACGGCCCGCAGGAAATCCATGCCGGAGCGGCCTTCCCGCTCCGCCATGGCCAGCGCGGCGGCTACCGAAGAGCAACCGGGATGCGCCTTGGTCACCAATTCCACGTCATCGGTTTCGTCCGCGTGGCCGCACATGCCGTTCGCCAGAGCGGCGTTGATCGCGGAGGTTTTCATTTTCGTGCCAATCACCGAAGCTTCGGGCACACCCCCTTGCGCCCGCACAAAGCGGATGGCCATCTCTCCCGGCTTGAGGCGCGATCCGGAAACCATTGCCCCAAGCGTGTCCAGAATATGGTGTTTGCCTTCCAGCGCGACGTTCGCAGGAAGACTGCGGTCGCGAGCTTCCACCATATAGCGCGCCAGACGCCCGGTGAGGTCGCTCACAGGCGCCGCCGCCGGAAAATCCTGAGCGAGGAGCGGCTCCGGATACGCCAGGCTCCTGGCTGGAAACGCCGCGACTGCGGCCAAACCTCCCGCACCCTGCAGCATGCGCCGCCGCGTCAGGCCCTTCGGAATCGATTCCCCATTTGCATCCAGTTTGCTGCCACGATTGTCTTTCACCCCGCCCCTCCCCCTCACAGATCTTCAAATTCCCCATGCCGTAAGATTCCCTCGTCCTTTCCTGGTTCGCCGCCCGGCCGCCACACACTGTACAATTATCACAGGATTCCATCACGCTGTTTTCAGCTGGGCGCCTCGCACAGCTGGCCTGTTCCAAATAGTTTGCATCGCGGGCATCAGGAATCGCCCCGGCGCGGCATATAAGATGGATTTCTTCTGCTAGAATAGGGGATTCGCAGCGCGGGGCCGCGAAACACTTATGCTTTCCATCTTCGGCAAAAATAAAGACGACGAACGCAAGGAGCCAAAAGAGGGCAGGTCGCTGCTGGACCGTCTGAAGCAATCGGTCTCGAAAACGCGCACGCAAATCACCGCGAAGGTCGAAGACCTCGTCTCGGGCGAAAAGCAAATCGATCCCGAGATGCTCACCAAACTTGAGAATGTCTTGCTGGCCGCCGATCTTGGACCGCGGACGACGCATCAGATCCTGGAAGCGGTGCGTCAGAAACTGGAGCGGCACGCGCTCAACAATGCGTCGGACCTGAAAGCGGAGCTGAAAAGCCAGCTCCTGTATGTGCTGCGCACGCTGCCTCCGGCAAATGGAGCCGCAGCGGCCGCGCAGCAAGCGCGCCCTTACGTGATTTTCGTCGTCGGCGTAAACGGCACCGGAAAAACCACGACGATCGGCAAACTCGCGTACCGGCTGCACCAGGAGGGCAAGAGCGTCGTGCTCGCCGCGGGCGATACGTTTCGCGCCGCCGCCATCGAGCAGCTCGCCGTTTGGGCCACGCGCACCGGATCGGAAATCGTGAAGACAAAATCGGGCGGCGATCCCGCGGCGGTGGTGTATGACGCGCTGTCCTCGGCAAACGCGCGGAAGGCCGATGTGGTGATCGTGGATACCGCCGGCCGCCTGCACAACAAATCGAACCTGATGGCCGAACTCGACAAAATGAAACGCACGGCCACAAAAATCATTCCCGGCGCGCCACATGAAGTTCTGCTCGTGATGGACGCGACCACCGGACAGAACGGGCTGGCGCAGGCGCGCGAATTCACCGCTACGGCCGGCGTAACCGGAATCGTGCTGACCAAGCTGGACGGCACGGCCAAGGGCGGCATCGTCGTGGCCATCACCCGCGAACTCGGTTTGCCCGTGCGTTTCGTGGGCACCGGCGAATCGATGCAGGACCTTGTCCCATTTGACGCGGAATCTTTTGTTTCTTCCCTGTTCGATTGAGCGGATTCCGAACGGGGATTTCCCGGCGCGGCCGCCCGGAGCCGTGCCGCTTGAATTTTCCGCAAACTCTGGAGCCCGCCTAAAAAAATGAAAGCGTCCGCATCATCGCGCACGTTTCTCAAAGCCGCTGCCGACGCCGTCTATATGGACCGCGCGCTGGAGCTTGCGGCGCACGGCGTCGCGCTCAGCAGCCCCAACCCGATGGTCGGAGCGGTTCTGGTGCGCGATGGCAAACTTGTGGGCGAAGGATTTCACACCTATGACGGCATGCGCCACGCGGAGATAGTAGCGCTCGAAGCGGCGGCCAGACAGGCTGGGGAAAATTTCGATGGCGTGGCGGCTGCAATCCCGTCAAGGGGTGTAAACCCTGCGGGTGCGGGTAACGATTCATCGGCTGCACGTGGCGCGACGCTGTACATCAATCTGGAACCTTGCTGCCACACGGGCCGCACGGGCCCCTGCACGCAGGCCGTGATTGACGCCGGAGTCACGCGTGTCGTGGCCGCGATGGCGGACCCAAATCCTGAGGTCGCGGGGCGCGGCTTCCAGCAACTGCGCGCTGCGGGAATCGAAGTTTGTACGGGATTGCGCGAGGCGGAAGCGCGCCGCCTGAACGAAGCGTTTGCGAAATGGATCGTCTCGCGAAAGCCGCTGGTGACGCTCAAGTCCGCGCTCACGCTCGACGGCCAGCTTGTGCTTGCCCATCCGCGCGGCCGTGCGCGGCCGCCGCTGAAGGATCGCTGGATTTCTTCGCCCGAGTCGCGCGCCGAGGTGCAGCGCATGCGCCACGCTTCCGACGCGCTCGTCACGGGCATCGGCACCGTGCTGGGCGACGATCCCCTACTCACCGACCGCACGGGCCTGCCGCGGCGCCGCAAATTGTTGCGCGTGGTAATGGATTCGCGGCTGCGCCTGCCGCTGCGTTCGAAGCTGGTGCGCTCGGCCGATGGCGACGTGCTCGTCTTCACGCAGGCA
>Ga0307374_10006623_pt1 | contig 18137 bp, 14 predicted proteins | sample OX3MG_FD_202532 | JGI IMG/M metagenome (GOLD analysis project Ga0307374, IMG submission 202532) | Soil microbial communities from Risofladan, Vaasa, Finland - OX-3 | ecosystem: Environmental > Terrestrial > Soil > Coastal area > Acid sulfate soil | place: Finland: Risofladan, Vaasa | collected...
GAATACAATCCGACAAACCGATTCCGGAATAAGCGTTTCCCGCCAAATACAACCGTGGATATTTTTGGATCAGATTGTTGATTCGCCCGATCCGATCCTGATGCCCCACGGTATATTGCGCCATCGCAGAAGGCCAGCGCGAGATTCGGGAAAACAACGGAGGGGCTTCCAGGCCCAGGATGGTTCGAAGCTCCTGCCGAACCTTCAAGATGATCTCGTTGTTGCTAAGCTCTAACACTTCCGGGTCGCGGGACCCGCCCAGAAAGCAGCGAAGCAGCGCCTTGCCTTCGGGGGCCCGGTGCGGGAATTTTTTATGCACGAAGGTGCAAGCGAGAAGACGGCTGTGTTCTTTGCGAGGAACCAGAAAACCAAACCCGGGAGGCAACTGTGAGCAGACTCCCTCGTCGAAGCCCAGGTTGACGGTGATGGCGGAACTGTAAGGGATAGCGCGGAAGGCTTCCGCGAGGTCGGCATTCAGGGGATTCAAAAATGCTGCACACTCATGGACAGGCAGCGCCAGTACGACGGCATCCACCTCGTAAGCCTGGCCTCCCTCACAACGGATCCTGTAAGGACTTTTCCAATGGTGTTCAGCCCTGTCGATCGCGACGACGCGCTGGCCAAGATGCACTCGTGTTGGCTCCAGGCGCGCTTCCAGAGCCTTGATCAGTTCCTGGAGACCATCCTTCAAAGTCACAAATAGCGACGGGGGGATCTGCCGGCCGCGGTTCCCTGCGGGCTTCTTCTTCCTGGCTTTCTTCAACCGCTTCCTGGCCGCGATGGCTCCCCGGATCAGGCTGCCGTGCCGATGCTCCATTTCACGAAATTGGGGCAAAACAGATCGCACGCTCAAGGAACCGGCGTCCCCGCCGTAGACGCCGGCAATCAGCGGCTCCACAACGCTGTCCAGCATCGCCTTCCCAAAATGCCGGCGGACGAGCGTCGCAATCGATTCGTCGGAATCCCGGCGCCTCGTCGGTGTCACAAACCACTCGGTCGCCACCATCAACTTGCTGCTGAAAGGAAGCAGGGGAGAATTAAGGAGCGGCCAGACGCGCGTGGGCGCCAGCAGCATCAGGCCGTCCGGAAGAGGAACCAGGGCGCCGTTATGAAGGATGTAAGTTTGCCGGTCCGCGTCGTTTGAACCGATCAACGAATCCCCAAGCCCCAATTCGCGGCAGAGCGCCCCGGCCTCAGGCTTCTCGGAGATAAAACTGTCGGGGCCTCCTTCGAGGACGAATCCCTCCAGGTGGTCCGTGCGGACAACTCCCCCCAGCCTGTCGCTGCCTTCAATCAGGATTTCTGATACAGGAACGCCCTTTTCCCGCGCCTGGGCAAAGGTGTAAGCAGCAGTAAGGCCTGAAATGCCGCCACCCACGACGGCGATACGACGAAAGGATCCTTCGTATTGACTCATAAAGACCTGCCAGCCGTGATCTCAATCCGGTTTGAAACAATCGAAGCCATGGCCCGTATGAAAAGAGGACTGTCGTTGAGCGATTCCGACCTCACGATGGAAATTCCCTTCTTTTGTCCATACTCGCGAAAAACGATGTCGATATCGTAAAGGATTTCCACGTGGTCTGACACAAATCCGATAGGGGCCAGCACAACGAGGCGGCGGCCTTGACCGGCAAATTCATCTATCAGCGATTCCACCGTTGGACCCACCCAGGGATCTGCGGTCATACCCTGGCTTTGGAAGGCCACGCGGTAATCGCTCAAGCCCATGGCCTGCGCGACCCGGTGCGCGGTCTCCTTCACCTGGCTTTCGTAGGGGTCGCCCTCCACGATGGTTTTAACCGGAACACTGTGGGCGGTGAAAACCACGGGCACCGACCGGCCAGCCTCGCCTTCAGCGCGGGCGAGAGCGGAGGAGACCTTCTCGCGAAAAGCAGCGATCAGCCCTGGATGGTCATGCCAGTTTTCTACAAATTCCACCTGCAGCCCGGGCGCAATCTTGTCCACCGCCGTCGACAAATAATCGCGATAAAGGCCGATGCTGGTGCGCGAATTCTGCGGCGCCAGACACAAAGCCACGACTTGGTCTGCCCCGTCCTCGGTCAGCCGCCGCACAGCGTGTTCAATATAAGGCTTCCAGTTGCGCATCCCGACGTACACGGGCAAACCGAGCGTCTTTGCCAGGGCTTCGGCCTGCTGCGTTGTGATCTTCAGCAGCGGAGAGCCTCCGCCAATCCTGGCGTAGCGTTCGATGATTTCCTGCACAGCTTTTTCCGGCAGTCCTCGCCCGCCGCGCACGTTCAGCAGGAATTGGGGAATGTCACCCAGCCGGTCGGGAGCGCCATGCGCCAGCAGCAGAACCGCCCAACGCGAAGGGCCTGAAGGTTTTGAATTTTCAGTCAGCATAGCAGCCTCGAAAATCTTCCCTGGCTTTCACCCGCAAGGTTTAGTTCCGACCCGAACTCAATTCGTGAACGATCTTCACCAGCTCAATCACATTCTGCTCGGGGGTGTCCGGCAGGATTCCGTGGCCCAGGTTAAAGATGTGGCCGGGACGTCCTGCGGCCTGAGCCAGAATTTCCTGAACCCGTCTCCGAATGAAAGGCAAATCGGCATAGAGCGCCACAGGATCCAGGTTGCCCTGGACGCCCACTTGGTCTCCCAATCGGTCCCAGGCCTTTCCAAGCTCCACATGGAAATCGAGACCGATAATGTCGCCGCCGGCATCCCGCATCTCATCAAGAAACGCCGCGGTGCCGGTTCCAAAATGAATCAGCGGCGTACCCGGAGTTATGCCCTGCATCAGAAGGCGGGTGTAAGGCAAAACGAATCGCCGGTAGTCTTCCGGTCCCAGGCAGCCGACCCAGGTGTCAAAAATCTGCACCGCTTGAACGCCCGCTGTGATTTGCGCGTTCACGTACTTGGCGATTTCGCGGCTCAGGCGCTCCATGAGCGCCCGCCAGGCTCCTTCGTCACGATACATCAAAGTTTTCGTATGCCGGAAATTCTTGGAAGCTCCGCCCTCAATCATGTAGGAAGCCACCGTAAAAGGAGCCCCTGCAAATCCGATCAGAGGCAGGCCGGGTGGAAGCGCGGCACGCGTCCGCCGGATGGCCTCATAAAGATAACCGAGAGAATCTTCCGGCTCCAGAATCCGCAGGCGGTCGATATCGGCCGGTCCGCGAAGAGCCGGACTGACCACAGGTCCTTCGCCCTTGTCGTATTCAAGCTGGAGCCCCAGAGGTTCAATGATCAGAAGCAGGTCGGCGAAAATGATCGCGGCGTCCACTCCAAGTTTGCGGGCTGCGGTCACGGTCACTTCGGCCACCAGATCCGGGTTCTTGCAGAGCTCGAGAAAGGGAACACGCGCCCGAAGCTCGCGATATTCTTTCATGAAGCGGCCGGCCTGCCTCATCAGCCATATGGGCGTTGCGTCGACAGGCTCCCGGCGGCAGGCCCTCATAAAGCGCGAGTCTTTCCACCGATCATCGGCGGATTGAAGAGACTCTTCCCGCACCGGCTCGATCACGGCCGCGGCGCCAGCGGGCACCGAGCCAACACCATTCGGCCTGGCTGATACGTCCGGTCCCGAGGCGCCGGAATCTTTCCGGCGAATTAACTCCGGGGCCCGGCGTGCGGCTTCAAGAACCAGCGCGCCCATCTTGGGAGGCATTGCCTCCACGTCGATTTGAATACCATGCGCAACGAGCGCCTCGCTGCAGGTGGGGCCGATCGAGCATACGACCGCACGCCGAAGCGCCCCAAGCAGTTTGTTTCCGGCTGCTTGTTCAGTGGCGACATGGAGGACGTTCGCCACCTGGTTACGGCTGGTAAAAAGCGCAATTCGCGAGCGTCCTTCAAGGACGGCATCCAGAGTTTCCTTTAGCGGACCAAGATCTTCGGGAAGCGCCCAGCGATAAACAGGAACGCGCAACGCCACGGCACCGCGGGATTCCAGCTCCTCCAGAAAGGCTTCGTTGGGCACCCCGTATTCCTGAACGGCCACCGTGCTGCCCTGCAGCGTGAAACTGCGCGGATTCTCATCCAATTCCTGAAGGATTTCACGCCAGGTGTTGGGTTCCGGAACAACCATGGTGATCGGCACTCCAAATTCACGAAGCACCTGGGCCGGTTTGGGGCCCCGGGCCACAACCGTTGTGGTTGAGAGGCCATGGACGATTTCTTCCAGCGGATAGCGCGACTGAAGAGCCTCAATCAGGGTCCGCGCGCCGACCCCGGTCATAAAAATGACGCCTTGAATCTTTCCGGCAAAAAGCTTTTCCGCAAATTCAAAAGCCGCCGGATTATCTTCCAGCGGGATTTCCCTCATGCTGGGGCCCACGCGCGGAACGCCTCCGTAACGCGAGATGAGTTTCGCGATCTCTGCAGCCCTTCGGCTCTCGAAAGCCGCGACTTCAAGGCCGCCAAAGTTCGGTTTTGCGGCTTGGTCATCCATAAGGTTCTCGGTTTGTCGCAGTAGCTGACCTGACTCGTTACCAGTCTAACTGCTTTTTGAAATGCATGCCAGAATCCTCCCCATCCCTTCCCGAAAAGCCAACTCCTCGGTCAGCAAGCTGACAACCAGGTAGCCGTCGCCGGTAAAATCGTAAAAATGGCCGGGATGAATCAACACTCCTTCCCTGGCAAGCAGCTCAACCGCCCAATCCTCGTCACTCACAGTTTCAGGCACTTTCAAAATCGTGTACCAGCCGCCTTCGGTTCTAAGACACCTGACCTCCCGGCGCGATCCTGTGGCGTGCTCCAGCCAGCGCAAATTAGAGCGCAGCCGGTCCATCATTCCCGGCTGGACCGTTTTTCGAAGCTCCAGCAGGGCGGGCAAGGCATGGGCAATCGGCGCGCTCACAGAAAGGTAGGTATCCGCGATCACTTCCAGGCGTTCGAGGGCGGTTTGCAATTCCTTCCGGGGCCCGCTCACGACCACCCAGCCGAGCTTCATCTGGGGCAGGGCTGAGATTTTCGACAGCCCACTCAGCGTAAAGGTAAGAACTTCTGAAACGGCAGCATGAGAGCGCACGCGATCCTCGCCGGGCTCAAAAGCATAATCAGCAAAGACTTCGTCTGCAATCAAAGCGCCGTGGTTCTGCCGGCAGCAGTCAGCCAGAAAGGCAAGCTCACTCGATTGAACGAATGACCCCGTGGGATTATTGGGATGAACCACCATCAGGGCTCTGGCCCTGGGCCCCCAGCCATCTCGCACGGCAGCCAGGTCAAGCCGCCATTCCTGATCGTAGCGCAGCGGGTATGAAACAACCTCAAGGTCGTTGATGCCGGCGAGGAAATCGAAAAGCGGGTAACTCGGTTGCGGAACAAGCACCTGGTCGCCGGGATCGGCCAGCAGCCTGAAAACGTAGGTATAGGCTTCACTGGTGCTGGTGGTCAGAAAGACCTGTTCCGGACCAACCCTGACGCCGCGGGCCGCGTAGTATTCGCAGACGGTCTGGCGAGCGCAGAGAAGCCCGCGAGGGTCAGGCTCATAGATCAGCGATCGCGGGTCGAGGAGCGATTTGAGGATTTCAGGATCAGCCGCAAAGCCGCAGCGCGTAGGATTGGATTCGGTAAGGTCGAGGACAGGCAATCCCTGGCGGCGACGCTCCTCGAGCTGCCGGGTCAGGCGGTTGGGCGCCAAAAGCCAGTCCGTACGCGATGAAAACATAACCCCTTTGTCGCGGTTTCACACAGACTGAAGCAACCCCTGACTCCCGTCGTTCACCGTCCGCAGGTGACGGTCCCCTCCCGGGAACCGCGATCGACGAAGCCGCTCCGTTCTTCTTTGCTTATTCTTCTTAGCTGATGCCCGAACCCCGCCCGGCCCACCCGGGCGGCCCATCCGGTCAGGCCGTTTCCTTAATCACCTTAAACAGGCCCAGCAAGGATTCGCGGGTACTCTCCACTCTGTTTCCGTCTGGACGCCGGTAATGGGTTTCAAGGGCCATGTCGCCTTCAAATTTGTCGCGGCGAAGAGCCTCGAACTGCCCTTTCCAATCGATAAAGCCTCCGCCGACGGGCGCCCACTTGAGTTTGCCGTCCGGGCCCTTCTTGACGTCCTTGATGTGCATGTGGGCAAACAGGCCCTTCACATGATTGTACCCGTTGGGATAAGGGATCTCATGCAGCATGGCTGCGTTGCCCGGGTCCCAGTTTCCGCTCAGGTGCGGAGAATTGATGTCGCGGAGAAGCCGGCCCAGCTCTTCGCCGGTCCCGATATTGCACTCGTGCTCGTTTTCAAGAATCAGGAGGATGTCATTTTCGCCTGCCAGCTTGGCGGCCTTCGCCAGCCGGTCGCGCACGTAGGGATAGGCCTTTTCCGGTTCCGGCACGCGCCAGTAGCTGAAGATGCGCACCTTCCGCGTTCCGAAAAACCTGGCCAGTTTGAAGGATTCGTGCAGCAGACGGTCTGAATCCTGCTCGGTGAAGTTGGCCCGAAACGTATCGCGCTTTTCCTTGCGCACGGGCATTTGCGGCAGGTTGTATTTGAAAATGGGCGATCCGATGTCGGTCACTTTCAGGTGATGCTTCTCGACCAGACCTTTGGCCCGGTCCAGTTGCGCCTGTGGCAGGTTCATGATGTTCTTCTGCCACATTTCGCGCAGCTCGCAGTAGCCAAGAGAATAGTGCGAGATAAAATCCAGAGCCTGCTCAAAGTCCTGGGTAATTTCGTCCGTGATGATTCCTAGTTTCCAGCCCATAGCTCTCGAAGCTGCCGCAGCCTTTAAGTATGCCACACTCGGCCAAGCCGCCAGTGTAGCACCTAAAAAGCTTCGGCGAGTCAATGTACTTCGCATGGATGTTCCCTCCACGGGTTGAGTTCCTTAATTTCAGATGACCGTGCCATCTTACCCAAAAAAAACCTTTTTGGGGATGAATAAGTTGATTCCGGCAAAATATTTCCTCCGGCGCGTGCCCTCACCGCACTGGATGACGATTGCCGGATATCGTTTCGAGCATGGTGCCACGCTAGTTGCTTATCCACCGATGGGTCAGGGTGTGCGGTCAGGGTACGCGGTGCGGTCGAGGAGTCCTCCGGGCTCACGGGTTATTCTGGCGCAGCGGGAGAAGAACCGCCTGTGCGCCACCGGCTTTTTGATATTGTGCGACCCCCTTTTAACCCGCCTCCAACTGAGTATAATAGTAACAGAGGTAGCATGGCGCGCCTGGTTGCAGCACTCGCACACAGGAGCGAAAAACGGATGTTCTTTTACAGGGCCGGGTAAGGCTTGATCCAGCCACAAGAAGGAGGGGAGTTTGCCTCGCGCCGCAAAACGCTCGGGCAGGCCTCGACAAAAGCAAGGAATTCGATGGACGCGGCTGTTCGGCTCAGAGTGCGAGCTGGCCGTCGGCGTCTGGCTGAGACGGGTGTCGAAAGCCGTGATCGCGGACAACTGCGAAGATCTGGCTGCCCAGATGTCCTACTTCTTTCTGATGGCCCTGTTCCCCTTTTTCATTGTGCTGGGGGCCATCGTCGGCTATCTTCCGTTCACCGACATCTGGCCCCACGTTCTGACCTGGATCACTCAATATTTCCCCGATCGTGTTCAGCCGTTCGTCTTCAAGACCGTCACCGGCCTCACGCCGGAGCGAGGCGGCCTGCTCTCCTTTGGTCTGGTCAGTTCCATCTGGATTGCCACTCGAGCCGTGATCAGCCTGATGGACGGACTGAACACCGCTTACAACGTGCCGGAAACCCGCAGCTTCTGGAAAAGGCGCCTGCTCTCCTGCGGGGTGATGCTGTTCTTCGCGCTGACCTTCCTGACGGCGTTCGGGCTACTGATGTTTGGAGGCTGGATGGGCCGCTGGCTGGGTACGCATTCCGGGCTGGGAACCGGTCCCGTCGTGCTGTGGCACATTCTGCGATGGGCCATTCCGCTGACGCTGCTGAATCTTGCGGTGGGCTTTGCGAATTACGTGCTGCCGAACGCTCCGCGCCCCTGGCGGTGGGTGACTCCGGGCAGCCTGTTTGTGGTGGTCGTCTGGTTTCCGTCAACGATCGGCTTTAACACCTTCATTCGCCACTTCACCACGGCAGGCGCTTACGGCGCTCTCGGAACCTTCTTCGTTCTGATGTTCTGGGTCTATATCACCAACTTTATCCTTCTGGTGGCGGCGGAAATCGACTCGGAGCTGGAAAGAGCCGCCCGAACCTTCCACTCTGAAAACGTCGTGCCTCGTATGTTTGCTGCACGCTGAGCAAGCCGCAGAGCTAAAAAATAGCTCTCCGCCACCCGAGCTTCAGGGCCTGAAGAGGTGGTAGCGGCGGTCTATGACCGCCGGGCTTTATTCTTCAATACTTTCGGCGCTCAGGCAAGCAGTGCTTGCCGCCGAGCCCCGCTACAGCGCGAAAAGGCAGGTTTTCATACAGACTCTTCAGGTCCCTCAGTCTCGTTCCATGGGCGGCGAGGTCAAAACCCCGCCCTCCTGCACCGTTCAGTAACGCTTCTGTAACGCTGGTCCCTTTGGTGGCGGGATTCAAATCCCGCTCTCCTGACATTCGACCTGGCGATGAGGGAAAGGCCGGCGGTGAGGACACCGCCGCTACCGACTGTGCCCTCTCGCATGCATACCCGGTTTGATACCACGCGGCGGGGCGCGTTAACATCTAAGGTGATGAGGTGCAGGATGCGCGCAAGAGCTTTAAGGATGATGGCCGTTGGTGCGCTGGCGGGGGCGATGTTGAGCCCGCTGCCGCTGCGGGCCGCCATCAAGCTGTTTTTGAAAGACGGGAACTATGAACTGGTCAAGAGTTACGAAGTGAAGGGCGACCGCGTTCGCTACTACAGCCTGGACCGCTCGGATTGGGAAGAAATTCCCAAATCGCTGGTGGATTTTGATGCGACCCAGCGCGCCGAGGCGGAAGAAAAAGCGCAGCAAACCAGGCAACTGAAAGCAGCGGAGGATCTGCAGAACCAGCGGTTTGAGATCCCCGCCAACACCGGCTACCAGATCAAGCCCGGCATCCGGCTGCCTACCGATTCCGGCGTATATGCCTTTGACGGGGCGCGAGTGATTCACCTGATCCAGGACCCTGCGAAAGTGGTGACCGACAAGAAGCGAATTGCCCTGATCATGGTGATGCCGGGCCCGCTGCTGAAAAAACAGGCGTTCGTGGAGTTGCCCGGCGCCAAGGCCGCGGTGCGCATTACCGTGCCACAGCCCGTATTTTACATTCAGGACAGCGACAACTGGGCTATGCGGGCACAACTGGTTCCGCTGATGGGGAAAAAGGACTTGCGGGTTGTTGAGAAGATTCAGTCCGGAATCGGGGTTGGAAAGTCCGGAGAGACGAGAAATGATTTGCCGCTTGAGCGCGTTCGCCTGGCGGCGGGCGTTTACGAACTGAAGCCCGTGCAGCCGCTTGCCTCCGGCGAGTATGCCCTCGGTGAACTCCTCAGCCAGAAACTCAACATCGATGTGTGGGATTTTGGCATCGACCTGCCGGGATCAAAGTAGATCGTCGCCGGACCATTGTAGAGACGCCCCGGTGGGGCGTCTCCGGATGCACCGCCAAGAACGAGACGTTCCAGCGGAACGTCTCTACAAAATGCGAAAAGCCCACGCAGATGGCAATGCCGTGGCTGCCGGCCCCGGCCAACTAAGTACTTTGTTTTTCGGAGATCAACTTGGCCTGGGTCAACAGCAGCAGATAGTCGCGCCCGCCGGCTTTCGAATCCGTGCCCGACATATTGAATCCGCCGAAGGGATGGCCGCCCACCATCGCTCCCGTGCACTTGCGATTGAAGTAGAGGTTCCCGACGTGGAAGCGCTGCGCCGCCTTCTCGATTTTTGCCCGGTTCTTGGTGTAAACGGCGCCCGTCAGGCCGTATTCGGTGTTGTTGGCAATCCTGAGAGCTTCGTCAAAGTCCGCCGCTTTGAGCACGGCCAGAACGGGTCCAAAAACCTCCTCCTGCGACAGCCGCGCCTGGGGAGGAACATCGGCAATAACCGTGGGAGCAAGGAAGTGGCCGGGGCCGGAGGCTTCCTTGCCGCCGGTCACCAGCCGGCCTTCTTGTTTCCCGATCTTGATGTACTCCTGGATGGACTCTTTGGCGCGGCTGTTGACGACCGGGCCCATGTAAGTTTTGGGGTCCACAGGATCGCCGACTTTGATCTCTTCAACCCGCTCCTTCAGCTTCTCCAGAAAGGGCTCATAAACCGCCTCCACCACGATGGCACGCGAGCAGGCGGAGCACTTCTGCCCCTGATAGCCGAAGGCCGAAGCCGCCACGCCGTCGACGGCCGATTCCAGGTCCGTCTCGCTATCAACGATAATGGAATCCTTGCCGCCCATCTCCGCAACCACCCGCTTGATCCAGATCTGGCCGGGCTGATGTTTGGCCGCCACCTCATTGATGTGCAGGCCCACTTCTTTCGATCCCGTAAAAGCGATGAACCGGGTGCGGGGATGCGCCACCAGAGCATCACCGACCGTGGACCCGGAACCCGGCAGAAAATTCACGACTCCGGCGGGCATGCCCGCTTCCTCCAGCGCCTCGAAGAACTTGTAGCCAATCGTTGGCGAGTCGCTCGAAGGCTTCAGCACCACCGTGTTGCCAGCCACGATTGAGGCCGCCGTCATCCCGGCAAGAATCGCCAGAGGGAAATTCCACGGCGGGATGACAATGCCCACGCCCAGCGGGATGTACTCCAGGCGGTTGCGCTCGCCGGGCACGGGAGTGATGGGCTGGCGGCCGGCAAGCCGCAGCATTTCACGCGCGTAAAACTCGCAAAAATCGATCGCCTCGGCCACATCGGCATCGGCTTCGGCCCACGACTTGCCCACTTCGTAAACCATCCAGGCGGCATAGTGGTATTTGCGATCGCGAAGAATCTTGGCCGTCGAAACCAGCAGCTTGACCCGCGTTTCCGCCGGCGTCAGGCTCCAGCTTTCAAACGCCCCCTCGGCTTTTTGAATGGCCAGCGCGCCGGCGCCGGGATCACCTTTGGAAAACGTTCCCACCACCTGGTCCTTTTCCGAAGGGTTGTAAGAATGGAACGTCTCCTCCGTTTCAATTCGCTCCGCGCCGATCACCAATGGATATTTTTGCCCAAGCTCCGTTCCAACCTCCTGAAGAGCCTGCTTCATCCGGCGGAAATGCTCAGGATTCCCTTTAAAGTCACTCAAAAGCTCGTTCTTAAACGATGAAAACTGCATTCACGTCCCCCCCTTCATGATGCGTGAACCCGCTATTATATCGGCATCTGAGAGCCTGCCGTAAGGAATAATCAGTCAAGCCCTGGCAGGAGCAGGCAAAGAGAGAATTTAACGCCTGAACAAGTTCTCAGGCTGAGTCTATGCGGGCGGAAATACGGAGACCCTTTGTGGAATCTATCGTGAGTGAACTGCTGAGATCCTTCGCTGCGCTCAGGATGACACGCGCCAGCGGCTTCAGTTGGGTTCGGCGCGCCCGTGGAAAATCCGCACGAGGTCAATCCGCGTTCCCCCGTCCTGCGGCCTGAGCGACACGACTTTCTTTTGCTCACCATACTTAATTTCAAAAACGGTCTTGCCGCTGCTTTGGGTCTCCGCCAGGCTGGTCACTTCTCCGCCCAGTTGCTGTTTGTAAAATTGACGGACTTTCTCCAGGGGATCAGGAGTGTCAAATTTTGCGACCGCGATGCGAAGGTTTATCTGGTCCGGCAGGTTGAAGGCGAGGGAAACGGAGTTATCGTCCTGTGGGTTTTTCACTCTCGTGGCGCCCGGATAAACCGGAAGCCCCAGCTGGAAATCGCTGACGTTCTGCTCCTTGGCGATCTTGAAGTCGCCCACCGGCGTCTTCACCGTAACCACTTTCCGGGTCGGACTGCTCTCGGTGACCTGGACGTGGACGCCACGGGAGAGAAGGCGGAGGCCAAACCAGACCATAAAGATGCCGGAGGCAATAATAAATACGATCACGAGCAGCGCCGCCCAGACGATGTGCTTGTCCAGCGGCTTACGCGAAGGTTCGGAAGGCGGCGGGGAAGAACCCACGATGAACTCCTTTCTTAATCCAATATTCTACCGCAGCCATCCCGCGCCTCGGGGGAAGATTTCCTGCGGCTTAATTATGGATACGCTTTGCACTTGAGCGTTGTTCCGCTGAACCCTCCTGCAGCGCAGAGCCCGGTTTGCGGCCCTGCGGGCTTGCGGCAGGGTTCGAGGTAAAAACCGCAACGTTAAACTGCGAACGTTGCGCTACAGGGGCCGGGATGATGTCGATTGCAAAAGCCGTGGCCCCACAGGCATCGGGCGCGCCTTGAGGAGGCAGATTGCAGATGTTATGCTGAAGATTCATTCATCAACCAGGAAATGGAGGCGGAAGAGAATGCAATATCGAAAACTGGGCCACAGTTCATTATCGCTATCAGCCCTGGGGCTGGGTTGCATGGGCATGTCGGAGTTTTACGGCACCCGCGACGATCAGGAATCGCTGGGCGTGATCCATCGCGCGCTTGACCTGGAGGTGAATTTCCTCGATACGGCCGACGCCTATGGCAACGGGAGGAACGAGGTGCTGGTCGGCAAGGCCATTCATGGCCGCCGGGAGCAGGTTGTGCTGGCCACCAAGTTTGCCAACGTCAGGGACGCGGCAGGAAACTTTATCGGAATCAGCGGAAGGCCGGAATACGTCCGCCAGGCCTGCGACGCCAGCCTGCGCCGCCTCGGAATTGAAACGATCGACCTCTATTACCAGCACCGCGTTGACGCCAACGTGCCCATCGAAGAGACGGTGGGAGCCATGTCGCGCCTGGTGGAAGAAGGCAAGGTGCGCTGCCTGGGGCTTTCAGAGGCCGCGCCCGCAACCATTCGCCGCGCTCACCAGACGTATCCGATCAGCGCACTGCAAACCGAATACTCGCTGTGGAGCCGCGACCCGGAAGACGAACTCATCGCCGTCTGCCGCGAACTCGGAATCACCTTTGTGCCCTACAGCCCGCTCGGACGCGGCTTTCTGACCGGAAAGTTCAAGAGCCTGGAAGACCTGGAGTCGGGCGATTGGCGGCGCAACAACCCTCGCTTCCAGGGAGAAAACTTCCAAAAGAATCTGGACCTGGTGCGGCGCATCGGGGAGATGGCCGAAGAAAAAGGTTGCACGCCTTCGCAACTGGCGCTGGCCTGGGTGCTGGCCCAGGGCGAAGACATGATTCCCATCCCCGGAAGCAGCCGCCGCGCGCACCTGGAAGAGAACCTGGAAGCTCTCGAAGTCAGCCTTAGCCCGGAAGACCTCGCGCGCATCGACGAGGTCGCTCCCCAGGGCGTTGCCGCCGGCGAACGTTATCCCGAAGGCGGGATGAAGGTTGTCAACCGGTAGTTGTTGGCTTCGCGCGGCGAAAAGCCCTGCTGGCAGATTTCGGACTTGCAATTGGGTCCCTGGCGATGTAAGAAAGGTTATCGAATTAGGAGGGAAGGTCTCATGGCGAAAAAAAAGGCCAGGAAAACGGTTCGTCCAGCACGCTCCGCAACAGAGCGGCCAAAGTGCGGCCTATGCGGCAAGACGCGGAAATTGATTAAAACCGATTGCTGTGGCGATTGGATTTGCGATGACGAAGACGAATACGAGATGTTCTCTTATGAACAGAACAGTTGTAGCAGGAACCACAGCCGCTATACGTTGTGCGGGTATCATTGCACAGAAGAGCACAAGGGTGATTGGAGAAACTGCGAGGAATGCAAGCAGAGTTTTGCAACCGAGATGTACGTCTGGTACGGAACCAATGAATTCAACTTCGTGAAGCTCGAAAACCCTCCGAAATACGAACCCACCCGCTGCTCAAATTGCAATCGCGTGATCAAACTTGGTGAGGACGGATACTCCACGAAAGACGACGACTATTTTTGCGAATCGTGCACCGAAGCCATGATTTCCCAACGAAGTCCAAAACAGTGACGGCCTTCCGAGCGTCAATGTCGCCTCGCCGGCAAGTTTAAGCACCGGAGAGCCGCCTAAGCCTTGGCAGGGAGAGCCTCCAACTCAAAGGTCACAAGAATGGTGGGTGAAGGAGAAAGCCCAAGCTCAGCCAGGTTTTCGCCCTCCAGATGCAGTTCCACGGCTTCGAGGAGGTTGTGCGTCACCTCGTCGAGGGTTTGCCCTTCGGTGACAACCGGAATCTCCAGACACTCGGCGACGTAACCGGATTGCTCCCCGTGGCGAAGGGTGGCTTTGATGGTCCGTTGCAAGCTCATCGTTTTCACTCAGCCGCGCACGGTTCATTCTGCGCGCCAGCTTGCTTCCTGAATTGAAGCCTACCAGACTTTCGCCCGGCCCTCAAGCGCGCGGCAAGCCCCCTTCTTACTGATAAGCCGCCAGGCCGGTGACGCGCTCGCCGATGATGAGCGTGTGGATGTTGTGTGTGCCTTCGTAAGTAAAGACCGATTCCAGGTTGCACAGGTGGCGGAAGACGGGATGCTCGTCGGCGATGCCGGTGGCGCCCAGGATGTCGCGCGCCGCGCGGGCAACGTCGAGAGCGATTTTCACGTTGTTCCGCTTCAGCATGGAGATGTGGGCGTTGTCAGAGCGGCCACGGTCCTTCAGGCGGCCCGCGTGCAGCGCCAGCAGTTGTGCTTTGGTGATTTCGGTAATCATTTCGGCAAACTGCGCCTGCACCAACTGGTGCCCGGCGATAGGCTTGTCGCCAAACTGTTTGCGGACCTTGGCATATTCCAGGGCCTCGTTGTAGCAGGCCATGGCGGCCCCCACGGCTCCCCAGCCGATCCCGTAGCGCGCCTGAGTCAGGCAATCGAGCGCCGCTTTCAGTCCCTGCGCGGCGGGCAGCATGTTGGCGGCGGAAACGCGCACGTCCGAAAGGAATAAAGAGGATGTTACGGAAGCGCGCAGCGACATCTTGCCTTTGATGTCTTTAGCGGTGAAGCCGGGCGTGCCTTTTTCCACCAAAAAACCTCGAACGCCTTCAGGCGTCCGCGCCCAAACCAGCGCCACGTCGGCAATCGAGCCGTTCGTGATCCAGGTTTTCTCGCCGTTCAGCACGTAATCGCCACCGTCTTTTACGGCGCGGGCGCGCATGGCTCCCGGGTTCGATCCAAAGTCAGGCTCGGTCAAGCCGAAACATCCGATGGCTTTGCCCTGCTGCAGCGCCGGAAGCCAGCGCAGCTTCTGCTCTTCGGAACCGAAGACATGGATGGGATGCATGACCAGCGCGCTCTGCACGGAAACAAAGCTGCGCAGGCCGCTGTCGGCGCGCTCAAGCTCCTGCATGACCAGGCCGTACTGCACGTTCGACATCTCCGCGCAGCCGTAGCCGCTGAGGCTGGCTCCGAGAAATCCCATCTCTCCCATCGCCGGAACCAGATGCAGAGGGAATTCGCCTTCCCGGTACCAGCGCTCGATGTGCGGGATCACTTCCTGGTCGGCAAACTCGCGGACCGTCTGCCGGACAAGTTTCTCCTCATCACTCAACATCGAGTCGATTTCCATGAAGTCAACGCCGTGGAATGGAAACATGTGTGTTCTCCTGACAGTTTGCTGAAAACCCTGCAAACCTGTCATGCTGAGCGCAGTGAAGGATCTGCTTTTTTCGTTTTCAGAAAAATACAGCAGATGCTTCGCTGCGCTCAGCATGACGGGTGGCCTTTTTCAGTAACCTATGAAAGCCGCGCCCTTTCGCAAAATCCGTCACACCATAAACTGTCCGGACCCGATCTCCTGATCCGTCCCGAACAGATAGGGATGTGGCACTCCACGATTGTATCAGCGAAACATCGCTCCCACATGACCGCGGAACTTCAGCATATAATGCCAATTATGGATAAACGAAAGCGCCTGACCGCGATGGTGAAAGCGGCGGGTTGAGCGGCCAAGTTGAGTCCAAGTATTTTGGACTCGGTCCTGGCCACGCTGCCGAAACAATCCGACCCCAAGGTTCTCGTCGGCTTCGACACCGGCGACGACGCGGGCGTGTATCTGATCGCGCCGGATCTCGCGCTGGTGCAAACGGTCGATTTCTTCACCCCGATTGTGGATGATCCCTGGACGTTCGGCCAGATCGCCGCAACCAATTCTCTGAGCGATATTTACGCCATGGGCGGGCGGCCGGTTTCCGCGCTCTCGATTGTGGGTTTTCCCAACACCGGCCGCGACCTGGACATCCTGGAAAAGATCCTGCAGGGCGGGCTGGCCAAGATGCAGGAGGCGGGCTGCTCGGTGATCGGCGGACATTCGATCGGTGACGAGGAAATCAAATTCGGTTACGCGGTCACCGGAGTGGTGGACCCCAAGCGGATACTGGCCAACCGGGGCGCGCGGCCGGGCGATTGCCTGGTGCTAACCAAGCGCCTCGGCACCGGAATCATCGCCACGGCGCTGAAAAAGCAGAAAGCGAGCGAAAACTCGGTCAACGCTTCCATCGAATCCATGCGAACGCTCAACCGCGTGGCAGGCGAAGCCGCCCGGGAGTTCGACGTCCACGCCGCCACCGATATCACGGGGTTCGGGCTGCTGGGCCACGCGCGCGCGCTGGCCATCGCAAGCGGAGTCAGCCTGGTGATCGACCATGAACACATCGAGTTCCTTCCCGGAGCGCTCGATTATTCACGCCAGGGCTATCTTCCCGGCGGCCTGAAAAACAACGTCAAATTTCTGGCAGGCTGTGTCGAGTTTAATCCGAAGGTTCCGCAGGCGATCAGACACCTGCTCTTCGATCCCCAGACCTCCGGCGGGCTCCTTCTGGTTGTGAGTGAAGAGGATTCTGCGGCGCTGGTCAAGGAGCTCGGTAAGCGCGGCGTCCCCGCCCGGCAGGCCGGCAGGATCATCGAAAAAACCAGCCCGCTGCTCCGCGTTGAATAAACCGCCGGGAAAGATTGCGCACGCTTTGATCTCAGGCTAAGATGGCCCCATGAAGAAGCTTTCCATGCAAGCGAAGTTTGCCCTGGGAATCATCCTGGTCGGCGGGGCCGTGATCGCGGCCGAATACATTCTGGTCAAATGGTATCCGTACTATCAGGGGTACAAGGCCAACCAGACCCTCCAGCTTCTTCCTTACCAGAACGCGGCCCTGGGAATCGATATGCAGGTTGCCGAGGGCATCTACGGCAAGGTTGACGATTTTCCCGGCGGCGTCAGGATCTATCGTTCCGGGCTTTTCAGCCACGGGGCGACGCTGATTATTACTTCACAGTCGAATCCCAGCAATTCAGATGAGTTCTCGCCGCAGCTTCTGGCCAAGTGGGAAACTGCCGGAAGTGAACAGGATCTTTCGGACTATCGTTTTGAACATGAGAAGGTCCAGGGGCGCGATGCCGCTCTGATCTGGCAATCGGCGGAACATGCCAAGGTCCTGCCGAATATCAGTTTCGACGTATCCAGCACGGAAACCCCAATGCTGCTGACCGCCCACATCATTTCGCCCGACCACATCGTCGAGGCCAATTGCCGGCCCGGCTCCAAAGACCCCGCGTTGTACCTGCGGGCGTGCGAGGACAGCATTCGGACGATCAAGGTCAGCGGACCCATGCCCGTGGAGAAACCCGAACCCGGCGTTCTTGAACTGAAAAACGTCAAGCCGCTCAAATAGGCGTTCGGCAACTTCCTTCCAAGAAAGATGATCCGCCGCGCATAAAGTGGATTCGCACCCAAAGCGTCAGGGCGGAAGCCATGCCCTGACGGTCTGCCGGGCAGGGCCAGGCGCAAAACCTTCGTGCGCTCCGGGCCGCCACATCTTCTGCGCAACATCCTCAATTTCTGCTAGACTAGGCGACTCCAAAGTTCCACGGGTGAAGGAGTGTAACTGACCGATGCCGAGTTGGAATGCCATCGAAGGAAGCCTGGGCACACCCAAAGGGTTTCGCGCCGCTGCTGTCGCGTCTGGAATCAAAAAGGCCCAAGGCGCGCTGGACCTTGCGCTGATTGTGTGCGATGCGCCCGGCGCGAGCGCCGCGGGCGTGTTTACCACGAACCGGGCTGCGGCCGCGCCCGTGCTGCTGTGCCGGCAAAATCTGAAAAAGAATCGCGGACGCGCGCGGGCCATCATCGCCAACTCCGGCAACGCCAACGCCTGCACAGGCCGCCCGGGGAGGGTGGTGGCTGAGCAGACAGCAGAGGCTGTGGCCCAATTGCTGGGCTTGCAGCCCCACCAGGTTTTTGTTTCTTCCACGGGCGTGATCGGAACGCCACTCAACGTGGACCTGATTCTGAACCAGCTTCCAACGCTGAAAGAAAATCTTTCCG
>Ga0307374_10006624_pt1 | contig 18137 bp, 16 predicted proteins | sample OX3MG_FD_202532 | JGI IMG/M metagenome (GOLD analysis project Ga0307374, IMG submission 202532) | Soil microbial communities from Risofladan, Vaasa, Finland - OX-3 | ecosystem: Environmental > Terrestrial > Soil > Coastal area > Acid sulfate soil | place: Finland: Risofladan, Vaasa | collected...
CACAGCACCGTCGCCATGAAAAATCCTTTTCGCAATCGCGAAAAACGACCGATCGTGGCACGGATATCGAGGACCGTCAATCGCTCAAATAACCCCCTTGACCAACCTAGAAAAGGGTGGGACAAGATCCGGGGCACCCGCGCAGCGGGTCGGCGATCGACGGCCCACCATCCGTTTTCGTATGCAACGATCGATGGCCGACGACCGCGATGGTGGGCCAGCGCTCGCTCAAGGCGTGCTTGTCCCACCCTACGTCCAATGGTCACGGACAATTTACCATTTCAATCGGCGATTTGGCCAGGCGATGCCCCGGTACGCTGGTGTTCACGCAGAAACCGGGGCATCGCTTACGCTCTGCCCCAGCCACCGATCGATTACCTCAACACCACTTCGCCAGGCGCCGTGATCGGCAACAGTCCGGCGAACGGATCACCGGCTTGTACCGGCGGCTGAACGCGAAGGAACAAAACGGTGCCTTCGTGGGCCGCCGGCACGTCAATTGGCGAGTCGCCCCAAGCGTCGACGACCCGACCCAGCGGTTCGCCGCACCGGACGGCCTGACCCAGCGAGACACGACTTTCGAAGAAACCGTCGCACGGCGCCGGGTGCTGGATTTGCAAGTAGCCACTTTGCGGCCGATGGTCCTCAACGACGTACCGCTCCCGCGATGCCGACACTGGGCGGTCGATTAGCCCGAGAAGGCCGGCCACGTTAAGGCAACCCTCGACGTAGGCGGCGGTGGCCTCCGGCCGGCAGCCTCCGCCGCCCCCAAACTCGGTGTAGATCGCGGGCACGCTCGCATCGCGCGCGACTGAAAGCGAACGGCCTTCGAGCTGCGGCGACGTGCCCCAACGAATCGGCAGGTCGAAGGCACGGGCCATCCGCCGTTGGCACTCGAGCACGGCAGAGTCGCCGTGCAGAACGTAGCCCGCCAGCGGCGAAATGTCGAACAACGCGCCGCCGGTGTGCAGATCGATGTAGAAGTCGGCGCCGCGGATCAGCCGGCTCAATGCGGCGGCGGTCCGCTGGGTGACGGAGCCGTCGTCGCTACCCGGGCATGTCCGCGCCAGGTCGAGCTCGTCCTCGGCGGTTCGCCGGCCGCGGCGATACGCCGCCTCGTTGACGACCGGCACGAGCGTGACGCGGCCAACGAGGGGGCGCGCGGCGAACTCTCCAAGCAACCGGCGCACGGCCACCATCGGCTCGAACTCGTCGCCATGCACGCCGGCGGTGATCAACAGGTGCGGACCGTCGTGGTCGCCGACGATCGTACGACTGGATAATTCGATCACGAGTGCCCCCTATCACCCGGCAAACTGGGCAGACTTTGCCGATCGACGAAACCCTCCCGGATCTTCCGGCCGTGACGGCGGGCCGGATTTCCTGATTCGACGGATTGTGCCGCGACGATCGGTGATAACGAGTAATCGCTCCTTACCGTTTGTGACGGCTGCGAGCGGGATCGGACGGCGTTCGATCGGCGCCGGCAGGTTGGATAGCGGCACCACAAGGTTTTGACTTCAATTCGTCGAGGGGGAAGGCCCATGCGGCTCACAAAATACACGTTCGTGATGGTCTGCGCGACCCTGGTTGGCACATTCGGGCTTGCGCGGCCGAGCATCGTACCCGCCGCGGAAGATCGTTTCGCGTCGTATTATCAGCCGGCCGACGAGGAAATGGAAGACGAGGAACCGGGAACCGACGAGGCCCCCTTGGACGAGCCTCCCCCGGAAGAAATGAACGATGAAGAGCCCTCCGACGAGATGCCTGGCGATGACCAGGTGCCGCCCGACGAAATGCCTGCCGACGAGATGCCGGAGGACGATGCGCCGCCGGCCGAAGTGCCCAACGACGACGAACCGCTGGAACGGCTCCCGGCTGACGACGCGCGGAACGAGACGAACCCGCCGGCGCCGGAGATGGAGGACCAGGTTCCCACCGGTACCGCTCCCGTCCGTCGCATACCGGCTCCGGACGCCGATTCGACGTTCGCGCCAAAATACGACTCGATCTTCCCGGGTGACGGTTATGGCGCATCATCCGCGTACGGCGAACGCAAGGGTTGGGGATACAACGGCGGTTGCTGTGCCGGTGTTTGGGACGGCTACTGCGAGGAGCTCCGCGGTTGTCATCATTGCCGTTACGGCCGTGGTAGGCTTTGGTGCCGGATCATGTGCCGCAAATCGAAGACATCGGGCTGTCGAAACAAGTGTTGTGGGCGACACCAGGGCAGTTGCTGCTGTCAAGTCAGCGCTGCGTCCTGCTGTCGGGCCGCGGCCACAACCGGCGACGACAGCATGACGCCACCCGTTCCGCCCGCGCCGTTGCCGTACGATTCCGCGGCCAAGCCCAAACCGGGCCACAAGGGTGCCTCCGTAGTGCGTCGGCAATGGGACATGCCGCGGGTCACTTCGAAGGGCGGCACGAGTCAGAAGCAGTACGTTGATTAACAACGACCCGCTTAACGGCTAGGATCGTCGTATCAGGTTCTGTAGGGAACGCCCTCCGTGGCGTTCCGAGGAGCTGGTGCGACATCGTCTGGCTGGACACGGAACGCCACGGAGGGCGTTCCCTACAGAGACCGTCCCATCTTCACATCCTAGTCTTTGAGCGGGCCGTTGTTGATTAAGCCCTGGTGCGGGTAACGTCGCTCACTCTCCGAATCCCAGCACTCGGCGGACCTCGGCGGGGGTGGTCAGCCCGGCCTCGACGGCCTGACACGCCCGCTGCCAACGCGTGACCATACCCGCCTCGACGGCCAACGATTCCAGCCTCGCGGCGTCGCAACGCGAAAGGATCGCGCGGCCCAGCTCGCTCCGTTCGGCGGTGAACATCTCGGCCAACAGCATCCGCCCTTGGTAGCCGGTCCCGCGGCACTCGGCGCACCCTACCGCTCGCCGGGCTTGCGTGACGGGCAATCCAAGGAACCCTTCGGCATTCTCGCACGCTTGCGAGCACGAACAGAGCCTCCGGACGAGGCGCTGCGAAAGAATCGCCAACACGCCGCTTCGCAGAAGGTAGGGCGCGATCCCCATGTCCGAAAGCCGGCTGATCGCGCCGGCGGCACTCCCCGCGTGAAACGTGCTCAGCACGAGGTGGCCGGTGAGCGAGGCCTGGAAGGCGACCTCGGCCGTGGCGGCATCGCGTACCTCGCCGAGCATGATCACCTCGGGATCCTGCCGCAACAGAAACTTCAGCCCGATCGCCAGATCGAAGCCGGCCGCGAGATTGACCTGCGACTGCGCGACGCCTGCGACGGCGACCTCGATGGGATCTTCCAACGACGCGATGCTTCGGCCGCCGGCCAATTGGGCCACGATCTCGCGCAGGCAGGCGTAAAGCGTGGTCGTCTTGCCCGCCCCGGCCGGACCGGTCACCAGGATCGCGCCTGACGTTTCGGCCGACAAGCGCCGCAGGCCCGCCTGCACCGCGGTGTCGAATCCAAGGGAATCGAGTGTCAGGAACCGGCCGGGTTCGGCGAACAGGCGCACGACCGCCTTCTCGCCGTAGAGAGTGGGGAATGTACTGACCCGCACCTCGACCTTGGGCTCGCTGGCGCGAATCCGCCCTTCCTGCGGCACGTCGGTGCGATAGGTCAACAACTCGGCCAGCACCTTGAGCCGGGCCACGACGTTCGGCGCGATCCGCGCTGGGAGAACGTCGAGCTGGTGCAGCACGCCGTCGATCCGCCAGCGAACGTCGAGCCCTTGCGGAGTGGGGTGCAGGTGCAGGTCGCTGGCCCCGGCCTCGCGTCCCGCGTCCAGCAGCCGCTCGACAAGTTGCGTCACGTACTGCGGATCGGCCGCGTCGAGCGCGGCGAGTTGCCGTCGCCAGGTGTCGGCCGGTTGTAGGCAGAAGGGCGGAAGGTCGCGCATATCGAGTGGTCACGGTTCAGGGCGAGTGGTCAGGGTTCAGGTTGAGTGGTCAGGGTTCAGGTTGAGTGGTCAGGGTTCAGGTTGAGTGGTCAGGGTTCAGGTTGAGTGGTCAGGGTTCAGGTTGAGTGGTCAGGGTTCAGGGTTCAGGACATTCGATCGATGTCGTTCCGAGGTCCTGAACCCTGAACCCTGCGTCCCTTCATTTGAACCCTGCGTCCCTTCATCTGAACCCCGCGTACCTTTGATTGACGTCCCTTCATCCGGGCTCACCACAAGGTGTACCCGCCGTCGATCACGAGGGCCGCCCCCGTCATATAGCGAGAGGCGTCGCTTGCCAGATATACCGCCAAGGGTCCCAGGTCCTCGGGCTTTCCGAAATCGCCCTGGGGGATCTGTTCCTTGAACGTCTCGATCACCGCGGGATGTTCCTTGGCCCAACGCACATTGGGTTCGGTCATGAACCCGCCGGGACAAATGGCGTTGACCGTTACGCCCAACGGCGCCCAGTCGGCTGCGGTGGCGCGGGTGAACTGGATCACGGCCGCCTTCGACGTTTCATAGCTGCGGCCGCCAATGCCGCGGTTGGCCACCATTCCCGAGATCGAGGCGATGTTGATCACGCGGCCTTGCTTCCGAGGGAGCATTGCTCCGCCAATGAGCTTGGTGCAAAGGAACGTGCTGGTAAGGTTCAAGTCGATGATCTCCTGCCAGGTATCCAGCGGCAGCTCCGCGGTCGGCGTGGGGACGCGACGGCCCCCGACGTTGTTGATCAAGATGTCGATCGGGCCGAATTCGTCGATCGCCCGTCGACAAGCGGCCTGGCACTCGTCGGTTCGGCCGACATCGGCCTGAATGGTATCGGCGTGGCGACCGAGCCGCCGGACGTCGGCGGCGGTGCGCGCCAGGCTCGCCTCATCGCGGCCGACCAGCACCACGTCGGCCCCCGCGTCGGCGATGGCCAGGGCCATCTCGCGCCCCAGTCCGCGCGTGCCGCCGGTGATGTAAAGTCGTTTGCCGTCCAGGCGAAAGCGGTCGAGAACGCTCATGGTGTTGATTCGCCGAAGGAAAACCGACCACGACGGCCGCCGGACACGGATCTGAGATGGGGAATCCTACTTCTTTGGTTGCCGAGCAAACACGCTCGCGCCTGATGAACCGATTTTAGGTAACTCCCTGTTGCGCGGCAACACGCTCGCGGCAAAAACTCCTGCGTCTCCACGACCCCCAGAGGAAGCAGCCATCGACGGTCCATTGGAAACCGCGCCGACTGCGCCCGGCGGGGCGGGTCATTGCCGCGCCACACTCCTTCGTTCCCCAGGCGCTGACGGTGCCCTGTGGGCGGTGGTGCGATTGTCGATGGAGCACCAGGAGTTTTTGCCGCGGGCGGTCGCGCGGTTTCACGGCCGCCGCCGGCGAGGACTTCTCAACGGCGTGCGGCAAACGTCGGCGGCGCGCGGCGGCGCCAAGGAACGCGCGGCACCTTCCCGCCCGCGACGAGTTGGGCGGCGCTTTGACGGCGCGGGCCCGCCAAGCAACACCTGCGTCAATGGCCGCCGCGCCGCGTAGCCCATGCGCCCTGGCATGGCGGCGACAGCGCCGCGACGCCGGCGATCCAAACAAAAAGGCACCCTATGCCGACGAATATTCCACCTCAACCGCTTCGGCGACGTCAACCGTTAGGCTCAGGGTGGCGCGATTCGGACGTCGTCTAGCCAGCCGCTGGCGCGGCGTTGGCTGTCGGCGGCGGGCTGCCCTTTTGTTCGGCTCACCGGGTGTTCAAGTCGTCCAATTTCGCTGATTACTCCCGTGTCAAAAACTCCTGCTGCTTGCCCCCGCTGTGGTTTGCCGCGACAATGGAAGTATGTCCGTTTCTGCCAAGCCAGCCAGTCCGATCGCTGAAATCGAAGCTAAAGGGGGGCAGGCCTGGATCGTAGACCCCGGACGGAAACCCCAGCGGTGGGCCGTTTCATTTCGCGCCTGCACCGTGGGCGACGGCGATTTGATGTGCCTCACGGCGCTGCCGGGATTACAGGTACTCGACGTTTCGTCCACCCTCATCACCGACGCAGGCCTGCTAAACCTCGTTGGCATGGCCGCGCTCGAGAACTTGGCGCTGGGACAGAACAAGATCACCGATGCCGGACTCGCGGCGCTCAAGGGATTGCCGTCGTTGCGCTGGCTGTCGCTCCGCGGCACGAGCGTTGGCGACGCCGGAGTTCGATGGCTGGCGAGGTTCAATCGGCTCGAATCGCTCTCGCTCCGCCGTACACGGGTGACCGATGCCGGGCTCGAAGCGCTCGCCGCGCTCGAGGAGCTTCGTTCGCTGTCGTTGCGGCGAACGGTCATCACCGACGCCGGACTGGCCCATCTGGCCGCGCTTACAAGGCTTCGCCAACTCGACCTGCGCCGGACCCGCGTCACGGCGGCCGGGCTGGCCGGCATCAAGGCGGCGGCCGAGCTGCGCTGGCTCTATATCGACCACGAATCGGTCAACGATGCCGGCATCCGCAAGCTGCGGCAGGCGTTGCCTGCGCTCGTCGTCCAGCCGTGAGATTGCATCCGGCGTATGGCGTTGCCTGTTCGCATGATCGTGCAAGGTCGTCTAGACTGGGGCCTGGTACGCCGGACATCTCCAACAGGAGGCCACTATGTTCGATCTCGACGCGGTCCAAAGCGCCTTGCGCCAAGCCGAACTCGACGGCTGGCTGCTCTACGACTTCCGCGCCAGCAACGTGCTGGCCCGGCGGATTCTCGATCTTGACGACCGCCAGGTCGGCTCGCGCCGCTTGTTCTATTGCATCCCTGCCCACGGCCTGCCACGCAAGCTCGTCCACCGCATCGAGTCGGGCGCGCTCGATCACTTGCCCGGCGAGCGGACCGTCTATCTCCACTGGCAGTCGCTCGAAGCCGGAATTGCCGCGCTGGTTGGCGGCATGCGCAAAGTGGCGATGGAGTACTCGCCCAAGAATGCCATCCCCTACGTCTCACGCGTCGATGCCGGCACCGTCGAGCAGGTCGGCGCGCATGGCGTCGACGTCGTCTCATCGGGCGACCTGATCCAGCTCTTCGAAGCCGTGTGGGACGACGATCAGTGGGAGTCGCACCTGGCCGCCGAGAAGCACACGACCAGCGCCTACGACCACGCTTGGGAGTTCATCGCCCAGCGCGTCCGCGGCGGCGGCTCGGTCCGCGAGACCGAAGTGCAACGTGTCATTCTCGAGCACTTCGCGCGGAACTCGCTTTCGACAAGTCATCCGCCGATCGTGGGCGCCAACGCCCACAGCGGCGATCCGCACTACGAACCCGTGGAAGGCCACGACGCGGAGATCCGCGAAGGCGATTTCGTTCTGATCGACCTCTGGGCCAAGCTCGATCGGCCGCGGGCCGTCTACAGCGACTTGACGCGAGTCGGGTTCGTGGGCCACGAAGTGCCCGAGCGGTTTGCCGCGATTTTCCGCATCGTCGCCGCGGCGCGTGACGCGGCCATCGACTTCGTGCGAGACGCTTTCACTCATCGCCGGCCGCTGGCGGGCTGGCAGGTCGATCAGGCCGCCCGCGACGTGATCGCCGCGGCGGGCTATGGCGACGCCTTCGTCCACCGCACCGGCCATAGCATCGGCCAGGAGACGCACGGCAACGGCGCGAACATGGACAATCTCGAAACCCACGACGAGCGACGCGTATTGCCGCGGACCTGCTTCTCGATCGAACCGGGTATCTACTTACCCGAGTTCGGCGTCCGCAGCGAAGTCAACGTTTACATCGACGCCGCCGGCGGCGTGCATGTCACCGGTGGGCCGTTGCAAACGGAAGTGTTGGCGCTGTTGGGAGGAACAGACGCGACAACCAACGCGCGGACGACATGGCGGTAACTCCAACGAAACCAAGGTCAACGGGCTTATGGTAAAAGTGTAGCACTCGGGCACGGCGCGGTTCAAGAATCATGTCCGGGAGCATGATTCCGTGGGGCAAGTTTCCAAGGGGAATGTGCGCGGCTCCCGACCGCCTGAAAATGGCCCCGCAAGCTTCGACGGCGAAACCCACCTGCTTCACTAAGCGGCACGTCGGACCGGTAGGGGGCGATTCGCCCAGGGAAACACGCAATACCCAACTCAATAGCCTGTCGCGGCCGAGCCATCGCATTGAGGCGACTCGGTTCCTGTGTCGAACCAACCGGTGGCGGCGGCTCCTGCCGGTCGACGTCGGTCGGCGGGGCAGGGCATGCACGCGCTCGGCATGCGTGGCCGCCGCGGCTCAGATCTCGCGGCCTTCCACCAATCCTGAAGCCAAGTCCAGGCTTAGGCGGACACCTGCACGGCGGGCTGACGCCCTTGTGCTGTCCGCCAACGCCTGGCCTTTAACACACGCGCTGCCTTCGGGACCCTGCCTTCGGCAGGGCGGCGTTCATTGCTCCGCCTTAGGCGGAGCGAACTTGAGCTTCTCGATCAGCTTGACGACCGTGCCGGTCGCGGGATCGAGGTACCCCGAAATCGCGGTGATCGCCGAGACGGCGTTCGCGTAGCGAAGATTGTAATCGCAGTCCAACTCGACTTCGGCCTGGGAGGCGAGCGAATTGGGACCGGTGTCGGTGCCAACGATGTTCATGATCTGCTGGTGCAGGACGTTAAAGCTCGTGGTCGCCGGATTGTCGCCCAGCTTGATGCTGGCCAGGTTCCCCTGGTCGTCGGCTTGCAGGCGGACTTTGATCGGAGGCAAGGGAACGTCGGAAGACGAGCTGGCCGCCGAGGCAATAGGCATCTTGATGTTGAAGTCGCCCTCCTGGGTGGCGATCTTGAAGCTCATCAGGAAGAACGTCAGCAATTGAAACACGATGTCGATCATCGGCGTCATCTGCATTTCGACCTTGTCGTTGCCGGCCGCGGCGGATTTGCGAATCTTCATGGGTTATGGGCCGCTGGCCTTCTCCTGTTTGACGCGCAGGGCGAACTTCTCGAAACTATTGTCCTGGCACTTCTTGATCAGTTCCTGCACCACGCCGGTCTTGGCGGTGCCATCGGCGCGGATGATCACGGTCGACTCGGCGACGCTCTTCTTTTTCGCTTCGAGCATTCGTTTTTCGGTCAGTAAATTCGGGCCCATTTCGGCAATCTTCAACTCGTCGCCGTTGAAGAGGACCGTGCCCTTTTTGGTCAGTTGCAAGACCAAGGGCGACTCCAAGGGGGCGTCGGGCGGTTTGGCCAATTCGCTCGAAGGAAGCTGGATCCGCGCGTCTTGCTCCCCTTCGCCGAAATTCAAGAGCACCATGAAGAAGGCGATCAACTGGAACGTCATGTCGATCATCGGCGTCATGTCGGCCTCGGCCGTGACGGCGTATTCCTTGCGTTTTGGCATGCGCCGCTCCCTTAGGGTTTCTTGCCGCCGACGCCCTGGAAGCGGGACATCAGACCTTCACTCAAAATGCCCACTTCGAGCGTCAGGCGCGCCATACGGTTGCGCATGATGCCGAAGATGGCGATGGCCGGAATCGCCAGCCACAAGCCGACCAGCGTGGTGATCAAGGCCATCTGAATACCCGCGGCCAATTCCGACGGCTTGGGCTGCGCGCTGCTCTTGGCGATCACCTCGAACGCGTTCACCATCCCGTCGACCGTGCCCAACAGGCCCACCATCGGGCTGATCGTGCCGATCAGGGCGATGTAGCCCAGGCGGTGCTCGAGCTTCATGGTCTCTTCCTCGCCGACCTCCTGCATGGCCTCGATGGCCTGCTGGTAGCCCGATTGAAGCTTGCCCAGGCCGGCCGAGAGGACGTGGCCCAGGAACGAATCGTCGTTCTTGGCCAATTCGTAGGCCTCCTGGTACTTCTTTTCGTTGAGGCAGGCATCGAAGGCCTCGACCAACTGCAAGGGCACGATGCTCGAACGCCGTAGCGTAAGCACGTTCATTACGATCAGCGCCACGAACGTGAACGAGAGGAAAAGAAAGGCGATCACGTACTTTATGCCCAATGCCTTGTAAAAGAACTTCAGTTGGCTCTCGGTCGGCGGGGCGTCGGCGTCGGCGGTCGCGTCCCCGGCCGGCTTGACGTCGGGCTTCGCCGGCGCCTTGTCGGCCACGTCCTCCTCGTCCTCCTCCTGTGCTTGCGCCACGCTCGGGCCGTGCAGCGCCACGGCGCCGAACACGCCCCAAGCCAACAGCGAAAGGCCGCACAGTCCGGTTGCCAAGCACCTCAACGAATACCGAAAACGCATGGTCGCCTCCGAGAAATTGGTTCGTTCGTGGTGGGGGCCGCGTTGGCCTTCCACCGTTTCGTAAAAGGGGATGTGGGGATGCAAGCGAAAGGATGAAGGATGAAGGATGAAGGCAGGGCCTGCTGCCATAAACTTTCTCCTTCCCACTTTCAACTTTCCACTTTCACCCTTTCTTCTATTTTCCTCATCCCCTTATCCCCTCCGTATCCCGTTATCCCCCTTGAAAAAACGTTTCTATTCGTGTTGATCGTGTCAGAGTTTGGCCCAAGGGCTGCTGGGATAGCGGTCCTTGAGCAACTGGGCGGCTTGCACGGCGCGTTCCGGCTTTCCGATGTCATTCCACAACTTCGCCAGGTTCCAAAGCGCTTCGGCGTGGGCCTGGGGGTTCGAGAAATAGAGCACGTCGACGTGCAAGAAGGCCAAGAGCGCGGGCTTGGCACTGTCGGTCTTCTTGCGATAGCAGTTGCCCATGGTCACGTAGGCGCGGGCGTGCAGGTCGCCTTCTTCGGGCGGCAGCTTGGCGATGGCTCCCTCGATCAGCTTGATGCCTTCCTCGGGGTTGCCCGTCTCGGCCAGGCAGGCGGCCTTGCCCAGCATGGCGGCCTGCTGCTGGGCCTCGGCCATGGCGCCCTTGGCCTTGGCCGAAAGTTCCAAGGCGACGTCGAAGGCCTGTTGCGCCTCGGCGAATTTCTTCTCGGCCAGAAGCGCGCGGCCCGTCGCCACGCCGGCCCGCATCTTGTACTCGTCGAAGGGGGAATCGGCCAGAGCCTTGTAGTACTCGGTGGCGTCCTTGTATTTTTGCGCGGCCACGAGCAAGTCGCCCAGGATCTCGTGGGCCGGCAACACGTGGTAGTTGTCAGGGTAGTCCTTGACGAAGGCCCTCATTTCCTTGCCGGCGGTGAGCACGTCGAACCCGCCGCCCAGCGCCAGCCGCGCGTGGCACAACGCGCGCATGTACTGTATCTCCTGCTTGGCCTCGGCCCGGTCGATGTCGCCTTCCTTGAGCTTATCCATCGCTTTCAAGGCGTTTTCGAAGCCGCCGTTGTTGATCTGGTTGCGAATCGCATTGAACTGCACGGGGTCGTTGGCGAAGCGGATGAGCTCGATCTCGGGTGTCTTGAAAGTCACCTCGCCGCCGCCCACTTTCACGAGAGTGACCTCATTGCGGCTCATGCTCTTGATTTCGCCCTTGACCGTCTTTTTCTCGATCGTGACGATCGTGTCGTCGGCAGCCCGGACGGTCGTGGCCGCAATCAGTGCGACCAACGCGGCGGCGACGATGTACCTCGAGCGACCGAGTGTCTTCCGGACGTGGCACGTAGGGTGGGACAAGACCGCGGAGCGGGCGCCGGCCCACCATTGCCTCAGGTGCGGTCGGTGGGCCGTCGCTCGCCCAAGGCGAGCTTGTCCCACCCTACAATTACGAATCGCAAAATGGCCTCGAAAAAAGGTCTCAATGGCGCGCTCTGTCGTCCCTTCGGGACTTAAACCGGCATTCATTATATTGTCACTCCTTGCGGTCACTTGCCGACCGGGACCGTGGCGGGTTTGGTCGCTTTCGCGGTCTGTGGAACAGCCAGGCCGGTGGCTTGCTTCTTGAGTGCCTTCTGGATCGTCTTCAGCAGGCTGTCGTACTTCTTCCGCATCTCGGGTCCGCCCATGTCGGGACGAAGGTTCTGGAGGTACAGAATATCTCGCTCCGCCTTCTTGAGCGTTTCGGTCCTTTCGGCGTCGTCCTTCGATTGGGCCTGTTCTTGAAGGCACTTCGCCATGTTGTAGCGGGCCTCATGGAACACGTCGTCGTACTTCTTGTCATGTTGCAGCTTGATCGAAAGCTTGTTCCAACCCCAGATGATGTTCTCCTGCTTGCCACCGGGCTGCTCGTGCTTATGGAAGCCGCCGATGGCCAACTTGTAGATGCCGGGCTTGACTCTGCCCCAGTCCTGGTAGGTCAACGCCGCCTCGCGCTGGGCGTCGATCAGCATCGGCTTCGCTTTGAGGACAGCGAGCAAGGTCGCGATGGCCGGCTTGAATTGGCCGAGCCGGCGAAGCGAACGCGCCATCCGAAGTTTGACCGAAAGCACGGCGTCGTCCGAGGCGTAATCTTTCTCGGCCTTGGCGGCCTCGAGCAGTTTTTCGTCGGCTTGGAGCGACTTTTCGTAGTAGCCCTTGGCCTCGGGCGAAAGCTCCTTGCCGCCCCCCGAGTCGAAGCCGCTGCCGAGGTTGAAGTACGTTTCCGACACCCAATTCAGCGAGCCGAAGTTGTTCCCCTGCGCTCGACCGAGGATCCGCTCGAGGAACAATTCGAACCCCTTGGTCACCTTTTGCAGCTCTTCGGTCTTGCCCTCCTGTCGCAGTCGTTTGACTTGATCTTCCAACGCCCGGCCAAGAGTGATGTAGATTCTGGTGAGAATCGCCTGCGAGTTGGCGTCGCCGCTCGCTTCGATCAGCGCCTCCAGGTCTTTCATCGTCTGCTCGGCCTTTTCGAGGGCCTGCGTCGCAACGTAGGCCCGTAGCGCGAGCTTGTAGGTCTCGACGTCGAATTTGCCCTGCTGCGTGGCGGGGTGCTTTGCCGCGACAAGGGTGAGGGGGCCGATCTTGGGATCGTTCAAGAGTTGCACGGCCTTTTCGCTTTCGCCGCTTTCCAGGTACACCTGGTCCAGCGACAGCGCCGCCGAGGCGAGCGTCACGCCGACGTCGCTGGTGCCGGCGTCGACCGCGGCGCGCATTCGCTCGACCCCATCGTGGAGCGCTTGCTTGGCCTTGGCCACCATTTCGTCGAGTTGTGCCTGCGCCGGCCGATCGGCGCCCTCCAGGCGGGCCGCGTCGAGATAGGCCGCCCACAGGGCCTGCCCGGCCTTGAGCTCCAGCTCGCCGCGGCGCGGCGAATCGGGCGCGACCTTGCCAAGGTACTCCAGCGCCTTGTCCAACTGCCGCTCGTTGGCGGCGACCGACATCAAAACGCCCCAGGCCTCGTCGGCGACCACATCGTTGGGCCAACGGTGGGTGATGTAGTCGGCGATGTCGACCATCCTCTGCTTGTCGAAGTCGCGCTGGCCGACCGGGGACGCCTTGTAGGAATCCAGGTACGATACCATGACGATGTTGGCGCACTGCTTACCGCCGGCGCTGTCGGGATAGTTGCGTGCCAGAAACTCGCCCATCACGGCCGCGTCGTAGTAGTTGCCGTCCTTGTACGACAGGAAGCACAGGTAGTAGCGAACGATGTTCACGTCGTCCACCGGCGTCTCCTCGTCTCGCAGCTCCAACGCGAGGCGGAAGTACTCGAGCGACTTCTCGCGCCACTCCTTGGCCTCTTCCTGGTACTTGGGAATGTTGGCCTCGTCCTTGAGCACCGGCGCGGTCGTGATGCTGGCCAGCTTTTCTTGCCACTTGTCGAGAGCGTCCTTGCCGCGGTCGCGCGCTTCGACGAAGTTCGTCGGCTCGCCGCGCGGCCCTTCGTCGATCCCCGACAGCTCCTGGTAGAGCTTCTTCGCGTCTTCCTTGTGGTCGCTGTCGTATTTGCGCACGTAACCGGCCTGCTTCTTGGCTTCCGAGAGGGCCTTCTTCCGGGCCGAGTCTTCCTCGGGCTTGAGGCCGCCGGCCACCAGCTTGTTCGCCACGGCCACGTAATAGCGGATCGATAGACCGTCGGGCGAATGCTCCTCGTCGGGCTTCGCGTTGTTCAGCCACTTGTCGCCGGTGTTCACCGCGACATCATATTTCTTTTCGGTGTCCGAAATCCAGCACTGCATGCTCAAGTGCATGGCGCTCGACTTGAGCTTGCGAAATTCCTCAATGTTGTCGGGCTGGCTCAGAATCGTCTCGTAGAGTCCCAAGGCGCGTTTCGTGTCGCCCAAATCCTGGTAACATTGCCCTTCATTGGCGCGGGCGATCCAGCCGGCCAACCGCGTGCGGTGCTTTTCGTAGATCTTGGCGTACTTGGCGGCGGCCTCGTGCAGGTAGTTTTTCGACTCGTCGGAGCCGGCCGGGTAGGACTTGGCCAACTCTCGCAGCACGCCCGCGGAATGAATCAGCGCCTTGAGCAGGTCGGTGCGAGCCTGGTCGCGGGCGGCGATCTGCTTGACGTCCTTCGCCTCGATGTATTTAGGAAACTCCTTCAGCTTCGCCGTAAATTTCTCTTCCGCGGTCGTGAATACCGTTTGAGCCGCGATAAACTTCTCACGCCCCTGGGTGAGCAACTCCTCTTTCTTCGGGGCGTTTGCCGGACGGTTCGCCTGGTCGATCAGCATCCGGCCCCGAACCACCAGCACCTGCCCGAGCTCCGTTTCGGCGCCGGCGGACAAAGGGTGTGATGAATTGGCCGCAATGAATGCCTCGAGCTGCTCTTTCGCCCGGTCGAGGTACTTGACCTTGGTCGCCGAGTCGCGCTCGACCTGGGCCGCGTGGATCAGCGTGACCCCCTCTTCGTAGGGCATCTGTATTCTTAACTCGCTCGAAACGAGCGGGCTTTCGCGCATCTCGGCGATGTAGTCGAGCGCCATGTCGAAAAGCCCGTGCTCGCGCAGCCCATCGAGGAACTTTTGATAGGCTTCCTCGGCCGACGCCGTGCGTCCACCGGACAGCGCCATCAGCGCGACCAGCAGACCGCAAACTTTCCCTCGCGCATTGCTCGGCCATCCCGAAACACGGTCACCCCAACGCCTCGGTATCGCCGCGTCCCCTTGCAATTGGTGTCTCATCCGTCCCGTCCTAAGAATCCTTGGCACCCTCGCATCGCCAACGTTCCAGCTTATAGACTTCGACAACGGGAAGCAAGGAACTTTCATTCCTCCCATTCGCTCCGCCGGTCGGTTGGCTCGCTAAGGCGGTCCAGAAAGCCCGCCAGCTCCCGAAGACAAGGCCACTCCGACCACCGAACCGCAAACCAGCGGGTGAAATGCACTTTCATCGCCTCGAAATCGTCATCGGTATCGCTCGGTCCTACGCGCGACAAGAGCACTCGGCTGCCGTGAAGGCCATGACCCTGCTGCCACAAACGGTCGAGGTGCTCTGAAATGGCGACATCGACATCGCCCGACGCTAGAAGGATCGGCTCCGAATCCACTGGATCGTCGGTCGCCCCCGTCTGCCACGCAGATCCCGCTTCCGCGATATGCGCCGCGGCGACGGCCTCGTTGAACACGCGCCTTGCCGCGGGCGAATCGGCGTCGGAGAAATCGAACCGAACCGTGGGCCCTTCGAGGTCCTCGGTCGACGAAAACGTGCCCTGAAACCAGCGAGGCTGGTCGGCCCCCGCGGCCAACCGCGCGGCCGGGTACGAAATCCACAAGAACGCGGCCAGCGACGCCGCGTACGAACCCCCGATCGCCAAAAGCACCAAGGCTGCGACCGCGGTGCGCTCCATGCAATCGCGCCAGCGCGCCCTGCGCGCCATGGGACCGCAGGTCGTTTGCAAACGATCGACCAATCCGCCGGGCAGCGGCACGGCGGTCAGCGCCGCGTCGAGTTGAGTGGTGAGAGGTGGAGTGGTGAGTGGTGAGTGGTGGAGCGGTGCAAGGGTCGGCCCAATTGCCACTCCACCGCTCACCAACCCCGGAATTCGCCGTAGCCTCGCCGTCAGCCCGTCGGGCAAGGGTACGGCACGGAGGTTCTCGTCGAGCCAGGAATCGAGATGGAGGCCAAAGGCTGACATGGCGGGTTTCCACATGGTCGTTCAATCTCGTTTTTGTTCGGCCAGCCAATACTCACGCAATCGCATGCGGGCTCGGCTGACGCGCGACAGCACGGTTCCCAGCGGCACGCCCAGTACGTCGGCGGCCTCCTGGTGCGTCAACTCGCCGACCACGACCAGGAGTAACGATTCTCGCAGCGTCAGCGGCAAGCGATCGAGGGCTTGCTGCATCTCGTCGGTAAACTGGTCAAAAAGCGGGTCGGCCGCCAGGACGCCAATCTCGAGTTCGGCCTCGAAATCCGCCAGACGTGGCGGCGGTCTGCGGCGCCAGCGGTCGGCCACGCGGCGGCGCAGGATGGCCGCCAGCCAGGCGCGACCCCCGCGCGCGGCATCAAAGCGCGCCCGGCCCTTCCAGGCCGAGCGAAAGGTGTCCTGAACCACGTCCTCCGCCTCGTGCGCGTCGCCCACCAGTCGAAAGGCCAGGCGGTAGAGGGCCGAGGCATGGTCCGAGACCAATCGGTTGAATTCCGCTTGGCTTAGCGTAAACTCGCCCTCCCTGCCGTCGCCTTCCCCGCGTTCCATTGTAATCTTCGCGGCGGCCGGACGGAATTATTCCCGGCAAATGAGCGGATGAATCGGCACAACCCCTCCGTAGATCCTCTTACCCCCCCTCACCGTCTACCACGAGGTTCCATTCGTACTATACTTGCGGGTGGCGCGAGCGCGAATTATCGTCGAAATGCGCAGTGCGGCCCCAGCCGCAGGCACAACGAACACAATTAATCGACCAACACAAATCGACCAACACGGACGGGGACGTCTATAAAAGGGGGATAGGGGGATAAGGAGGAGATATGGGGATCGGAAAAAAGAAGAAAGGGGGAAAGTTGAAAGTGGGAAGGAGAAAGATCATGGCGTCAGGCCCTGCCTTCACCCTTCCGCCTTCATCCTTCCGCCTTCATCCTTCGTCTCCCTCGAATGAGGTCGCGTCATGAGCCGAATCCAATTTCGAAGGGGTCCCGGCATCCTGTTGGCCGCCGGCGTGGCGCTCGCCACGGCGGTGCCGCTGGCGGTCGAATACAAGAAGGCGGAATACAAGATGACGGACCAGAAGAATGCGGAACCGAAGAAGGTGGACCGGACGAATGCGCAACAGACGAATGCGAGCGACGACCAGAAGGAAGGCAAGAAGTACGAAGTCGAATTCCGGCCCGACGTGGTCTTTGGCACTGGGGCGGGCGAGGACCTGACGCTCGACCTGGCGCTGCCCAAAGGGACCCACGCTGCGGCCCCGGGACTGGTGTTCATCCACGGCGGCGGCTGGCAAAGCGGCAACAAGGACGACTTCGCCGCCCAGGCCAAGGAAGCCGCGGCCGCCGGCTACCTGGCCGTCTCGATCAATTATCGACTGGCGCCCAAGCACCTATTCCCAGCGCAAGTCGAGGACTGCAAGTGCGCCGTCCGTTGGATGCGGGCCCATGCCGCCGAACTGAAGCTCGATCGCGACCGGATCGGCGCCTTCGGCTGGTCGTCCGGGGGGCACCTGGCGCTCTTGCTCGGTGTCACCGACACGTCCGACGGACTCGAAGGCGACGGCGGATCGAACGATCAATCGAGTAAGGTCCAAGCCGTGGTAAGCTATGTTGGGGCTACACACCTGATCGGCGATTTTTCGACCGAGTCGGTGAACATCCTCAAAAACTTCCTCGGCGGTCCGATGGACGAGAATCGCGAGCTCTACCTGCAAGCTTCGCCCATCAAGTACGTCAACGCCGGCGATCCGCCCATGTTACTCTTCGCCGGCACAAACGACCCGCTGGTCCAGTACGACCAGGCGTTCCAGATGGCCACGGCCCTCTCCGACGCCGGAGTGCCCGGCAGAGTCGAATTCCTGCTCGGGGCCGGGCATGTCTTCTCGCCGCTGGAAATGAAGCGGACGATGCTCGAAGCAATGGAGTTTTTCGACGACACGTTGGGGGCCGGGCGAGATCGAGATCAATTCTCGACCAACGACGCCTCGTAACCTTCTTCGGTGAGGTAATACGCGTGCTTCGGACGGTCCTTGACGACGAGCTTGCTCTTGACCAGCGCATCCATCGTGACCAGGAAGTTATCGTTGACGAAGTTGTTGAGGCAAAGCATTTTGTTCGGCCCCACCCGGAATCGTCGAAAAATGGCGAGGATGTCTCGTTCGGAGCGCGTCATGGGTTGACCTTTCGGATGGGCTTTCTCACGGCAATGCCTGGCACGAGCCACTAAAGTCCATTATGGACGATCGCGGCCGCGAATTCCAGTGAACGCCGCGGATTTTTCCGACGCCGTAAACTCGACCCATACCGTCACGGCCTCGCGAGCCGGACCGGTCAGTTTCAATTCGAGCCGGGCCCCGTGCGGCAGAAGCCGCCCCAACGTGATCCG